>Ga0210040_10003395_pt1 | contig 21553 bp, 19 predicted proteins | sample CryGeyCG12114_NA_FD_185462 | JGI IMG/M metagenome (GOLD analysis project Ga0210040, IMG submission 185462) | Groundwater microbial communities from aquifer - Crystal Geyser CG19_WC_8/21/14_NA (SPAdes) (version 2) | ecosystem: Environmental > Aquatic > Deep subsurface > Groundwater | place: USA...
GGCTGCGCTTGGCGCGCGAAACCCAGTTGAAAGCCATGTCCGCTTCCGCCGCTGCCTGATGCCAAAATTCCAAACAGTCCGGCATGTCCGTCATGCACCGGAAAAGATGTTCGCGCTTGTCGCGGATATTGAGCAATATCCGCAGTTCCTGCCGCTTTGCGAGTCCTTGTCTGTGCGCTCCAAACGTGAGCGTGACGGGCTGACGGTGCTCATTGCGGATATGAGCGTCGGCTACAAGGCCATTCGTGAAACCTTCACCAGCCAGGTCGTGCTGAAGCCGGACGAGAACACGATCGACGTCAAATATCTCGACGGGCCGTTCCGCTATCTCACCAATCAATGGCAGTTCAAGCAAACGGACGATGGCGGCTCGGACGTCCAGTTTTTTATCGACTACGAGTTCAAGAACCGCATCCTCGGCGCGATGATGGGCGCGATGTTTGATCGTGCCTTTCGCATGTTCTCGGAAGCATTCGAGAAGCGCGCGGACGCGATTTACGGGAAACCAGTCTAGGCTGCGCGCAGCGCCTCAATGCCATATTGAAGCGCTGTCTTCACCGACTCGCGGCGAATAAAGTCGCGGCCGTTGTTTTCGAACACGCGCTTGATCGCGAGCGGCTTTCGACCGGCAACCGCAATGCCGAACCAGACCAGACCGATCGGCTTGTCTTCGCTGCCGCCCTCGGGCCCGGCAACACCGGTCACAGACAAAGCGATGCCGGCGCGTGAGTTCGCCAGTGCGCCCACCGCCATCTCCAGCGCGGTTTGCTGTGAAACCGCGCCATGTTGAGCAAGCGTGTCGGGCGACACGCCGAGCATCTCGATCTTGGCTTCGTTGGAATAGGTGACGAAGCCGCGGTCCACCACCGCCGAGGAGCCGGGAATGTCTGTCAGCGCGGTGGTGATCATGCCGCCGGTGCACGATTCGGCCGTTGCCGCCAACACCCGCTTTTCCCAGCAGGCTTTCAGAAAATCAACCGGCAGTTCGCTGGCTTCACTCATTCTTCGAGGCTCCCTGGATAAACAACCGTTGCAGTGGCGATGGCTGCTATGCCCTCTTCACGACCGAGAAACCCCAGCCGTTCATTGGTCGTAGCTTTCACGGATATGCGGGTCGGCGCAATGCCGAGCATGGCCGCCATGGCCGCCACCATGGTTTCGCGACGCGGCCCAACCTTTGGCGCTTCGCAGATCAGCGTCACATCCGCGTTGGCGATGCGCCCACCGGCTTGGCGCACAATCGCGGCGGCATGCTCAACAAAAATCCTAGACGCAGCCCCGCGCCATTGCGGGTCTGACGGCGGAAAATGCGTGCCGATATCGCCTGCACCGCATGTCGCCAGAAGCGCATCGGTGAGGGCATGCAAACCCACATCGGCATCGGAATGACCGGACAGCTTCTTGTTGTGCGGAATGGCCACCCCGCAAAGCCACACTGCATCGCCAGGCTCGAAAGCATGAACGTCATAGCCGTTACCGGTACGCACATCCGGAAAAGCGGAGGCCTGCAAACGTTGATCGGCCATGATGATGTCTCGCGCCCAGGTCAGTTTGATGTTTTCGGATGAGCCCGGCACGATCCGCACGTCCATTCCCGCCCAAGCCGCGATCGCGGCGTCGTCGGTGAAGGTTTCGCGTGCTTCTTCAAACGCGCGCCGATGCGCATCGAGGATCTTTTCAAACGCGAAAGCTTGCGGCGTTTGGGCAGCATGCAGATCATCGCGAGGCACCGTTTCCAGCACATTCAGGCTGCCATCCGCCCGTTTGGTGCTGCCATCTGCCCGTTTGATTGTGTCGGATACCGGAATGGCAGGCAGCACCGCATCCGCTTCACCAATTGCAGCGGCTACCCGCGCGATCAGGTCGGCATCGACGAAGGGCCGGGCCGCATCATGGATCATCACATGCGAAGGCCCCTCGTTGCCGAACGACTCTAGAGCCAGACGCGTCGATGCCTGACGCGTTGCGCCACCGTTGACCACCGACACCCGTCCGGCGAACGCGCCTGCCGACGCTTGGAACAAGGCCCGGTCGTCAGGGTGGATCGCCACCACCACGCGATCGACAAGCGGATGATCGAGAAAGGCTTGCAGCGTATGCTGAATGACCGGACGGCCGCCAACCATGCGATATTGCTTCGGCCCCTCCACCTGGCCAGCGCGCTCGCCACGACCGGCGGCAAGGATGATGGCCGCCATGCGCTTAGGGCGCGTTTGCGCACTGCTCACCATGTGATCGAGCCCTCAGCGTGACGCGCATGCCCACTGGGTATGCACAAGCGAGCGGCAGGGCCATTGCGGTGAGAGGCAAAGCTGGTTAGGGAAGAAGCATCCCACCCTAATGCTTGGTTTTTAAGCATGGCCGATCCCACTGTTTTGGCGACTCCTCTGACGATCGGCTCTGTGACTGTTCGCAACCGTGTGTTCCTTGCGCCGATGTCCGGCATCACGGATGAACCGATGCGGGAGCGCGCTTATGCCCATGGCGCTGGACTCGTGGTGGCCGAAATGGTCGCAAGCGGCGAACTCGTCAAGGGTCACGAAGAGTCACGGCGACGACTACGCCATTCCGGACTGCCCGTCCACATGATCCAACTCGCCGGCCGAGATGCCGGCTTGATGGCCGAAGCCGCACGTGTTGCGGCAGGCGAGGGTGCCGACATCATCGACATCAATATGGGTTGCCCAGCCAAGAAGGTGACCGGCGGATATTGCGGCTCCGCGCTGATGCGCGACCTCGACCACGCCGTTGCCTTGATCGATGCCGTCGTCAGTGCTGTTGCCGTGCCGGTCACCGTCAAGATGCGGCTTGGCTGGGACGATGACAGCCGCAACGCGCCGGAGCTTGCCGCCCGTGCCGAACAAGCCGGCGTCGCGATGATCACCGTTCATGGTCGCACGCGCTGCCAGTTCTACACAGGAAACGCCGACTGGTCGGCAGTGGCTGCGGTGAAGTCAGCTGTTTCGCTGCCGGTGGTGGTGAATGGTGACGTAGAAAACTCTGCGGATGCCTTGGCTGCCTTGCAAGCCTCAGGCGCAGATGCCGTGATGGTGGGGCGCGCCCATTACGGCCGGCCTTGGGCAGCGGGAATGATCGTGGGCGCCGCGAATGAAGCGCCTGATGATCTGGCCGATTACGTGATCACGCATTACGAGGACATGCTCCGCCTTTACGGTCGGCAAAGCGGCATGCGTCAGGCTCGCAAGCATCTCGGATGGTATCTCGATCGGCACGCGCCGCAGATATCAAAAGCGCAGAAGGCCTCGATCATGACCAATCTCGACCCCGCTGCGGTGATCGCCGGCCTTCGCGACGCCTTCGACCGGTCGTCACCCCGCTTGGAGATGGTGGCATGAACGGGAAAATGCCGGTCCGCACGGACGCAGCGAGCCTTGTCCTCAACACGATCCGCCGCCCGGTGATTATGGTCGATCCAAGCGGCTTGATCAGCTTTGCCAATGCGGAAGCCGAAGACTTTTTCCGTTCCAGCGCTTCCGTGCTCGCTCGAAACGAGATCTCCAAACTGTTGCCGTTCGGCAGCCCGCTGTTGACGCTGGTTGATCAGGTGCGGGAACGCAACGCGCCCGTCAACGAGTATCGGGTGGATGTGTCCAGCCCCCGGCTGGGCCTGGAGAAGCTGGTGGACGTTTATGTGGCGCCAGTGCCGGAACTGCCGGGTTCGGTCGTTCTCATGCTGCAGGAACGCTCCATGACGGAAAAGATCGAGCGGCAGATGACACATCGCAGCGCCGCGCGTTCCGTAACCGGTCTAGCGGCGATGCTGGCGCATGAGATCAAGAACCCGCTGTCTGGCATTCGCGGTGCCGCCCAGCTTCTGGAAACCGCCGTTTCGGACGAGGATCGGACGCTGACGCGGCTGATCACCGAAGAGACCGACCGCATCGTTTCGCTGGTCGACCGGATGGAAGTGTTTTCCGACGAGCGGCCCATCGAGCGACAACCCGTTAACATCCATGTCGTGCTTGATCGCGTAAAGGCGATTGCCAACAATGGCTTTGCGCAGCGGGTCAAAATCTCGGAGATCTACGATCCAAGTCTGCCGCCGGTTTATGCCAACCGCGATCAGTTGGTGCAGATCTTCCTGAACCTCGTGAAAAATGCCGCGGAAGCGATCGGCAATGATCCGAGCGGCGAAATTACGCTCACCACCGCGTTTCGTCCGGGCATTCGCGTGACCGCACCCGGCTCGCGTGACCGTGTTTCATTGCCGCTGGAGTTTTGCGTGCAGGACAATGGGCCGGGGGTGTCCGAAGACATTTTGCCGATCCTGTTTGATCCATTCATCACCACCAAGATCAATGGCTCCGGCCTAGGTCTTGCCTTGGTGGCGAAACTGGTCGGCGAACATGGCGGGGTCATCGAGTGCGACTCCTCTCCACGAGGAACGACATTCCGCATTCTGATGCCGGCCTGGAAAGACGGTTTGGGCCAGCAAACCTCCTTTGAAGGGGACTCTTCTCGATGACAGTCAAGGGAAGCATTCTCATCGCCGATGACGATGCGGCGATCCGAACCGTGCTCAACCAGGCCTTGTCGCGTGTCGGCCACGAAGTCCGCGTCACCTCCAACGCTGCAACCTTGTGGAAATGGGTTTCTGCAGGCGACGGCGATCTGGTGATCACGGATGTGATCATGCCCGACGAGAACGCATTCGACATGCTGCCGCGCATCAAGAAGGCACGGCCGGAACTGCCGGTCGTGGTGATGAGCGCGCAAAACACGTTCATGACTGCGATTCGTGCGTCGGAAAGCGGCGCATACGAATATCTGCCGAAGCCTTTTGACCTCAACGAACTGCTCAACATCGTCAATCGCGCGCTGTCGGAACCGAAGCGTCCGCGCAGTGACCGGAACCTCGATGAGCAGCCGGATTCCATGCCGCTGGTGGGCCGTTCGCCTGCCATGCAGGAAATCTACCGCATGTTGGCGCGGATGATGCAGACGGATCTGACCGTCATGATTTCCGGTGAGTCGGGCACTGGCAAGGAACTGGTTGCCCGCGCCTTGCATGAATACGGGCGGCGCCGGAATGGGCCGTTTGTGGCCATCAACATGGCCGCCATTCCCCGTGATCTAATTGAATCCGAGCTGTTTGGACACGAAAAAGGGGCGTTTACAGGCGCACAAAACCGCTCAACCGGGCGTTTTGAGCAAGCGGAAGGCGGAACGCTGTTTCTCGACGAGATCGGCGACATGCCGATGGAAGCGCAAACGCGTTTGCTCCGCGTTCTGCAGCAGGGCGAATATACGATGGTTGGCGGACGCACCCCGATCAAGACCGATGTGCGAATTGTGGCCGCAACCAACAAGGACCTGCGCACGCTCATCAACCAGGGATTGTTTCGCGAGGACCTGTTTTATCGCCTGAACGTCGTACCGCTGCGTTTGCCGCCTTTGCGCGAACGCAGCGAAGACATTCCGGACCTCGTTCGCCACTTCTTCAAGCAAGGCGAAGGGGAGGGGCTTCAGCAAAAGCGCATCAGCGGGCAGGGCTTCGATCTGATGAAGCGCTATCCCTGGCCGGGCAATGTCCGCGAGTTGGAGAACCTGATCCGGCGCCTGGCCGCGCTTTATCCGCAAGACGAGATTTCCTCCGAAATCATCGAACAGGAATTGCGCACCCGCGACACCGTTGCTCCGGGGCCGAGCTCCACCGGGCTGCCTGATGATCTGAGCATTGGACAAGCGGTCGAGATTTATCTCCAGCGCTATTTCGCTGGCTACGGTACTGACCTGCCACCTCCCGGATTGTACCAGCGCCTCCTTGCGGAAGTGGAATATCCACTGGTTCTGGCTTCCATGACCGCCACGCGCGGCAACCAGATCAAGGCTGCCGAACTGCTCGGGCTGAACCGCAACACATTGCGCAAGAAGATCCGCGAGCTTGGCGTGAATGTGTATCGCGGTGGCGGCAGCGGCCGTTAAGGGACGGCCGTTCCCACCACGTTTGCTTGTTGATAGCCGCGCCTCACAGACCTGTTTGTTGTAATCTCGCCACATTGCGTTGCATAACTGCAACGGACTCGAGGGGTGATTTGCGACCTGATGACTGCGCATATGCCAGCTGCAAACGGTTCGCTGCTTACGCAAACCAATTCAACTGAAGGGCGACGGCTCAGCCTGCTGCCCGGCGTGATTGCCGTGGTCGTGGCGCTGGTCACCGGCGCAATCTCTTTCGTTGTTTTGATGGGGCTGACACCGATCGTCCCCAACGAAGCGACAACCCTCGCCTTGATCGGCATCAATGCCGCCGCCGTGCTTGTGCTGGGGGGGCTGATCGGCCGGGAAATCCATCGCATCTACGCAGCGCGGGTTGCTGGCAGGGCTGCCGCCCGGCTGCATGTGCGCATTGTCACGATGTTTGCGCTGGTTGCGGCCATTCCCGCTATCTTGGTAGCCGTAGTCGCCTCAATCTCGCTCGACGTGGGACTGGATCGCTGGTTCGGCATTCGCACCAAGACGATCATCAACACATCGCTGTCGATTGCCGAAGCCTATGTGCAGGAAAATGCCCGTAATCTGCAGGGCACGACGCTGTCCATGGCGCATGACCTCAACCAAGCGCGGCCGTTGTTCAATCTCGACCGAACCGGCTTTCGCGAGCTGATGGAACAGCATGTCGCCGGGCGGGCTCTGGCCGGCGCGGTGCTGATGCGCGCCGACGGTTCGTTCGAAATGTCGGTTGATGCGCCCAACAACAATTTCGATATTCCGCCGCCCCCGATTGAAGCTGTGCAAACGGCCGCCGACGGCAAGCCGGTTTTGATCCCGCCGGTCAGCCGCAACATCGTGGGCGCAATCATTCGGCTGAGGGATCTCTCTGATCTTTATCTTTACACGATCCGCCTGGTGGATCCGGAGGTGATCCGCGCCCGGCAGATCATGGGCATCAATGCCGACGAATACCGCGGCCTGGAAAGCAATCGGCGCACGACGCAGATCGCGTTCGCGCTGCTTTATCTCGGTTTGACGCTGATCGTGGTGTTGTCGGCGATCTGGACCGGTATTGCCGTGGCCGACAGACTGGTTCGCCCCATCCGGCAGTTGATCGGTGCAGCCGACAAGGTCGCGAGCGGCAATCTTGACGCCGTTGTAAACGTCCGTGGCTCCGATGGCGACGTTGCGTCCTTGGGCGACACTTTCAACAAGATGGTGCAGCAGCTGAAATCGCAGCGCAACGAAATCCTGTCTGCACGTGACGATGCAGAGGATCGCCGCCGCTTTTCCGAAGCCGTTCTGTCGGGCGTCACGGCCGGCGTCATCGGCGTCGACCCTTCGGGTGAGATCGGCGTCGTCAACCGTTCGGCTTTGACCATGCTGGCCCTGCCGGTTTCAACAGCAATCGGCAGCAACCTGTCGGAGGTGCTGCCGCATGTCGGCGGTGTTCTGGAAACCGCGCGCAATCTCGGCCGCGCCGTTTATCGTGACCAGGTGACGTTTTTTCGTGCTGGCGCCGAGCGGACCTTCAACGTTCAGGTGACCATCGAGGAAAGCGGCGAAGAGAATGAACGCTCTTATGTGGTGACCGTCGATGACATCACCGATCTCGTTCAAGCGCAGCGCTCGTCTGCCTGGGCCGATGTTGCACGCCGCATTGCGCATGAAATCAAGAACCCGCTCACGCCGATCCAGTTGTCGGCCGAACGGATCCGTCGCCGTTATGGCAAGGTCATCACGGAAGACCGCGAAGTGTTCGACCAATGTACAGAGACGATCATTCGCCAGGTCGGTGACATCGGCCGAATGGTGGACGAGTTCTCGGCCTTTGCGCGCATGCCCAAGCCGGAGCTGCGGTTGATCGATCTGCGCGAAGCGCTTCGCGAGGCTTCGTTTCTGGTTGAAGTCAGTCGTCCCGAGATCAGCGTCGAGCGCGATTTTGGCGCCGCTCCGCTGCAGGGCCAGTTCGACAGCCGATTGCTGAGCCAGGCTTTTGGCAATGTCATCAAGAATGCAGCCGAAGCAATCGACGGCGCTGGTCGCGACAATGGCGTGATCCGCGTCGAGTCGAGCCGCGTCGGACCGATGATCCAGGTGGATGTGATGGACAATGGCAAAGGACTGCCGCGTGAAAACCGGCAGCGGCTCCTAGAGCCCTACATGACCACGCGTGAGAAGGGCACCGGCCTGGGCCTGGCGATCGTGAAGAAGATCGTCGAGGATCATGGTGGCCATCTGGAACTGCATGACGCGCCGCCCAGCTTCCACGAGGGGCAGGGCGCCTTGATCCGTATCGTTTTGCCGGCTGCGGATCAGGTCAACAGCGCACGGTCCGGCAACAAGACGCAAAATGGACCCGAGAAGGTGATTGATGGCCTCTGATATCCTCATTGTCGACGATGAAGCCGACATTCGTGATCTCGTTGCGGGCATTCTCGACGACGAAGGGCATGAAACGCGAACCGCTCACGACGCCGACAGCGCTCTGGCTGCCATCAGCGACCGCGTTCCGCGGCTGGTGTTTCTGGACATTTGGATGCAAGGCTCGCGCCTCGATGGGCTCGAACTCCTCAGCCAGGTGAAAAAGCTCCATCCCGATCTCCCGGTCGTGATGATCTCGGGCCATGGCAATGTCGAAACAGCCGTGTCCGCCATTCGCAGCGGTGCTTACGACTTCATCGAAAAGCCGTTCAAGGCGGACAGGCTGATCCTGATCGCCGAGCGGGCTTTGGAAACCTCAAAGCTGAAGCGCGAGGTGTCGGACCTTAAGAAGCGCAGCGGTGACAATTTCGACCTGATCGGCCCGTCGGCCGCGATGAACCAGCTGCGGCAAACGATTGAGCGCGTGGCGCCCACCAACAGCCGCATCATGATTCTCGGCCCGTCCGGTGCCGGAAAAGAGATGGTGGCGCGCGCCATTCACGCGCAGTCACCGCGCAAAACCGGGCCTTTCGTGGCCTTGAGTGCGGCAACGATCACGCCCGACCGCATGGAAATGGAGCTTTTTGGTACGGAAACTTCCGATGGCGGACAGCGCAAGGTCGGCGCGTTGGAAGAAGCTCATCGTGGCGTTCTTTACCTCGACGAAGTCGCCGACATGCCGCGTGAAACGCAAAACAAGATCCTGCGCGTTCTCGTGGATCAGCAATTTGAACGGGTCGGCGGCACAAAGCGCGTGAAGGTCGATGTTCGCATCATCTCTTCAACGGCTTTCAACCTTGAGACCATGACGGCGCAGGGCCGTTTCCGCGAAGACCTTTATCATCGCTTGGCCGTGGTGCCGGTGCTGGTTCCCGGCTTGGCTGAGCGTCGCGAGGACATCCCGTTTCTCGTGGACAGTTTCATGCGCCAAGCCGCGCGCCATGCCGGTATTCGCCCGCGCCAGCTGGGCAATGATGCGATGGCCGTTTTGCAGGCGCATAACTGGCCGGGCAATGTGCGCCAGCTTCGCAACAACATCGAGCGGCTGTTGATCCTGTCGCGTGATGATGATGAAAATGCGCCGATAACGGCCGATCTGCTGCCTTCCGAAATCGGCGACATGATGCCCCGCGCGCCCAACCAGTCGGACCAGCACATCATGGCGCTGCCGCTCCGCGAAGCGCGCGAACATTTCGAGAAGGAGTATCTGATCGCTCAGATCAATCGTTTCGGCGGCAATATCTCGCGCACCGCCGAGTTCATTGGTATGGAGCGCTCAGCGCTTCACCGGAAACTGAAGTCGCTTGGCGTTTAGCAATCAACAGGGTTCGTCATGAAGGTCATTATCTGCGGCGCCGGCCAGGTCGGCTACGGCATCGCGGAACGCTTGGCGGCCGAACATAATGACGTTTCCGTCATCGACACTTCGGCGGATCTGATCCGCAACGTCCGCGACACACTGGACGCGAAAGGCTTTGTCGGCCACGGCGCGCATCCTGATGTGCTGGCGCGTGCCGGCGCGCAGGACGCCGACATGATCGTCGCCGTGACGCTTTATGACGAAGTGAACATGATCGCCTGCCAGGTCGCGCATTCCTTGTTCAATGTGCCAACCAAGATCGCCCGTATCCGCGCTCAATCCTATCTTCTGTCCCAATATCAGGACATGTTCGCGCGCGAACAACTGCCCATCGACGTCATCATTTCGCCGGAGCGTGAGGTTGCGGAGCTGGTGCTGCGGCGCATCGCTCTGCCCGGTGCAAATGACGTCGTCCGCTTTGCGGAGGGCAAGATAGCGATGGTGGCAATCGAATGTTTGGACGAATGCCCGGTGATCAGCACGCCGCTCGCGCAGTTGAGCGAATTGTTTCCGGATCTGCTTTCCACCGTCGTCGCGGTGGACCGGGGAGGGCGTTTGTTCGTGCCCCGCTCCGCCGACCAGTTGTTTGCCGGTGATCTCGCTTACGTCGTGACCGCCAAGGATCATGTGCGCCGGACGCTCGGACTGTTTGGCCATGACGAACAGGAAGCGACGCGTATTCTGATTGCCGGCGGCGGTAATATCGGTCTTTACGTGGCGCAAACGCTGGAAAAACAGAAAAGCCGTACCCGCGTCAAAATCATCGAAAACGGGCGCGAGCGCGCCATCGCCATCGCCGACGAGTTGCGCCGCACCGTCGTGCTCCATGGCAGCGCCTTGGACCAGAAGCTGCTCAACGAAGCGGACATCGACAACACCGATCTCATGGTCGCCTTGACCAATGACGACCAGGTCAACATCTTGTCGAGCGTGATGGCAAAGCGGCTTGGCTGCCGCGCCAATCTGGCACTGATCAACAATCCATCCTATCAGGATTTCACGCATACGCTTGGCATCGACGCGCAGGTCAACCCGCGCTCGGTGACGATTTCGCGCATACTGCAGCATGTCCGGCGCGGCCGCATCCGCGCCGTTCACAGCATCAATCGGGGCGCCGGCGAGGTGATCGAAGCAGAAGCGCTGGAAACCTCGCCGCTTGTCGGCACGGCCTTGCGCGATCTGCAGCTGCCGTCCGGCATCCGCATCGGCGCGATTTTCCGCAACGGCACGGTTCTTCGTCCATCAGGCGAGGTCCAGATCAAGGCCAAGGATCGCGTGATCATGTTCGCCATTGCCGACAGCGTGAAAAAGGTCGAACAGATGTTCCGGGTCAGTCTGGAATTCTTCTGAGGGGAACGAACGTGCCGAGGATCGCCTACGTCAATGGCCGCTATGTGCCGCATCGCGATGCGGCCGTTCATATCGAGGATCGCGGCTACCAGTTCGCGGACGGCGTTTACGAGGTTTGCGAGATCGCGCGCGGGTTTATCATCGATTCCACGCGTCATCTCGACCGGCTTGATCGTTCCTTGCGCGAGCTTGCCATTGCATCGCCCATGCAGCGCAAACCCTTATTGTCGGTCATTCGACAGGTGGTCCGGCGCAACATGGTCGAAAACGGACTGGTTTATCTCCAGGTGACGCGCGGCGTGGCGTCCCGAGACCACGCGTTTCCCGCAGATACGAAGCCTGCTTTGGTGGTGACCGCCAAGCGCAGCGATCCGGAGCTCGCCACCAAGCGGGCCGAGAACGGCGTGAAGGTGATTACCATCCCCGAAAATCGTTGGGAACGCGTCGACATCAAGTCGGTGGGCTTATTGCCGAATGTTCTGGCCAAGCAGAAGGCGAAGGAAGCCGGCGCGCAGGAAGCCTGGTTCATCGATCCCGACCAGACGGTGAAGGAGGGCGCTTCCACCAATGCGTGGATCGTGACGCAGGATGGCGTTCTGGTGACGCGTCCGGCTGATCACGGCATTCTGCGCGGCATCACGCGCACAACGGTGATCGACATTGCGGCAAAGCTCGGTTTGCGGGTCGAGGAACGGCCGTTCTCCGTGGATGAAGCGCATCAGGCGCGAGAGGCCTTTATCACGGCTGCAACGACCCTTGTGACGCCCGTGGTGGCTATTGACGGCCAACCGGTGGCGAACGGTCATCCCGGCTCGATCGCGGGATCGCTTCGCGGGGCGTTTTTTGACATTGCGGAAAAAATCAGGGCCTGATACCCGCAACGGAGAGGGAAATGCCGCAGCTGAGGGCGCTTCAAGATGATCGTCTTGAGTGCGTTCAAGGCGGCTTGATCCCTCATCGACACCGGCGAAAGATAAAAACAATGGCGGAACGCGCGCAAAACCTTCAGGACTTGTTCCTCAACTCGGTTCGTAAAACCAAAAACCCACTGACGATTTTTCTGATCAATGGTGTGAAGCTCACGGGCGTTGTGACGTCCTTTGACAATTTCTGCGTGCTGCTTCGCCGCGACGGGCATTCTCAGCTCGTTTACAAACATGCCATCTCCACCATCATGCCGAGCCAGCCGGTTCAGATGTTTGATGGTGAGGAAGCCGGCCGGGACGCCTGATTGGCTGATCATCCCGAAGTCGACGCAGAGCGTCCGCAGAACCCAGCCGGCGAGGGCGCCTCGACCGGCCGAGCTATTGTGATCGTGCCTGTTTTGACCAGGCACAGCCGGATCGAAGACGATCATCACGGCAGGCCCCGTCTTGGGCGCTCGCCCGATGCGCGGCTGGAAGAGGCAGTCGGCCTTGCTTTGGCGATCGATCTTGAACCGGTTTTCACCGATGTCGTGACGCTGGCGGATCCCCGTCCCGCAACGCTTCTGGGCTCGGGTAAGGTCGCGGAGCTGGCAGAGATCGTGCGCGAAACGCATGCGGATCTCGCCATTATCGATCACCCGCTCACGCCTGTTCAGCAGCGCAACCTTGAAAAAGAGCTCAACACCAAGGTTCTGGATCGAACCGGGCTGATCCTGGAAATCTTCGGCCGCCGCGCGCGTACCAAGGAAGGCTCGCTGCAGGTCGAACTGGCGCATCTCAACTATCAGCGCGGACGCCTCGTGCGCAGCTGGACCCACCTTGAGCGGCAACGCGGTGGCGCGGGCTTTCTTGGCGGCCCTGGTGAAACGCAGATCGAATCCGATCGGCGGTTGCTGCAAGACAAGATCATCAAGCTCAAACGCGAGCTGGAAACGGTTCGACGCACGCGCGATCTTCACCGCGCCAAGCGCCGCAAGGTGCCGTTCCCGATCGTGTCGATCGTCGGCTACACCAATGCCGGTAAATCCACGCTGTTTAACCGGCTGACCGGGGCAGGCGTATTGGCAGAAAACATGCTGTTTGCGACGCTCGACCCGACGTTGCGCCGGGTGCAGCTGCCGCATGGCACGACGATCATCCTTTCAGATACGGTTGGCTTCATTTCCGATCTCCCGACGCATCTTGTGGCGGCGTTTCGCGCCACGCTGGAAGAGGTTGTGGAAGCGGACCTGGTGATCCACCTGCGCGACATCAGCGATCCCGACACCGCGGCACAGGCCGAGGACGTCGAGCAGATCCTGCACGATCTCGGCATCGATGCCGATGACAGCAACCATGTGGTGGAAGTCTGGAACAAAGTCGACCTGATCGACGATGAAACCCGCGAGCGTTTGCTGCAGGCGACAGATGGTCCGCCGATCTCCATTTCAGCCATCACGGGTGAGGGCATCACAGCCCTCGCCGAGCTGATCGAAACCCGCATCGCGGGCCGACTGGCCGAAATCGAGATCGTCTTGCACAGCGATCAGCTTGGATTGCTGGACTGGATCTATCGCGGCGGCGACGTGATTGCGCGCGAAGACCGTGAAGATGGATCGGTTGCACTTACGCTGCGCGCGACCCAAGCGCGGCGCAGCGAGATTGAAGCGCGGCTAGGAAGCGGCGTCTGACGGCAGGCCTTTGGCCTGCTGCCACAAGGCTTCCATCTCCTCGAGGCTGGCTTCATCCAGCCTTCGGTTCTCCGCTTCAAGCGCCCGTTGGATTGCGTGGAAGCGATGGCGGAATTTCGCGTTCGTGCCTTGCAGCGCGGCCTCCGGATCAAGCTCCAGGTGGCGCCCGAGATTGACGAGCGAAAACAGAACGTCGCCGAATTCATCGCGCTTGGCTGCCTCATCACCGTGTCGAAGAGCTGCCCGGAACTCGCCGATCTCTTCCTCGATCTTTGCCAAGATTGGTTCTGCTTCGGCCCAATCGAAGCCGACCTTTGCAGCGCGCTGTTGCAACTTCAAAGCGCGCGTCAGCGCCGGCATGTTGACCGGGACGGAGTCGAGATAGCCCGCGCCACGATCTTCCGCCGGCAAGCCCCGGGCGATGCGCCCGGCGCGCTTCTCAGCCTTTTCTTTGGCCTTGATGCGCTCCCATTGGCCCTTGGCCATCTGGCCGTCGCCGGCGCGGCTTTCGCCAAACACATGCGGATGTCGGCGGATCATTTTGGCAGTGATGGCCTGGACAACATCACCGAACGCGAAGGCCCCAAGCTCGCTCGCCATCTGCGCATGGAACACGACCTGCAACAGGAGATCTCCGAGTTCATCGCGGAGGTCGTCGAGATCATCGCGTTCAATCGCATCGGTGACCTCGTAGGCTTCCTCGATCGTGTAGGGCGCGATGGATGCGAAGGTCTGCTCGACGTCCCAGGCGCAACCGGTATCGGGGCTTCGCAGCGCGCGCATGATTTCAAGCAGGCGGGTAATGTCTTGGCTCGGCTTCATCGTCGGACCTTAGCGTCCGCTCACCAGTGGCAGCAAGCCAGAGAAAACAGGAAAGGGGCTGATCACTGACGACCACCCCTATAAACCCATACAGCAAAGTTGCATAAGATATATTATGGAACTGATTGGGTGGTGTGACGAGGTGTGGAGCACACGTCACGAGGATAAGCAGATTGGCGGCCCCATCATTGGAGCCGCCAATCGCGTTCTTACTTCACCAGCGAACAGCCACTGTCTTTTGGATCCAGGAACGCCTGGTCGCCCGGCACCGTCGCCAGCACCGTGTAATAGTCCCACGGGACGTCGCTTTCGCCCGGCTTCTTGACCTGCATGAGATACATGTCGTGGATCATGCGGCCATTGGCACCGACGCGGCCATTCTGCGCGAACAGATCGTTGACGGGCATCTCGTGAAGCGCCTTGGAAACCGCTTCCGTTTCGTCGGTCTTGGCTTGGTCGATCGCCTTCAAATACTGCAGCACTGCGGAATATGTGCCGGCATGAATCATGTTGGGCATGGCATCTGTACGCTCAAAGAAGCGCTTGCCGAATTCCTGCGATTCCGGCGTACGGTTCCAGTAAAAGCCTTCGGTGAGCACGAGGCCTTGGGTTGTTTCGAGGCCGAGACCATTCACCTCTGCCAGCGTCATCAGCAAGCCCGCAAGACGCTGACCGCTTTCCACGATGCCGAATTCGGCCGCCTGTTTGACGGCATTGGACGTATCCATGCCTGCATTGGCGAGACCGACGATCTTGGCGCCTGACGACTGCGCCTGCAACAAGAAGGACGAGAAGTCGCTGGCGCCAAGCGGGTGGCGCGCAGACCCCACGACGGTGCCACCATTCGCCTTCACCAGGTCACCGGTTTGCTGCTCAAGCGAATGGCCGAAGGCGTAATCGGCGGTGATGAAGAACCAGCTGTCGCCGCCTTCCTTGACCAGCTGTCCACCTGTGCCAACGGCCAAAGCATGCGTGTCATAGGCCCAATGGAAGCCATAGGGCGTGCACTGAGCGCCTGTGAGCTCAACCGTTGCCGCGCCCGTATTGATCGTGATCTTCTTTTTCTCGTTGGCCAAAGCCTGCACGGCCAAACCAACGGACGACGCTGTCAATTCCATGATGGAATCGACCTGCTCCGTGTCGAACCATTGGCGCGCAATATTGGCCGCGACATCAGCCTTGTTCTGGTGATCGGCAGAAATGATCTGAACGGGCTTGCCGAGCACGGTGCCGCCGAAGTCCTCCACCGCCATCTTGGCGGCTTCGATCGAGAAGCGGCCGCCGAAGTCGGCATACACACCTGACTGGTCGTTCAAGATGCCGATCTTGACGACATCGTTTGAAACGTCCTGCGCGAACGCCGTGCCGGTCATCAAAGCCAGGCACGAAGTGACGATAATGCTTTTCATAAGATCCTCCCAGATTCTCGGTGAACCTCCTTCAAGCGCACCTAACAAGCAATAGGTCGATAGTCGAATTCGCCATCTGCCGTTCAGCGGTGCTTGGTTGTCCTTATGAAGAGCGTCTGTTCCTGAGCGATACCTAGCGCTTGCGCACGAACTCGGTCCGCAACACCAGGCCCTTGATGGCATCGTGGCGGCAGTCGATTTCTTCGGGATTATCCGTCAGGCGGATGGTGCGGATGACAGTTCCTTGTTTGAGCGTTTGGCCGGCGCCCTTCACCTTCAAGTCCTTGACCAGAACCACGGAATCCCCGTCTGCGAGACGATTGCCCGCGGCATCGCGGACTTCAACCGCCGCGCTTTCTGCGGCAGCCAATTCAGATGCGGGGCGCCAATCGCCGGTGACCTCGTCGTAGACATAGTCGTCGTTAGCGTCGCTCATGTTGGTCTTTCCTGGTGCCTAGAGGTCTTGCGCGTTCAAAGATCGACCTCGATGACGAGGCCATCATAGGCCGGCGTGACATGCTCCGGTGTTTCGCGCTGAACCGTGTCGTAGTCCAGCGGCACATGCATATGGGTGAGCACGGCGCGTTTTGATTGGAGGCGCTCGATCCATCCCAGCGCTTCGGGGAGCGACAGGTGGCTGGGATGGCTGCGATATTGCAGGGCGTCGATCACCAACCAGTCCAGGCCGCGGAGGCGGGCTGCCGTTTCATCAGGGTAATCGCTGACATCCGAACAGTAGGCGATGTTGTCGATGCGAAGACCAAGCGAGATGATGTCGCCATGCTGTTGCGGCAAAGGCTCGAAGGTGAGGGCACCCCCCTTCCCTGTTACCGTGAACGGTTCGAAATGCTGGATGCGGCAATCACGCAGGATCGGCGGATAACTGCTGCCGGATGGCGTGCGATAGCAGTAACCGAAGGCCTGGTCGACGCGCAGAAACGTTTCCTGATCCGCGTAAACATCGATCAGCTTGCGCGTGTCCAGGAAGTAGCTGCGCAGATCATCGATGCCGTGGATGTGGTCCGCGTGCCCGTGGGTGAGCACCACGGCGTCGATGGTACTGACCTTTGCGGTGATCATCTGCTCGCGGAAATCCGGGCCGGTATCGACCACCACACGCGTGATGCCGGTTTCCGATATGCGCTCCACCAGTGCGGCGGCGCGCTTGCGCCGGTTTTTGGGATTGGCTGGATCGCAGCTGCCCCAGTCGCCGGTGGGACGCGGTACGCCGGGCGACGAGCCGCAGCCCAGGATCGTCAAACGCAGCCGGTCCGCCATGCCCGCTTAAACCGCTTCCGCCGGGCGGCGGCACTTCTTGAACAAGCGGAAGAAATTGTTCGTCGTCAGTTCCTGTATTTCGTCGAAGCTCATGCCATGCGTTTCGCCCAAGACGCGCGCGGTGTTCGTTACAAAAGACGGCTCGTTGCGTTTGCCGCGATGCGGCAGCGGGGCCAGGAAGGGCGCGTCGGTTTCCACAAGCAAACGCTCGCGCGGCACCGAAGCCGCGATAGCGCGAAGTTCTTCCGACTTCTTGAAGGTCAGGATGCCGGAAAAGGAGACATAACCGCCGAGTTCCACGCCAACACGCGCGAGTTCCGCGCCGGACGAGAAACAATGCAGGATGAAGGGAAAGGCGCCCTTGCCCGTTTCGTCGCGAAGAATGGCCGCCACATCATCATCGGCATCACGCGCATGGATCACCAGCGGCAAACCGGTTTCGCGCGCGGCGGCAATATGGGTACGAAAACCCTGCGCCTGAGCATCGCGCGGCGCCTTGTCGTAGAAGTAGTCGAGACCCGCTTCGCCGATCGCAACGACCTTCGGTTCAGCAGCAATGCTCAGCAGTTCGTCCAACGTGACGTCTGATTCCTCAGCCGCTTGATGGGGATGAGTACCGACGGAGCACCAGACATCGTCATAGGCTTTCACGATTGGCCGGAGCCGATCAAACTGGCGCACGCGGGTCGAGATCGTCACCATGGTGCGAACACCAGCGTCACGGGCGCGGCTGACGATCGCATCCCGTTCCGGTTCGAATTCCGCGAAGTCGAGGTGGCAGTGGCTGTCGACCAGCATGATCAAGCCTGCTCGGCTGCCTGCTCGACATAGCGCGGGAAAACACCCTGCGGCGCCGGCAATTCCGTGCCGGCCTGCAGCGCGCCGCCCTCGCCCAGATCGGCGAAGCTTCGCTTATCCTGGGGCACAGCCAGCAGGTCGAGCAGCTTGTCGGCCGATGCGGGAATAAAGGGCGTACACAGGATCGCCACCCGCCGGATGGTTTCGGCGGTGGTGTAAAGCACGGCTTCCATGCGGGCCGGATCGGTTTTCTTCAGTGCCCAAGGCTCCTGCGCCGCGAAATAGCGGTTGGCTTCCGACACAACGGCAAAGATCGCCGCCAGCGCATGGTGGGTCGCCTGTTCGGCCATCGCATTGCGCGCGGTTGCCAGAGCGGCGTCAGCCTGTGCGAGAATGGCACGGTCAGCCTCATCCGCATTACCGCGTGTAGGCACCCTGCCCGCGCAGTTCTTTGCGATCATCGACAGCGACCGTTGCGCTAGGTTGCCGAGATCGTTGGCGAGATCGGCATTGGTGCGGTTGACGATGGCTTCGTGGCTGTAGTTGCCGTCCTGGCCGAACGGCACTTCGCGCAGAAGGAAATAGCGCAATTGGTCGAGGCCGTAATGCTCGGCCAGCGCCATCGGATCGATGACGTTGCCGACCGACTTAGACATCTTCTCGCCGCGGTTGAACACGAAGCCGTGGCCGAACACGCGCTTCGGGAGCTCGATGCCGGCCGACATCAGGAAGGCCGGCCAGTAAACCGCGTGAAAGCGTGTGATGTCCTTGCCGATGACGTGCGCATCGGCCGGCCAGTATTTCCAGCGTGTAGCATTCACATCGGGGAAGCCGGCAGCCGTGAGGTAGTTGGTCAGCGCGTCGACCCAGACATACATCACGTGCTTCTCATCGCCGGGCACCGGAATGCCCCAGTCAAAGGTGGTGCGCGAGATCGACAGATCCTTGAGTCCGGAGCGGACGAAGCTCACGATCTCTTTGCGGCGTTCCGTCGGGGCGATGAAGCCGGGATTGGCCTCGTACAGCGCAAGCAGCTTGTCCTGGTAGGCGGACAAGCGGAAGAAGTAGCTTTCCTCCTCAACCCATTCGACGGGCGTGCCTTGCGGCCCATAGCGGACATTGTCGGCACGGACTTCCGTTTCGTCCTCGCCGTAATAGGCTTCGTCGCGCACCGAATACCAGCCGGCATAGCCGCCCTTGTAGATATCGCCATTGGCTTCCATCGCCTTCCAGATGGCCTGCGAGGCTACCTTGTGCCGTTCTTCGGTGGTGCGGATGAAATCGTCGTTGGACGCATTGAGGGCCGTTGCCATGCGCTTGAATTCGCCGGCGTTGCGATCGGCGAGTTCGCGAACCTCGATCCCTTCCTTGCGCGCGGTTTGCAGCATCTTGATGCCATGCTCATCCGTGCCGGTCAGAAACAAAACGTCCTTGCCGTCCTTGCGCTGGAAGCGCGCCATCGCATCACAGGCGATCAGCTCATAGGCGTGGCCGATATGCGGCTTGCCGTTGGGATAGGAGATCGCGGTCGTTATGTAGTATTTTTCGGACATGCGGTGCGGCCAAGTGGGAAAGCCTGCTCCCTAGACCATCCTCAGGCTTATGGCCAGCCGGCTCAAGCCGGCAACTGCTCGCGAAGCACCTGCAGCATGGCCATCACATGCTGTTTCTTGTCGAGATTGTAGGCTTCCGTTTCACCGACGCGGCGGCTGGCATCTTCCCAGGCATTCGCCACGCGCGCGGCTGCCATGGCATCGCCTTTCTGGCCGAGGGCTGCTGCGGTTTCCGACAAGCGCTCCAGCGCATAGGTGTTGAAGATCGCAAACTGCATGCCACTGTCGCGCCCTGCGACAGCGTCGGCCAGCTTGTAGGCCGCGGCGATATCATGGTCGCGATTTGCCACGAGCTTGTCGGTTGCTTGCGCGATTTCGAGACCGCCATGCAGGGTCAGCATCAAGGCCGACCTTGGGCTGCCATTGGCCCGACGCGCCAGTTCGCCACGCCCATCATCCGTGTCTGGCAGCGTGAGGCCGAACGCCTGCATGGCTTCAAACAGCTCATCGGCGCTCAAGGGCTGGAACTTGATGACCTGCGCGCGCGAGCGGATGGTCGGCAACAAACGGCCCGGCGAATGCGAAATCAGAATGAACAGCACCTTGGAAGGCGGTTCCTCCAGGTTTTTCAACAAAGCGTTGGCCGCGCTGCGGTTCATGTCGTCGGCGGGATCGACAATCACCACGCGATAACCGCCATCATGGGTTCGCAAGGACAGGAAACGGCTGACACGGCGGATCTCGTCGGCGGTGATCACCGTGCGAAACTTCTTGGTCTTGTCGTCGAACGGCCGCGTCAGGTGAAGCACGCCGGGATGCGCACCGCTGGCGATCTGGCGGTACAGCGGTGATTGCCGGTCACGCGGCGCGAAGCCGCCGGCGACGGTTTCGCCCAGCAACTGAGCGGCGAAGTGAAACGCCAGGGTCGCCTTGCCGATACCCTGCGGCCCCGACAGCAGAATCGCATGGTGGAGCTTGGCTGCGCTGTGCGCGGTGGTCAGCATCTCGCGGGCATCATGATGCCCCACGAGCTGCAGCGTTTCGGATGGCTCGGGAATGTCATCCATCGCGTCATGCGTGGGCGGCGCCAATCGCTCATACATGGACGCGCGTCCTTGCTCGTCGCGTCAACGCAGGCAAGCGCTCTTCCAGAACGGTCCAGATGCGATCTGCGGTACGCGCCACATCATGCGACGCATCCACAACGGCGCAGCGCTCCGGCTCGTCATGAGCGATCTCCAGAAACGCATTTCGCCGCGCGCGATGGATCGCCAGCGTTTCCTTCTCAAATCGATCCGCTTCGCCGCTGCCGCGCCGCTGGTCGGCGCGCGTCAGCCCAAGTCGCGGATCGATATCGAGGATCAGCGTCAGATCAGGCATCATGCCGTCGATCGCCACCGTTTCCAGTTGTTGCATGAAGGCCGGCGCAAGATTGCCCGTTGCGCCCTGATAAACGCGTGACGAATCGAAGTACCGGTCGCACAATACGACCTTGCCGGCCTCGACGCCCGGCCGGATCACGGTGTCGACATGATCAGCCCGCGCAGCGGCAAACAGAATTGCTTCCGTTTTTGCTCCGAACGGCTCGGCCGCCCCCGACAACAGCACGTGGCGCACGGCTTCCGCGCCTGGCGAACCGCCCGGCTCACGCGTTACGATCACGCGCCAGCCGCCTTGCTCGAGTTGTTTCGCCAAACGACGGATCTGGGTGGACTTGCCGGCCCCCTCGCCGCCTTCGAATGTGATGAAAAAGCCGTTCGCCAAAGATGCTGCCCCGGCCGTCATTGCCTGCGGCGACATCTATGCGATCATCGCCCGCATATCCAGTCGTCGCTTTGGGTGCTTGCTATCGCAACCAGCCAAATGCGAGTTCGCGTGCCGCATCCGCCGCCCGGCTGCTCAGCGAGCCCCGCGCCACGTCCTCGGCTGCCGCCAATTCAAAACTTTTCGCAAGATCGTCACCGATCCAGACCTGGAGCGCGCCAATCGGCTCGCCGGACACGATCGG
>Ga0210040_10003396_pt1 | contig 21553 bp, 22 predicted proteins | sample CryGeyCG12114_NA_FD_185462 | JGI IMG/M metagenome (GOLD analysis project Ga0210040, IMG submission 185462) | Groundwater microbial communities from aquifer - Crystal Geyser CG19_WC_8/21/14_NA (SPAdes) (version 2) | ecosystem: Environmental > Aquatic > Deep subsurface > Groundwater | place: USA...
ACGAGCGCGACGTCCTCCGGCCCGGCCCTGCGCAGCAGCACCTCCGGAGCGGGCGGCAGCGCACCGAGGGCCGCGCTCGGGACGTCGACCCAGCGCATCGTCGCGACGGCCTCGTAGCCGGCCCGACGATAGATCCGCGGAGCGGTGGGGAAGAGGGTCGAGACCACGGCACCGCGGTCGCGGGCGCCCTCGAGCATCGCCGTCAGCAGCGGGCCGAGCGCGCCGCGGCCACGTTCCTCGGCGGCGACGGTGACGTCCGCGACGCCGGCCAGGGGCAGCACCCGGCCGCCGAACCAGCCCTCGTACTCGCGGTCAGCCGCCTGCGCGACGAGCCGTCCGTCGCTGAACGCACCCCAACCGCGCCACCCCGGCTGCTCGGCCTCCGGGGGCTCGGGCTCGGCGCCCGGCACGCCGAACGCCTCCCACCCGAGGCGTTGCGACGCCCCGGTGTCTTCAGGTCCCAGCCGACGCACCTCGAGAGTCACGCGCCCATCCTCCCTACGCTGGGACAGTGGACGACCACCGCATCGGCATCGGCTGGGACATCCACCGCCTGGTGCCGGGGCGCCGGCTCGTGCTCGGCGGGGTCGAGGTGCCCGCGCCGGCCGGCTTCGACACCCACTCCGACGGCGACGTGCTCAGCCACGCGGTCGTCGACGCCCTCGCCGGTGCGCTGGCCGACGGGGACCTCGGCGTCCACTTCCCCGAGGACGACCCCGACGCCGACGAGGCCCGCAGCCTCGACTTCGTCGGCGCCTTCGCGGCCCGGGTGCGCGCGCGGGGGTTCCGCGTCTCCTCGCTCGACAGCTTCGTCGTCCTGGGCACGGTGCGCCTGCGCCCGCACCTCGACGCGATGCGCGTCAACCTCGCCGACGCGCTCGGGGCGCCGCTCGACCGGGTCTCGGTCAAGGCCCGGTCGGCGGACGGGCTCGGGCCCGAGGGCCGGGGCGAGGCGGCGAGCGCCTCCGTCAGCCTGCTGCTGCGTCCCGTCGACGGCTGACCCTTCGACAGGCTCAGGGCACGTGCCTGGCGGCTCCAGCACGTGCGCCGGTGGCTGCGTGCACGTGCGCCGGTGGGCTCAGGGCGCATACCAGGGGCACGAGCACGGTGGGCGTGGGCACCCGCCGCGCGGCCCGCCCGGCGGTTGACAGACTGCGGGCATGACCAGCTCTGCCCCCGGAACCGACCCCGAGACCGACCACGTGCCTGCTCTGCAGGTCCACGGCGAGCTGCTGCCGCGCTTCGAGGAGATCCTCACCCCCGACGCGCTCGCCTTCGTGGCCGAGCTCGCGCACCGCTTCGGCGGCCGTCGCGACGCGCTGCTCCGGGCGCGGGCGGACCGGTACGCCGCGGGCCGGCCGGGTGACCGGCTACACTTCCTGACCGAGACCGCCGGGATCCGTGCCGACCCGTCGTGGCGGGTGGCGCCGCCCGCGCCCGGGCTGGCGGACCGACGCGCGGAGATGACCGGCCCGACGACCCGCAAGATGGTCGTCAACGCCCTCAACTCCGGCGCCCGGGCGTGGATGGCCGACTTCGAGGACGCGACCTCGCCGACCTGGTTCAACGTCGTCGACGGCCAGCTCAACCTCTACGACGCGATCCGCGGCCAGGTGGACTTCACCGACGAGCGCGGCAAGCGCTACGAGGTCGGGTCCGAGACGCCGACCATCATGGTCCGACCCCGCGGCTGGCACCTCGACGAAGATCATCTGACCCTTCGACAGGCTCAGGGGACGGAGGTGGCGGCGCCGGCCTCGCTCGTCGACCTCGGGCTCTACCTCTTCCACAACGCGCAGGCGCTGATCGACGGGGGAGCGGGGCCGTACTTCTACCTGCCCAAGCTCGAGAACCACCTCGAGGCGCGGCTCTGGAACGACGTCTTCACGCTCGCCCAGGAGCTCCTGGGCATCCCGTACGGCACGATCCGCGCCACCTGCCTGATCGAGACCACGCCGGCGGCGTTCGAGATGGAGGAGATCCTCTACGAGCTCCGGGACCACTCGTCCGGGCTCAACGCGGGTCGCTGGGACTACATCTTCTCGATGATCAAGAACTTCGCGGAGGACGCCGACCACGTGCTGCCGGACCGCTCGCAGGTCACGATGACCAGCCCGTTCATGGCCGCGTACGCCGACCTGCTCGTCCGCACCTGCCACGCCCGCGGTGCGCACGCCATCGGCGGCATGGCGGCGTTCGTCCCGAGCCGCAGCAACCCGGAGGCGACAACGGCTGCGCTGGCGAAGACCACGGCCGACAAGACCCGCGAGGCGGGCCTCGGGTTCGACGGCTCCTGGGTGGCGCACCCGGCGCTCGTGCAGACCTGCCTGGACGCCTTCGGTGCCGTGCTCGGCGGCCGGGTCAACCAGCTCGAGCGCCAGCGCCCGGACGTCGCCGTCACGCGTGCGGACCTGGTCGACGTCTCGACGACCGGCGGTCAGGTCACGCTGGACGGGCTGCGGACCAACGTCCGCATCAGCCTGCAGTACCTCGCGGCCTGGGTCGGCGGTGCCGGCGCGGTCGCCATCGACGACCTGATGGAGGACGCCGCCACGGTCGAGATCTCGCGCATGCAGCTCTGGCACTGGGTGCGGCACCGGGTCCGCACCGCCGACGGGACCGAGGTGACGCAGGACCTGGTCCATTCGATCCTGACCGAGGTGGCCGGGACGCTCGGGGAGGGCGCCGACGAGGCCGCGTCGGAGCGGCTGGCGGCCGCCCGGCAGATCTTCGAGGCCACCTGCCTGGTGCCGGACTGGCCGCAGTTCTTCACCGGCTACGCCTACGAGCACTTCCTCGTCCCGCAGAGCTCGACCGAGCAGGGCCTGGTGGGGGCATGAGCACCGGGGCCGACGGCCGGACCAGTCTCACCCGCGTCGAGGCCGAGGTCCGTGCGGCCGCGCTGCACGTCGACGGCGTCGACGTCACCCTCGACCTGACCGACCCCGTGTCGCCGACGTTCCGGTCGCGGACCGTGCTCCGCTTCGCCAGCACGGTGGACGCGACGTTCGTCGACTTCGCCGGCGACGAGCTCGTCTCGGCGGTGCTCAACGGGGAGCCGCTCGACCTCTCGACCTGGCAGCGCGCCCGGATCCCCCTGAGCGGGCTGCAGGCCGACAACGTGCTGGAGGTCGAGGGCCTGATGGCCTACTCCAGCGACGGCGAGGGTCTGCACCGCCACGTCGACCCCGCCGACGGCCAGACGTACCTCTACGCCATGTCGTTCCTGGACGCCGCGCCGCGCTGGTTCGCCTGCTTCGACCAGCCCGACCTCAAGGCCCGCTACACCTTCGAGGTCAGCGCGCCGGCCGACTGGACCGTGCTGGGCAACGGACCGGCGTTGCGCGACGAGCCGGCACCGGCCGAGGCCGGTGCCGAGGGGTCGTCCTCCTCGGGGCCGGCCCAGCGGTGGCGGATCGAGCCCGCCCACCCGCTGTCGACCTACTTCACCACCCTCGTGGCCGGCCCGTACGCGTCGGTGTGGGGCGAGCACGACGGGATCCCGCTCGGCCTGCACATCCGGGCGTCGCTGCGGGCCGAGCTGGAGGAGCAGGCGCCCGACATGCTCGCCGTGACGGCAGCGTCGTTCGACTACTACCACCGGCTCTTCGGGATCCGCTACCCGTTCGGGGAGTACCACCAGGCCTTCGTCCCGGACTTCAACGCCGGCGCGATGGAGAACCCGGGGTGCGTCACGTTCCGCGACGGCTACGTGCCGCGGGGGCGGGTGACCCGGACCGAGCGCGGCGGCCGTGCCGCGACGATCGCGCACGAGATGGCGCACCAGTGGTTCGGCGACCTCGTGACCATGCGCTGGTGGGACGACCTGTGGCTCAACGAGTCCTTCGCGGAGTACCTCGCCCACCGCTGCGTCAGCGACGCGACCGCGTACGCGCTGTGGCCGGAGTTCGGGATCATCCGCAAGGACTGGGGCTCGGTCGCCGACCAGTCGCCCTCCACGCACCCGGTGGCGGGCAACGCGGCGCCGGACGCGGCGGCGGCCCTGCAGAACTTCGACGGCATCTCGTACGCCAAGGGCGCGTCGGTGCTGCGCCAGCTCGCCGCCCACGTCGGCGACGAAATCTTCCTGGCCGGCCTGCGGGACTACATCACCCGGCACGAGTACGGCAACGCGACGTTCGCCGACCTGCTGGACGCCTGGACCCGGGCCGGGGCCCAGGACCTGCCGGAGTGGGCCGGCGCGTGGCTCCGCACGACCGGCATGGACGTCCTCGACGTCGAGCACGCGGACGCCGGCGTACGCGTCGTGGCCTCGGCGCCGGCGGGGGAGCGGCCCCGGCCGCACACCGTCGCCGTCGGCGTGGTCGACGAGACCGGGGCCCTCACGGTCCTCGACCCGGTCGCCGTGGGCGCTGAGCCGTCCGTCGTGGTCCCGCTCGCGACGCCGGCGGTGCTCGTGACCCCCGACGCGACCGACCTCGCGTGGGCCAAGCTGCGCTTCGGCCCGGACGGCTGGGAACGTGTCCTCGCCGCCCTTCCCGGCCTGCGCGACGACACCGCGTCCGTGCCCGTGTGGAACGCGCTCCGCGACGCCGTGCGCGACGCCACGCTCGACCCGGCGTACGCCCTGCAGATCGTCGAGGCGGCTCTGCCGACGACGACGGCGGACATCGTGCTCGCCTCGGTGCTCGGCTTCGCGCTCGACCAGCTCGCCGGCGCGTACGCACCCATCGGCGAGCGTGCCGACCGTGCCGACCGGGTCCGTCGGGTGGCGTGGACGCTCGTCGACGCCGCGGGCCCGGGCTCCGACCGGCAGCTGGTCGGGTTCCGCCAGGCCGTGCACGCCGAGCACGACCCCGACCGGCTGCGGGCCTGGTACGCCGGCCGCGACCTGCCCGAGGGGGTCGACCTGGACCCCGAGCTCGTGTGGTCCGTCGTGGAGCGGTGGTGCACGGTGCAGACCGGCACCGAGCTCCTCGACGACGCCCTCGCGCGCGACGCGTCGGCCTCCGGGCACGTGCACGCCGCCCGGGCCCGGGCCCGCCGCCCCGACCCGGCCGCGAAGGAGGTCGCGTGGCGCCTCCTCGTCGAGCCTTCGTCGACGGGCGCGTACGAGCTGTACGCCACGGGTGACGGCTTCTGGGCGGTCGGGCAGGAGGAGCTCACCGCACCGTACGTGGGGCGCTACTTCGCCGAGATCGGGGCGACGGCGTCGTTCCGGGAGGGCTGGGCCCTCGGACAGGTCGCGACGCAGGCGTTCCCGCGCACCGCGGCGCACGAGGAGGCGCTGAGCCAGGCCGAGGCCGCGCTCGGCACCGGCCTCGCGGCCCAGGTGCAGCGCGCTGTGACGGACGGCACCGACCGGCTGCGCAGGGCGGTCCGATCCCTGCACCGCTGGGCCTGAACGGAGCTTCGGCAGATGGTGAATCTCCTGGTCAGGCCCCGCTTCTCCAGGGACCCGCCGAGCCAGGCGGATAGCCGGGGAAAGCATCGACGGGAGGTCACAATCATGTTGCTTCTCGGCGCGGGTTGTGTCGCTGGCTTGTGCAGCACTTGTGCACTGGCCTAGAAAGGACAACGTTCATGCGCAGGTGAGCACCGGTCTCCCTTTGCGCAGTTCGCGTCGATCGACGCAGATTTTCCTGAGGAGGAAGTAGATGCGAGCAAGAACTCGCTTGCTGGCGGGCGCTGCGGTGACCTCGCTGGCGCTCTTGGCCAGTGCTTGTGGCGGCGGCTCCAGCAGCAGCACGCCCGGGACCTCGACCAACGCGGGCACGCCCGTCAAGGGCGGCGTCCTGAACATGCTCGGTGTCGGCGACGTCGACTACATGGACCCGAACGTCTCGTACTACTCCGGTGGTTACGTGGCGCTGCGTCTGTGGAACCGGCAGCTGTTCACCTATCCGGCCGACCCGAAGACCAACACGACCTCGCAGCCCGACCTGGCCTCCGGCCCGGTCGAGACGAGCGCCGACGGGCTCACCGTCACCGTCAAGCTCCGCGACGGAATCCAGTGGAACACCAGCCCGGCGCGCGCGGTCACGGCCGCGGACGAGATCACCGGCGTCAAGCGGACCTGCAACCCGGTCCAGCCGTTCGGTGGCATCCCGGACTTCTCCGACCTCATCGTCGGCTACGCCGACTTCTGCTCGAACTTCGCGAAGGTCAAGCCGAACCCGGCCGCCATCAAGGAGTACGTCCAGAAGACCGACCTGGCCGGTGTCACGGCTCCTGACGACAAGACGATCGTCTTCAAGCTGACGCACCCCGCCTCGTACTTCCAGGACATGCTGACGCTGCCGGCGCTCAGCCCCGCGCCCGTCGAGTGGCTCGACGCGATGCCGGGCACCGACTTCGGCAACAACGTCAAGAACCTGATCTCCGACGGCCCGTACTACATCGACGAGTACACGCCGACGAAGACCATCGACTTCAAGCGCAACCCGGCGTGGACCGAGGCCAGCGACCCGATCCGCAAGGCCTACGTCGACCAGGTCAAGGTCTCCGAGACGGGCACGCAGGAGAGCATCCAGCAGCAGCTGGAGACGGCGACCGACTCGGCCGACATGGCGTTCGACACCTTCCCGCCGGCCACGCAGGTCCCGGGTCTGGTCGCGCGCAAGGACCCGAACCTGAGCATCGGCCAGGAGTCCTCGTCCAACCCGTACCTCGTCTACAACACGGTGTCGACGAGCAACAACAGCGCGATGAAGAACGTCGCGTTCCGCCAGGCGCTCTCGACCGGCATCAACCGGGCGAACCTGATCCAGGTGCTCGGTGGTCCGACGCTGAACACGACGCTGACCAACGTGCTGCCGGCCAACATCGTCGGTGGCGAGCAGGGCTTCGACCCCTACCCCTACGACCAGGCCAAGGCGAAGCAGATGCTCGCGGCGGCCGGTGGTGACGGGGCGACCGTCAAGATCCTCTACCGCAACGCGTCGCAGGGTTCGACCAAGGTGTTCCAGACCGTGCAGCAGCAGCTGACCGAGCTGGGCCTGAAGGTCGAGGGCGTGCCCGCGCCGAACGCCGACTTCTACACCAAGTACCTGCAGCAGCCCTCCGTGGCCAAGCGTGGGGTGTGGGACATCGCGATCGCCGGCTGGGGCTCGGACTGGTACGGCAACGCCGCCCTGTCCTTCTTCGCCCCGCTCTTCAGCGGTGCGCCGTCGTTCCCGCCGAACGGCAGCAACTACGGGTTCTACGACAACCCGAAGACCACCAAGCTGATCCAGCAGGCCACCGTGGCCAAGACGACCGACGACGCTGCAGCGCTGTGGCGCCAGGCCGACCAGGGCGTCATGGCTGATGCCGCGTTCTACCCCATCACCAACCCGAACACGGCGAACTACAAGGCCACCCAGGTCAACAACGCCATCTACATGCCTTCTCTGCAGCAGTTCGACCCGGCGAACGTCTGGTTGTCGCAGGGCAAGCAGGGCGGCTAGGCACCACAAGCTCGAACCGATGCGCTCCCGCCCGGGTTCTCCCCGGGCGGGAGCGCACCGTTGAGTAGGTTCAGCAGGTCCGACCGCGGCTCGACCGCGTCCGGTCGGGGGACGCGACAAAGGGAGCTTGAGATGGCGCTGCTCGAGGTGGAGGACCTCCACGTCTCGTTCAACACCGCGGACGGGGTGGTCAAGGCCGTACGAGGTCTGACCTTCTCGGTCGACCGCGGGCAGACCGTCGGGATCGTGGGCGAGTCGGGCTCGGGCAAGAGCGTCTCGACGCAGACGATCATGGGTCTGACGGCCGGCGCCCGGGTCAGCGGCGAGGCCCGCTTCGAGGGCCGCGACCTGCTGACGATGAACGACCGGGAGCTGCGGGCGGTCCGCGGCGCCAAGGTCGGGATGATCTTCCAGGACCCGCTGTCCAGCCTGCACCCGTACTACCGGGTCGGCTGGCAGATCGTGGAGATGATCCGCGCGCACAACAACGTCTCCAAGGCTGCGGCCAAGAACCGCGCCATCGACCTGCTCCGGCTGGTCGGCATCCCCAAGCCCGAGGCTCGCGTCGACGAGTACCCGCACCAGTTCTCCGGCGGCATGCGCCAGCGCGCCATGATCGCGATGGCGATGGCCCTCAACCCGATCCTGCTGATCGCCGACGAGCCGACCACGGCGCTCGACGTCACCGTCCAGGCCCAGGTGCTGGAGGTGATGGGACGCCTCCAGAAGGAGTTCGGGACGGCGATCGTGATGATCACCCACGACCTCGGCGTCATCGCCGACATCGCCGACGACGTCGTGGTCATGTACGCGGGCACGGCGATGGAGAAGGCCGACCGGCGCGAGCTCTTCTACCACAACCACCACCCGTACACCGAGGGTCTGCTCGCCTCGATCCCGCGCCCGGGCGACGACCGCCACCAGCGGCTGCTGCCGATCCACGGCACCCCGCCCAGCCTCATCCAGCTCCCCACCGGCTGCCCGTTCAACCCGCGCTGCCCGTACGCCTTCGACCGCTGCCGCACCGAGACCCCGCCGCTGGAACCCGTCTACGGGCGCCCCGACCACCGGTCCGCGTGCTGGCTCCCCTCGAACGAGCCCGAGCGGCAGGTCGAGCGCGAGCGCGTCCAGGCCGTCCTCGCCGCGCACACCGAGATCAGCGAGGACGTCGCCCGGACGCTCGCCGCGGCGGCGTCGTGAGCACCGCGGTGACCGCACCGGTCAGCCAGGCTGGCGGCGGTTCCTCCGAGGTGCTGCTCCGCGTCGAGAACGTGGTCAAGGAGTTCCCGGTCGCGTCGTCCAAGCTCTTCCGCCGCAGCACCGACGCGGTGCACGCGGTCGACGGCGTCAGCTTCGAGCTGCGCAAGGGCGAGACGCTGGGCCTGGTCGGCGAGACGGGGTGCGGCAAGTCGACCCTGGCTCGCTGCATCACCCGGCTGTACTCGATCACCGGCGGGACCGTGAACTTCAACGGCCGCGACATCACCAACCTCGAGGGCGGCGCCCTGCGCGACGTGCGCCGCGAGGTCCAGATGATCTTCCAGGACCCCTACGGCTCCCTCAACCCGAGGCGCCGCGTCGGCTCGATCATCGCCGACCCGTTCCTCATCCACGGCATGCTCGACGGGGCCGCGCTCAAGCGCCGCGTGCAGGAGCTGATGGAGCTCGTCGGGCTGAACCCGGAGCACTACAACCGGTTCCCGAACGAGTTCTCGGGTGGGCAGCGCCAGCGCATCGGCGTCGCGCGGGCCCTCGCGCTGCAGCCCAAGCTGATCGTCTGCGACGAGCCGGTGTCGGCGCTCGACGTGTCGATCCAGGCCCAGATCATCAACCTGCTCGCCGACCTGCAGGCCGAGCTGGGGCTCACCTACCTCTTCATCGCCCACGACCTCTCGGTCGTGCAGCACGTCAGCGACCGGGTCGCCGTGATGTACCTCGGCAAGGTGGCCGAGCTCGCCGACGTGGACGACCTCTACGGCCACCCGCGCCACCCGTACAGCAACGCGCTGCTCTCGGCGGTCCCCGTCGCCGACCCGAACGCCGCCGCGCAGCGCGAGCGCATCGTCCTGATCGGGGACGTGCCCTCGCCGATCAACCCGCCGTCGGGCTGCCACTTCCACACCCGGTGCCCGAAGGCGCAGGAGCTGTGCGTCGCGAAGGACCCGGCGCTGGAGCCCAAGTTCGCGGACGCGCCGAGCCACGTCGCGGCCTGCCACTTCCCGGTCGCCGACGGCGAGGACCTGACCGAGGCGAAGGCGGCGATCGAGCAGGAGGACGCCTCGGACGTCGGGGTCGACGCCGTGCTCGCCGGGCTCGGAGACACTCCCGGCTTCGCGAGCCCCGTGCGGGAGGAGGAGGCGCGATGAGCGAGGAGACCCTCCGCACGACGGAGGCCGACGAGGGCCGGACGGCCGAGTCGGTCGATCGCGGTGCCGTCCAGCTGGACACCTCCAGGGACGTGCAGGGCGGCGGTGACGCGCCCACCCGCATCCAGGGCCGCAGCCCGTGGCAGCTGGCCTGGGAACGGCTGCGGCGCGACAAGATCGCGATGATCTCCCTCGCGGTGATCGTGCTGATCATCCTCTTCGCCCTGCTGGCCCCTCTCATCGCGGCGGTCATCGGGCACGGCGTGAACCAGCAGTTCAACGACATCGGGCTGAGCCCGGAAGGGCTGCCGAGGGCGCCCAACGGCACGTTCTGGTTCGGCACGGACGACCTGGGCCGCGACATCTTCGTGCGGTGCGCGTACGGGGCCCGGATCTCGATCCTCGTCGGGGTCGTCGCCACCGGCTTCACGATCCTGGTCGGGGTCGTCGTCGGGCTGATCGCCGGCTACTACGGCAAGGTCGCCGACACGGTCCTGTCCCGGCTCATCGACGTCGTCCTGTCGTTCCCGTTCCTGCTCTTCGCGATCTCCCTGGTGTCGATCGTCGGTGCGAGCCTGTCCGTCACGATCTTCGTGATCGCGATGTTCAGCTGGGCGTCGGTGGCTCGCATCGTCCGGGGCCAGGTGCTGTCCATCCGGGAGCGGGAGTACATCGAGGCCGCCCGGTCGTTGGGCGCCAGCAGCACCCGGATCATGTTCGTCGACGTCCTGCCCAACGTGCTGGCGCCGATCATCGTCTACGCCACGCTGCTCATCCCGTCCGTCATCGTCACCGAGGCCACGCTGTCCTTCCTCGGGCTCGGCGTGCCGGCCCCGACCGCGACCTGGGGCAACATGATCTCGGAGGCGCAGGCGGGCGGGCTCTACCAGCTGGCGCCCTGGTTCCTGGCGTTCCCGAGCCTGCTGCTGCTGCTGCTCACCCTGGCCTTCAACCTGCTCGGCGACAGCGTCCGTGACGCGTTCGACCCGCGGGGCGACCGGATGCTCCAGAAGTAGGGGAGAGACAACATGCTGCGTTTCCTCGTCCGCCGGGTCCTTCTCGGAGTGCTGGTCCTGTTCCTCACCGTGACGCTCGTCTTCGCGCTCTTCTACGTGTACCCCTCCGACGTGGCGCGCACCCTCGCCGGTCGGCAGGCGACGCCGGAGACGATCGCGCTGATCAAGGCGCGGCTCGGGCTCGACCAGCCCATCTACGTCCAGTACGGGCGCTACCTGCTGAACCTGCTGCACGGCAACCTGGGCTACGACTACTACCACAACGTCGCGGTCACCCAGATCATCGCGACGGCGCTGCCGAAGACCGTCTCGATCGCGCTCGGCGCCTCGGTCATCTGGCTGATCCTCGGCGTGCTGAACGGCGTCGTCTCGGCCGTCCGGCCGCGGTCCGTCGCCGACCGCACGCTGACCGTGTTCTCGCTGTTCTTCTACTCGCTGCCGACCTTCGTCCTGGGTCTGACGCTGCTGTACTTCTTCTACTTCAAGCTGACCCTGGCGGGCATCACCTTCTTCCCGCCCGGGGGCTACGTGAACCTCGCCGACGACCCGTTCACCTGGTTCCGGTCGCTGGTGCTGCCGTGGCTGACCCTGGCCCTGGTGCAGGCCGCGCTCTACACCCGCCTCACCCGCGGCTCGCTGCTGGACGTCCTCGGTGAGGACTACATCCGGACGGCGCGGTCCAAGGGCCTCGGCGAGCGGCGCGTGGTCTACCGCCACGGGCTGCGCAGCGCGCTCACCCCGATCGTCACCCAGTTCGGCATCGACCTCGGCGTGCTCGTCGGTGGCGTGGTGGTGACCGAGTCCGTGTTCGGCATCGACGGCATGGGCTTCGAGGCGGTGCGGGCGATCAACGACCAGAACTCGCCCGTCATCATCGGCGTGGTGATCGTGGCTGCCGGGGCGGTGGTCGTCGCGAACATCGTCGTCGACATGCTCTACGCCGTGCTCGACCCGCGTGTCCGTCTGAACTGACGGGCACCGCCAGATCCTGCGGCGCGCCTAGGGTGTTCCGCGTGATTCCCGCGCACGACCGCCGTCTGATGCTCGTCCACGCCCACCCCGACGACGAGACCATCGGCAACGGCGTGACCATGGCCCGCTACGTCGCCGAGGGCGGCCAGGTCACCCTCGTGACGTGCACCCTCGGCGAGGAGGGCGAGGTCCTGCTGCCCGAGCTCGTCCACCTCGACGCCGAGCACGAGGACAACCTGGCCCCGCAGCGGCTGAGCGAGCTCACCGAGGCGATGGGGCTGCTCGGCGTGACCGACTTCGTCCGCCTCGGGGCCGACGGCCGCTACCGCGACTCGGGGATGGCGTACGACGACCAGGGCCGCGCGATCGCCCGCGACGTGCTGCGCGACGGCATCTTCTGGACCGCCGACCTGCTCGAGGCCGCGAACGACCTGGTGGCGCTGGTCCGCGACCGCCGCCCGCAGGTCCTGGTCGCGTACAACGAGGTCGGCGGCTACGGCCACCCCGACCACGTGCAGGCGCACCGGGTCGCGACGTACGCCTACCTGCTCGCCGGGGTGCCCGGCTACCGGCGTGACCTGGGCGAGCCCTGGACGGTGAGCCGGGTCTTGTGGAGCACCATGAGCGCCTCCCGGATGCGGGCCATGATCGAGCGGCTGCGCGCGGCGGGCGACACCGAGACGTTCGCCGGCTTCGAGGACCTCGGGGACGACCTGCCGATGGTGTCCTCGGACGCCGACATCGCCGCCGAGATCGACGGAACCGTGCACGTCGCGCAGAAGCTCGACGCGATGCGGGCGCACGCCACCCAGATCCGGCCGGACGGGACGTTCTTCGCCGGCGGCAAGATGTCGGTCGACAGCATGTGGTCGCACGAGTACTACCGCTTCGCTGCCGGCACCCCGTTCCCGGTCGTCGCGGGCGGCGGCTGGGCCGACGACCTGTTCGCCGGCCTGGACTGACGCTCAGGCCCTGGCGGTCAGGGCGCGAGGTAGTGGTAACGGTGGTGCAGCACGAGGCCGAGGCGCTCGTACGCGAGGTGGGCCGGGACGTTGGCGGTCTCGACCTGGAGGTAGCACCACCGCGCACCGCGGTGCGCCGCCCATCCCCCGAGACCCCGGACCACCGCCGTGCTCAGGCCCTGCCGACGGTGCCCGGGCCGGGTCCAGACGCCGGCCACGCCGAGCCAGCCGTCCGCCAGGTGCCCGCGCCCGAGCGCGACCAGCTCGCCGTCGACCTCGACCCCGGCGAAGGCCCGCGGCCGGCGCCCGTCGAGCAGGCGGGTCACCACCGCGGGGTCGACGTCGCTGCGCCGGTACTCGTCGAACGTCGCCCGCCAGGGGAGCGTGAGCTCCTCGCTCACGATCACCCGCGGGTCCGCCGCGTGGTCGCCGAGCAGGTCGGCGAGCCGGGCCGCCAGCACGTCGGTGGCGACGTAGGTCTCGCGCCAGCCGGACGCCCGCAGCGCCGCGTCCTCCGCCGAGCCCGTCACCACCTGGGCGAGCGGCGCGATGCCGTGCTCCGCGGCGTACGCCTCGACCGCCGCTGCGGCCCGGTCCACGGGCAGGCCGGGGTCGCCGACGGCCAGGCAGGAGTTGGCGCGGCCGGTGAAGCCGGCCGCGGCCCGCAGCGTCCAGTCGCCGAGCGGCTCCAGCTCCACCGCCCAGGCCTCGACACCGGTCCGGTCGAGGTCGGCGGGGGAGGTCCGGGAGGGGTCAGGCCCGCCCCGGGCCGCGGGGGCGCGGCGCGCCACGACCACGTCGACGAGGGGGACCCGCCAGGTCGGGGCCTGGGTGCCCGGGCGCGCCGGGTCTCGCAGCCCCTCCAGGGTCACGACGTCGGCCTCGACCTCGACGACCCAGCCGACGACGTCGGAGGCGGAACCGTCGGCCTGCCGGACCCGGACGACCCAGCGCTCTCCGGGGCGGGCGCTGCGGAGCCCGTGGGTGCCGTCGGCGACCTGCATGGTGTGGCTCACCCTCCCGCTGGCTGACCGGACCCGCCCGACGGGCGGCCAGGCGCGATACTAGGAGCGAGCACCTGCACCGCACGCATCCCTGACCGAGCGCCCCGACCCCGGGCCCCCGGAACACCGTTTCCTCGAGGAGTCTCTTCGTGACGTACGTCATCGCCCAGCCCTGTGTCGACCTCAAGGACCGCGCCTGCGTCGAGGAGTGCCCCGTCGACTGCATCTACGAGGGCAAGCGGATGCTCTACATCCACCCCGACGAGTGCGTCGACTGCGGTGCCTGCGAGCCCGTCTGCCCTGTGGAGGCGATCTTCTACGAGGACGACACGCCCGAGGAGTGGAAGGGCTACTACGACGCCAACGTCCAGTTCTTCAGCGAGATCGGCTCGCCCGGCGGCGCCGCGAAGATGGGCGTCATCGACGCCGACCACCCGCTGGTCGCCGCCCTCCCGCCGCAGGAGCACGCCGAGTGACGGTTCGGTCCTGCTCCACGTGCCCGCGCTGACCCGCCGGTGAGCATCACGACCTCCGCCCGCCGCGGTCTCGGCGCCGGCCTGCCGGACTTCCCCTGGGACACGATCGCCTCGGCCCGGGCGACCGCGACCGCCTACCCCGGCGGCGTGGTCGACCTGTCCATCGGCACGCCCGTCGACCCGACGCCCGAGGTCGCCCAGCGCGCCCTGGCCGCCGGGGCCGACAGCCCGGGCTACCCGCTCACGTCCGGCACACCGACGCTGCGGCGGGCCCAGGCCGACTACCTGGACCGGCGGTGGGGCGCCGCCGTGCTCCCCGAGGCGACGCTGCCGCTGATCGGCAGCAAGGAGCTGGTCGCCTGGCTCCCGACGCTGCTCGGTCTGGGGCCGGACGACACGGTCGTCTACCCCGAGGCCGCCTACCCGACGTACGCCGCGGGCGTCCAGGTCACGGGTGCACGAGGCGTCGCCTGCGACGACCTGACCCGGCTGGACGCCTCGGGCGTCCGCCCGGCGCTGGTCTGGCTCAACTCGCCCTCCAACCCGACGGGTGAGGTGCTGGCACCGGCGGTGCTGGCGGAACGTGTCGCCTGGGCCCGTGCGCACGGCGCGATCGTGGCGTCGGACGAGTGCTACGGCGAGTTCGGTTGGGAGGCCGACCCGGTCTCCGTGCTGCACCCCGACGTGGCCGGCGACAGCCACGACGGGCTGCTGGCGCTCTTCTCGCTGTCCAAGCGCTCCAACCTCGCGGGCTACCGCGCGGGCTTCGTCGCGGGCGACCCCGCGCTGGTCGGCGAGCTGCTCGAGGTCCGCAAGCACCTCGGGATGCTGGTGCCCCGGCCCGTGCAGGACGTCATGGTCGCCGTGCTCGCCGACTCCGCCCACGTGGAGGTTCAGCGCGAGCGCTACGCCTCCCGCCGTGCCCGTCTGCGCCCGGCGCTCGAGGCGGCCGGCTTCACGATCCACCACTCCGAGGCTGGGCTCTACCTCTGGGCGACCCGGGGCGAGGACAGCCGTACGACGCTCGGCTGGCTCGCCGAACGGGGCATCCTCGTCGCTCCCGGCGACTTCTACGGTGCCGCGGCGGCGGAGTTCGTCCGGTTCGCGCTGACGGCGACCGACGAGCGCATCGACGCGGCGGTCGCCCGGCTGGGCTCCTGACGCAGCCGGTCGGGTGCCTCAGCGGACGGTGACCCGGACCGTCCTGCCCACGTCCGGGGCCTTGACCCAGGTCGGCAGCGTGAACTGGTCGCTCGTCCAGAGCCGGTCCTCGACGGCGACGGTCACGACCCCGTAGCGGCCGGCGTTCGCGACGGCGTACTGCGCGTAGGCCCAGGCGAGCCGTGTCGACCTCGCCCTGACGGTCACGCCGTCGGCCGTGGCCCTCGCGTCCGTGCGGAACGTGGTCTCCAGCGACGAGGCGAGACCCTTCGCGTCCCCGTCGGCCTCGTCGTGGACGAGGCAGGTGAGCGCGCGCTCCGTCTGCCCGGTGAGCGCGCTGGCGAGCACCCGGGCGTCGGGCTCGTGGTCGGCGTACGCGTCGGGGTAGGCGCTGCGCTGCACCGCCTGCGCCACCTCGGTGATGTCGCGGCTCTCCCACCGCTGGACGCGGACGAGCGCGTTGTAGAACTTCGTCGTCGCGTAGTAGGGGTCCATCAGCTGCTTCTCCGTGCCCCAGCCCTGCGACGGCCGCTGCTGGAACAGCCCGACGGAGTCGCGGTCGCCGTGGTCGAGGTTCCGGATGCCCGTCTCCTGGTAGACGGTGGCCAGCGCGATCGAGCCTGCCCGCGCCGCCAGACCCCGCCGCACGGACACGCCGACGACGATGGAGGCGTAGTGGGCCTGGTCGAGGTCGAGCTCGACGTCACGGTCCTTGACGGTGGCGACGCAGCGCTCGTCACCCGGCTGCGGCGGGACGACCCCACGCTCGCGCAGCCAGCCGCGCACGCCGAGCGCGGCCACGGTGACGAGGGCCACGACCACCACGAGCGCCGCGACGGTGAGGAGGCGACGGCGCGCGTACGACGGTCGCCGGCGTGCTCGCGCGCCCGCTCGTGACGGTGCACGGGTCGGCATCAGCGCTCCACTACTGGAGGCTGTGCAGCGCCGCGTTCAGCTCCACGGACGCACCGGCGCGGCGGCGCACCTCGACGGTTCCGCTGAGGGAGTTGCGCAGGAGCAGCATGTGGTCCTCGCCCGAGAGGGTGCTCGCCTTGACGACCTGCCCGCCGGGGAGGGTGACCTTGGTCGCGGCGGTGACGTAGAGGCCGGCCTCGACCACGCAGTCGTCGCCGAGCGAGATCCCGATCCCGGCGTTGGCGCCGACGAGGCAGCGCTCGCCGATCGAGATCTGCTCCTTGCCGCCCCCGGACAGGGTCCCCATGATCGAGGCGCCGCCGCCGATGTCGGAGTCGGCCCCGACGACCACCCCGGCGGAGATGCGCCCCTCGACCATCGAGGTCCCGAGCGTGCCGGCGTTGAAGTTGACGAACCCCTCGTGCATCACCGTCGTGCCCTCGGCCAGGTGGGCGCCGAGGCGGACCCGGTCGGCGTCGGCGATCCGGACACCGGGCGGCACGACGTAGTCGACCATCCGCGGGAACTTGTCGACCCCGTGGACGCTGACGGTGCCGTACGCCGAGCGCAGCCGCCAGCGCACGACCTCGAAGTCGGCGACGGCGCAGGGCCCGGCCGTGGTCCAGACCACGTTCGGCAGGACCCCGAAGATCCCGTCGAGGTTGATCGAGCGCGGGGCGACGAGGCGGTGGCTCAGCAGGTGCAGCCGCAGGTAGGCGTCCGAGGTGTCGGCCGGGGGAGCGTCGAGGTCGATCTCGACGCGCACGAGCTCGACGCGGACGTCGCGCAGCGGGTCGGTGCGCTGCGCCTCCTCCCACGGCGCGGGGGCCGGCTCGTCGGAGGTGGCTCCCAGCCGGGGCGCGGGGAAGGCGGTGTCGAGCACGCCGGCGCTGTCGTGCACCGTGGCGAGGCCCCACCCCCAGGCGCGTCGGGGGGTGGCGTCGGGAGCGGCGTCGGGCATGCGTTCCAGCGTAGGGGGGAGAGCGCGTCGGTAAGGTCGCGCTCATGCCCGCGTCGCCCTCCTCCCTGCCCGAGCTCGACCTGACCGGTGACCTCACGGACCTGCTGGTCGCCCTCGTGGACATCGAGTCCGTGAGCGGGGACGAGGCCCGCATCACCGACGCGATCCAGGCCGCGCTCGAGCCGCTCGACCACCTCGAGCTGGTCCGCGACGGCGACGTGCTGGTCGCGCGTACGCAGCTCGGGCGCGCCGAGCGGGTGGTCCTGGCCGGGCACACCGACACCGTGCCGATCGCGGGGAACGTGCCGTCGCGCACCACGGGCGAGGGCGACGACCGCGTCGTGCACGGCCGGGGGACCTGCGACATGAAGGGCGGCGTCGCTGTCCAGCTCGCGGTGGCCGCGGCCCTGCGCGAGCCGGCCCGCGACCTCACGTACATCTTCTACGACAACGAGGAGGTCGAGGAGAGCCGCAACGGGCTCGCCCGCCTCGGGCGCGAGCGCCCCGACCTGCTGGCGGCGACGTTCGCGGTGCTCGGCGAGCCGTCGAACGCCCGCGTGGAGGGCGGCTGCCAGGGGACGATGCGGGCCGAGGTCACCCTGCGCGGTGTCGCCGCCCACTCCGCCCGCTCGTGGATGGGCAGCAACGCCATCCATGCCGCCGGACCGCTGCTCCAGCGGCTGGCCGAGCACACGCCCGCGCAGGTCGAGGTGGAGGGTCTGGTCTACCGCGAGGGCCTGAACGCCGTCCGGATCTCCGGTGGCATCGCCGGGAACGTCATCCCCGACCGCTGCGTGGTCGAGGTCAACTACCGCTTCGCCCCGGCCAAGGACCCGGCGCGGGCCGAGGCCTACCTGCGCGAGGTCCTCGACGGCTTCGACGTCGCGGTCACCGACGTCGCCGCGGGCGCCCGGCCCGGTCTCGACCAGCCGGTCGCGGCCGACTTCGTGGCCGCGGTGGGCGGCGAGGCGCACCCCAAGTTCGGGTGGACCGACGTCGCGCGGTTCTCCGCCCTCGGCATCCCGGCGGTGAACTTCGGCCCGGGCAACCCGAGCAAGGCGCACGCCGACGACGAGTTCTGCCCCACCGTCGACCTCCACACCTGCCGGGACGCGCTGCTGCGCTGGCTGGGCTGAGGCCCCCTCCAGTCCTGCGCTAACCCTGCGGGGCCGGGTCCGCCGACCAGGTCGGCGGGAGCCACTCGCCGAGGAGGTTCGCGGCGATCAGGGTCTGACCCTCGGGGTCCCAGAGCACCACGACGTCGCGCGCCTGCGTCATCGCGACGAGCGCGCCCAGCTGGGCGGCCGGGACGGGCAGCGCGTGGCGCTCCTCGTCCTGCGTCACCACCATCAGCTCGAAGGCGGCGTCGTCGCCCCGGCCGGCCGTCCGGTTCGCGTTGACGTACGTCACCCGCTGCGTCCCCGCGCTCGCTCCGGTCACCCGCTGCCCAGCTGGGCGGCTGGGACGGGCAGCGCGTGGCGCTCCTCGTCCTGCGTCACCACCATCAGCTCGAAGGCGGCGGCGTCGCCCCGGCCGGCCGTCCAGTTCGCGTTGACGTACGCCACCCGCTGGGTCCCCGCGCTCGCTCCGGTCACCCGCTCAGACTGGCACCGGGAACGGGCCGGTCCCGGGTCGCCCCGCAGGCCCCGAATAGGGTCGGGGCGTGACCGAGTCGACCCAGGGCAAGCGCTTCGTGCAGGGCGCGGTGGTGCGGGGCGCCGGCCAGCGACCGGGGACGACGACCGACCAGCGGCTGCTGGACTCCCGCACCGGGACCGAGTGGGTCCACACGGACCCGTGGCGGGTGCTGCGTATCCAGGCCGAGTTCGTGGACGGCTTCGGCACGCTGGCCGAGCTCGGCCCAGCGACCTGCGTGTTCGGCTCGGCCCGCACGCAGCGGGACAGCCCGCTCTACGCCGCAGCGGAGCAGATCGGGGCCCGGCTCGCCCAGGCCGGCCAGGCGGTGGTCACCGGCGGCGGTCCCGGGATCATGGAGGCGGCGAACAAGGGCGCGGCGCAGGCCGGCGGGGTCTCGGTCGGGCTGGGGATCGAGCTGCCGTTCGAGTCCGGGCTGAACCCGTACGTGAACCTCGGCGTCAACTTCCGCTACTTCTTCGTGCGCAAGACGATGTTCGTGAAGTACGCGCAGGGCTTCGTCGTGCTGCCGGGCGGCTTCGGCACCTTGGACGAGCTGTTCGAGGCCCTCACGCTGGTGCAGACCCGCAAGGTGACGTCGTTCCCGGTGGTGCTGTTCGGCAGCGCGTACTGGGCGGGTCTCGTCGGCTGGCTGCGGGAGACGGCGCTCGAGCAGGGCGCGATCTCCTCGTCCGACCTGGAGGTGTTCACCGTGACCGACGACGTGGACGAGGCGGTCGCGACCGTGGTGGCGTCCCCGCGAGCGGTCGACGCCGAGCGTCCGGAGTAGCCCGGGGGACGTCCTTCGGCAGCGGTACCCGTGAGCCCGGCGTGGCACGATCTCTGCATGGAGTGGTACATCGCCGCGATCGCTGTCGTGGCGCTCGGCGTGGCGGCGGTCGTGGCCGCCGGAGGTGGGGGATCGATGGCGGACGACCCGGTCCGGGACACGTACGAGATGACGGTGCCCGAGGGCGCGTTCGACGCTGCCGTCGTGCGCGAGCTCCGCTTCGGCGTCGTGCTGCGCGGCTACGCGATGGACCAGGTCGACACCGTCCTCGACCGGCTCGCAGCCGACCTGGAGGCCCGGGACGCTCGGATCGCCCAGCTCGAGACGCAGCTCGAGGCGCAGGTCGAGGCGCCGGTGACGACGTCCGCGCAGCGGGAGCCCGCACCCGCGGACATCTCTCCCGGTCGGGACTCGCCCCGATGACGCTGCGGCTGGAGGTGGCCCGGACGCTGCGGGCGAGCCCGGAGCGGGTCTGGGACGAGATCGTCGACTGGCGGGGCCAGGGCCGGTGGATCCCGCTGACCCGGGTCCGGGTGGTCGGCGAGCGCAGCGTGGGCCTGGGCGCCCGCCTGGCGGCGCTCAGCGGGTTCTGGCTGGGGCCGGTGCCGGTCGGCCTGCTCGACCGCTTCGTCGTCACCGGGTGGACGCCCCCGGGGTCGGAGGTGGGGGACCCGCCCGGGGAGCTCGCCGTCCTGCACCTCGGGCCGTACTTCACCGGCGAGGGGTCCTTCAAGGTCGTGCCGGACCCGGTCGGGGCCCGGCTGGTCTGCACCGAGGTGTTCTCGGTGCCGGGCGGCGCGCCGACGGAGGCCCTGCTCCGGCTGGCCCTGCCGGGCATGCGACGGGGGTTCGCCGCGAGCCTGGGCACGCTGGCCGGGATCGTCGAGCGGCCGGCGCTGGACCAGCCCCGATGAGCCGGCCGTGAGCGCAACGCCCGACGACCTGCGCGCGCCCGACGGCCTGCTGCGGTGTCCCTGGTCGCTCTCCACGCCGGAGTACCTCGCCTACCACGACACCGAGTGGGGCTGGCCCGTGGTCACCCTCGCCGGGCTGTACGAGCGGCTCACGCTGGAGGCCTTCCAGTCCGGGCTGGCCTGGATCACGATCCTGCGCAAGCGGGAGGGCTTCCGCCGCGCGTTCGCCGGCTTCGAGCCCGAGGTCGTGGCCGGCTTCACCGAGGACGACCGCGCCCGGCTGCTCGCCGACGCCGGCATCGTCCGCAACGTCGCCAAGATCGACGCCGCCATCGCCAACGCCCGGGTGTTCGCCGACCTGGGGGAGCAGCTCGTGGATCTCGTGTGGTCCTTCCGGACGGGCTCGCCCCGTCCCGGGCCGGACGAGCTCCGGGCCGTCACCCCGGGGTCGACGGCGCTCGCCAGGGCGCTGAAGGCCGAGGGGATCCGCTTCGTGGGGCCCACGACGGCGTACGCGCTGATGCAGGCGACGGGCCTGGTGGACGACCACCGCAGCGACTGCGAGGTCCCCGACGCAGCCGTCCTGCACGCCGCTGTCGACGCGGCCGCTCCCCACCCTGCGGGCGTTGGGGGACGTACGCGATAATCGTCGTTGTTCCACGATCCCCTAGCAGATGAGGATGCACGATGGCAGCGATGAAGCCGCGAACCGGTGACGGACCGATGGAGGTCACCAAAGAGGGTCGCGGGATCGTCATGCGCGTCCCGCTCGAGGGCGGCGGTCGCCTCGTCGTCGAGCTGAACGCCACGGAGGCCACCGACCTCGCCGAGGCGCTCAAGGGCGTCATCGGCTGATCCAGGCCCGTTCCCGACGACACAGGCCCCGCGCGACGCGCGGGGCCTGTGTCATGTCCGGGTCGGTCGCCGAGGGCCTCTGACGTCCCTGAGCTGCACGACGCACCCTGAGCCGCT
>Ga0210040_10003397_pt1 | contig 21545 bp, 3 predicted proteins | sample CryGeyCG12114_NA_FD_185462 | JGI IMG/M metagenome (GOLD analysis project Ga0210040, IMG submission 185462) | Groundwater microbial communities from aquifer - Crystal Geyser CG19_WC_8/21/14_NA (SPAdes) (version 2) | ecosystem: Environmental > Aquatic > Deep subsurface > Groundwater | place: USA...
CTTTTTAAAAAATTATTTTAAGTAGTAGTAAGTTAGCTTTAAGCTAAGCTTAGCTAAAGTTTAGTTTTCTTTATTATTATAACTATAGAATAAGTATTACTAGTAGCTTTAATATACTACTTATTTTTTTTTATAGTTACTTCTTTTCTTCTTTATTAGAGTTTACTTCTTTTATTACTAATACTACTATATTATTAGTATATTAGCTTTAGTAAGCTTACTTAAGTAAATAAATATTATATACTAACTATAATAGTTAATAGTTATAGAATATTATACTCTTTTTATAATAATAACTACTATTAATATAGTAGAGAAATATAGAGATAGTTAGCTAAAGAGTAATTAGAAGGCTAAGGAGGTAGTTAAGATAGGTAGAATAGATCTAAAGAGGAATTAGACGCTTAGAGAGTATAAATAACTAATAATATACTTAATAATAAAATAACTATATTTATATTAATACTTAATAGGTATTTAGAAGTAATAAACGCTCTACTATATATAGTAACTAATTTATAACTTAAACCTACTACTCTTAACCTTAGTAGTAGCTATATACTTATACTTTTTATCTAATAAGCCTTCTTAATAGTAAGACTCTAAGAGGCTATTATATAAATAAATATATAATAGCTTAAAGACTACTTAGAACTAAGTATAATATAGATACTAATAGTAAGCTAATAAGATAAAGAAGAGTATATAATAGTTTAATCTAACTAAAAGTACTTTAAATAGTAGCTATATATATATAAGAATAACTTATAAGCTAGTAGTTATAAAGATAAGACCTCTAAGTAAGAACTTATAGTAGTAAATTACTTTAATAAACTTATAATAAGAAGATATAATACTTTTTTAAATAATAATAAGAACTAAATAACTATACTTATAGTAAGAAGGACTATACGTAAAATATACTATAGATCTAAAACTATACTAAGAATCTCTTAAGAAGTAATATAAGCTTAAAATAGAAATAAAGAAAATATAGATATAGTAAAGAACTAAAAAAGAAGTAGTAAAAAAAGTAATAATATAAAAGCTAAGAATAATATAAAAGTAAAAAGCTAAGAAGTATAACTAAAGTATTAGATAGCTAAAGAATAATTAGAAGTAGTATATAAGAATATTAAGAATAAACTTAAGAGCTTAATTATAGAAACTATAGTAGAGTTTAAATTTATACTAGTAATAGTAAATACTATCTAGTTAACTTTATAAAGAGTAATTACTTTAATCTTTCTCTTTTAGCTACTAAGCCTTTTATTCTTTATATAAATAAATACTAATACTTTTATAAGTAGCTTATAAAAGAAAAATAGAGATACTATAATAGTATTAAGTAGTTAAAATAATATTACCTCTTTTAGTATATAAGGTATACTTTTACTATAAACTCTAAGATAGTATATACTTATTATCTCTAAAATTATAGAACTTTAGTATAATAAGATCTTATAAGTACTAAGTATACTTTTATTATTTTTAGTACTTAAAGTATACTTAGATAGTATAGTAATACTTATACTATCTTATAACTTATTACTTAACTCTTAAAAGCTTAAAAAAGTAATAGTAAAACTTTTATAAATAATAGCTAAGATAATTAGTAAACTTAGTAACTAGACTATAGTTATTATACTATAAGTCCTTCTATACTTAATTAAGAATATAATAGCCTTTAATAGAAATAATATTATAAAGTTTTTTAAATACTATAAAGATATAGTAAAGTACTATTAGTTTATAGAGAAGATAGTAATTAAGTATCTTATATCTTACTATATATAAAAGTATAAAGTAATTATTATAGCTTTAGAGGAATATAAAGAAGTATTAGAAAAAAGTAACTAAAAAATACTTAGAAAAAGTCTCTAAAGACGCTTTAGGAGTAATAATAAGTACTAATAAGAAGAGTAAGTAAAGTACTTTAAGAAATAGCTATATATATACTAAGTTAAGAATAATTTAGATATATAAGAATACTTATAAAAGTTTTAGATATATAGTAAGAAGTATATTAAAGTAGATATAATAGAAGAAAGCTAAAGAAGCTTCTATCTAGTAAAAAAACTACTATAATACTATATAATAAAGATTCTTAAGAGATTTACTTTCTAAATAGATAATTAGAAGTCTTTTAAGTATAAAAAGATCTATACTTACTTTATAAAGAAGTTAAAAGTTAAAAAAAAAGCTAAAATACTTAATCTAGATAAAGCTATTAAAAAGTTAAAACTAGAAGTAGAGTTTAAAGTAGTTTATACTACTAAGAAGTCTTTAACTATAGCTTAGACCTAGTTTATAGTAACTATACTTACTAAAATAATAATAAATTAATACTTCTAGCTAAGAGTTATATAGATATTAGCTAGATTATTAGTCCTAAAGAAATACTATATATAAGCCCTACTAAGAGTAGTACTTATATAAAATAAAGTTAATAACTTTATAAATAAAATACTTTAACTTAAGCTTAACTAAATTATATTTAAAAAAGTACTTTAGAGCTTTTAATAGATACCTTAAGAAGTAAAGCTTATAAATAATCTAGTTATTAATACTAAAGTCTAGTAATAAGCTAAAGAGAAGTTAAACGCCTTACGCTTTTATATACTATAAGTCCTACTATAAGTAAACTTAGCCTTACTATAAGTATATAATATATAGTTATAAAGCTACTAAAACTTATAACTACTATAGTAAAGCTATTAATTAATAAAATACTAGCTATAGAATAATTAAGAATACTAGCTATATTTAAATAATACTTAGAAATACTAAGGCTATAATAATTACTAAGTATATAATAAACTAACTTATAAAAAAAATAACTACTTACTCTTTTATAGATATATTATAATAAAATAGTACTTTCTAGATAATTAGAAGATACTTTAGTAAAGTATACTAAAATACCTTTAAAGATAAGTATAGAACTTAGAAAATAAGAAGTAAAGTAAAACGCTCTTAGTAGAGATTAAGAGGGGATAGCTTAAGAGAGATATTAACTTACTTATAATAAAGTCTAAATTTCTAAATAGTTCTAGTATATAGAAGCTACCTAAGAATAATATAATCTTTATCTAAATAGTTACTAATAATATAAGAGAGATATTAGAAGGTAACTACTTATAGTTCTAGAATATATTAGTAAGTCTAGTAAAAGAAGTAGATAAACTCTTACTACTAAGCTTTTAGAATAATAGTATAGTTACTATAGTAGTAATTAGTTATAAAGACGTACTTTAGTAAACTATAAAACTAGTTTATAGTTAAGTAAGAGTTATAAAACTACTACTAAGAGATATTTAGAAGTAACTTAGTATAGAGTAAATCTTATACTTAAAGAGTTATTAGAGTAGAGATAAAAAGTATTTTAGTAAGAAGAAAGTAGTATAAGATTATATAGTACGCTTTATATAAGATTAAAATAAACTAGATATAAAGATAGAAGATATAGAAAGTAAAGAAAACTAGCTAAAAGCTTAAAAGATAATAAAAGGTAACTAGTATCTATAAAAGTAATAAATATCTAAGAAACTAGAGCTAAATACCTAAAAAATTATTAGATAACTCTTTAAGTTACTTATAAGTATATCCCCTAGAAGTAAAAAAGAAATTCTTCTAAGTAAGCTATATAGTAGAAGAATTTAACTTTCTCTCTACTATAATATTCTAGTATATAACTATTAAAGATAATAAGTCTAAAGATAAATTAGATAATAGTAGACTAAGTATATTAGTATAAGTAGATTTACTCTCTCTTAAGTTATTACTTAACTTTATAGTAGTTTAAGCTAAAAAAAAAATAATTACTAACTATTACTTAATAAAAGCTAAGTACTAGATAGACTTAGAAGTTAGTTATATTAAATAGTACTATAAAGCTAAAATTAATAAAGCTAATAAGTTAAAGACTAATTAAGACTTTAAAAAGCCTACTAGAGTCTAATAAGAGTATAATTATATAGCTAAAGTAGAATACCTATAATATAAATACTTAAAAGTACTAGTAGAAATTACTAAATATAACTTCTTAAGCTTATTAAATTCTAGAGTAGAGCTAAATACTATTTAGAAAGAAATAGCTAAGAGAGTAATACTACTTATTACTTTACTACTATAAAATATATAAATAGTAAAGATAATATCTATAAATAGATCTACTAAAGGCTTTATAAGTATTATATAGAGAGTACTAATTATTATTAAGTATATTAAAGTCTATACTAACTTCTTTATTCTTAAAATATATATAAACCTTATTATCTTTAAAAACCCCTTCTTAATAGATACTTAAGTACATATTAAGTATTTATTAAATAGCTTAATATATTATTATATCTATAGTAAAGATAAAGTATACTTAACTTACTTTATATATATAAGAGGTAATTAGATTAATACTCCTAAACTATATAATAGACTACTTATAAGAAAAGCTAAAAGAGTATAATAACTAGCGTTATACTTCTAATCTATATATTACTAATACTAGACTTAGTTATATATACTACTACTTATATAACTAAAAGTAGAGTAGTAGTTACTACCTAGAATACTAGGCCTACTCTTAGTAGACTAAAGTTTATAATATATAAGCTATTTAATAACCTAAGAAATTACTCTCTAACTACTAAAGTTAAGATATAAGTACTTATAACTATAGCTAGTAAAGTAATAAAACCTACCTAAGTAGCTTAGACTACTAATAGTAATATATTATAATAACGTAAAGAAGCTATATATACGCCTATCTTATAGCTTATAGCTACTTCTACTAATAACTATATATCTAAGACTAAAACTAAAACTAATTCTTAAGTAAATACTACTTAGATAGAGTAGAGTTAAAGTATATTAAGAAAAAATAAAGAATTCTAAATAAGAATAGCTATAGAATAGCTTTAGTTATAGAATTTATTATTTATCTCTAAAGAGAATAAATATTTTTATTAGTTAAGGATTAGAACTATAGGGCCTAGCCTAGATAGTATAATTATAGTAAGTAATAAAAAAGAGATCTATATACTTACTAGTAAGTTAGCTAAAAGGCTATTAGTAGATATTATAGTAAGTATTATATAAGAAATACTATTAGTACTTATAAGATAAATATAGAAGTAGTTCTAGAATAAATAATTAGTAAAGGTAAAGAAACTAGAAAAAAGACTACTAATTAAAGTAATAATAATAAGAGTAGTATATCTAAAGAGCTCTTAGATAAATAACTTTATCTTCTAAGCTAATATAATATATAAGTATAAGGCCTAGAAGGTATAGCTAATTAATAATTCTAGCTAAACTATAAGAGATATAGAAGGTAGACTAGACTAGAAAAACTACGCAAAGATAAAGTAAACGCCTAATACTAATAGTACTTTAGTACTATTTTAAGACTACTTTAAACTCTATTATATATTATTTCTAAGAAAGATATAAGTTACTTCTAAGTAGCTTAAAGAGATAAAAATCTTACTTACTCTCTAACTATAAGAAAAAGAAATACTAGAAGAACTACTATACTAAAGAAAAGTAGCCTTAGTATAGGAGTTTAGTAAATTAAGTTAAGTTAGCTATAAAGTAATACTACTAGTAAAGATTAATATAATACTATATAAAGTATAGTAATTTAATTAGTTTCCTATTCTATATAAGCTTTAAGAGATTATTATTACTATAGTTTAAGAGAAAATTAATTAAAGTACGCTTAAGCTTTATAAAAGCTAATATTATAATCTATAGTTCTTAGTAGTAAAGAAAGATAAAAGTTACTACCTAATTAATAATACTTAAAAGATTAATAGAGTTATAGTTAGAGATATAAACCTTCTACCTAATCTTAATAAGTTCTTAAAAGAGTTTATAAGTTACGTTATTATAAGTCTAATAGACTTTTTCTCTAAGTATAACTAAGTTATACTATACTAAGACTTTAGAGATATAATAGTATTCTATACTCCTTTTAGACTAGTTAAGTAATATATACTATTTATAAGTATAATAAATTTAGTTATAGAGTTTATAAAGGTTATAATAAAGATCTATTAAGACTATATACTATATAAATATATACTATACCTAGATAATATATATATAAAAGGACCTAAGATAGACTACTAAAGAGAAAAAGTTAAGCTTAGTATTAGGAAGTTTATAGCTAAATACTTCTTAAATATTAATATAGTCTTTATAGATATTAAGTAAGCTAAAGTAACTATATTAGAGTATAAGTTAGATTTTAAGTACTTCTTTATAGTAGTTATTAGTTACTAGATTAATAAAGATAGATATTACCTAGATTAAAAGAAGATTATAAAGATTATATTATAGCCTAATTACTAAGACTAGAAAGAGACTTAGATATTTCTAAGGGTATACATATACTATTATATATAGATACTAAATTTTACTATTATTACTAAACTACTCTTCTAACTACTATAAAAGAACACCTTATTTAAATAGTAATTAGAGTAGAGATAAGCTATAGTAATTCTTAAAGAGTTACTATATTTAATACTTATACTAGTTTCTATTAGCTATAATAAACCTCTCTAATTAATTATTATAGCTATAGATAGAAGTAAGAAGAAGTAGAGAGCTATCTTTATATAGTTAAACCTAAATAGCTATTAGTACCTAATTAAGTATAAGAGTAGTATATAATCTAACTCTAAATAGAATTAAGACTTAAGTAAATATAAGTATAAGGCTTTACTACTTATACTAAAGAAGTTTTAATTATACTTCTATAAAGTATACTTTACTATAAAAATAGATATAAAGACTCTAGTTATATAGCTTTAGCGTAGCGTAATAGATCTTCTAAAAGCTCTAGTAATATAATAGCTAGCTTTACTTAACTTATAAGACTTTAATATTATATATATTTTAAGTAAAAAGAATATAGTTACTAATACCTTTTTATAAAGGCTAGAAAAAGAAAGATAGTAGCTACTAGATAAACTTAAAAAAGATATTAAAGAGTTTATTAATATATACCTAAGCGCTATATAGCTTTATATTAAAAAAGTAGCTAACTATATACTAAGGCTATAATATAGTTAGTATTTAGTAGATTTATTATTTACTAAAGACTCCTTAGATAGTGTATATAGTAGTAAGTCTTAAGAAATTATAAGATAAATATTATTTAAGAAGTAGCCTAAGTACTTCTTAAGAATAGAGCTAAGAAAGTTTAAAGCTAAAGTAATATAAATAATAGTCTAAAATTAATACTTATTTATATTACTATTAGAGAAGAGGCTACTAAAGAAAGTAGTTAATAGCCTTAAAAAGTAGTTAGAAATTATTAAAGTACTATATAATAAATCTAGATACTATAAGAAAGAAAGTATATAGAAAAAAGTCTAGTTATAGTACTATTAGAAAAGCTAGTATAAATAAGTTAAGTAATATATAGCTATCTACTATAAATATTAAGTTTACTTCTCTTATATCTTTAAAGAAGTACTATAGCTTACTAATTTACTTTTAATCTTCTTTAGCTAGATAACTATAGATATAGTCTATATACTTACTAGATATAATAAGAAGAAGTTCTTAGTAGTAGCTTACTATTATATATCTAATTAAGTAGAAGCTAAAGCTCTTATAAAAGCTAATTTAGCTTTAGTTATTAAGTTCTTAGAAGAGAAAGTATTCTATTACTAGAGCTTCTTTCTTAAGATATCTATAGATAGTAGACCTAAGAATAAAGGATTAGTATAAGACTTATAAGTATAATTTAGTATTAATTAAGTTATCTCTAGTATATATTACTTATAGAAGTAAAAACTAATTAAGTAAAGATATATAGTATTAGTAGTAGCCTTTAAGAAGATAAGTAAGAATTAAGTTAATAATCTTTTAAAAGTCTTCTAAGTAGACTAAGTTATAGTTAAATAATTAACTAATAAGATACTTACTTACTTAGTATATAGCTAAGAGTATATTCTATTAATTAAAATATCTATTCTAATTTAGTAAGTACTACTTTAGTTAGAAGTTAATAATACTTTAAGCTTATTAGTAACTTAAGTATAATAATTTAAGTAAAGAGATATATAATTAAAAGAAGTAATTACTTATATAGTAAGGCTTAGATATAAGAATAAAGACTACTTTAATAAAGCTTATAATATCTAGTTTAAACGCCTTTTAGAAAGAGATCTAGTATTACTAAAAGACTTATACTAGAAGAAGAACTAATTTATACTTACTAAATTTATACTAAAATAATAAAGGCCTTACTATATATAAAAAGTTAAGAAAAAGAAGTAGTATAACTTTAAAGAACTAGATAGAACCTTATTTTAAAGCTAAATACTAAGTAATAAGCTAAAGAAGTTCTATTAGCGTATAGAGATAAAACTAAAACTTATTAACTAGTTACTAAGAGAAGATTAAACTAAAAAGTATCTAGTAGAAGTTAGTAATAATAATATACTACTATATAGATAAGATATCTCTAAATAATACTTACTTAAAAACTAAGTAGAGTATTATAGTAAATACTTTTAGTAGTAAATAGAAGTAGATACTTATAAAGAAGTAGATTTTTAGAATATAAAAATAGTAAAGAGAAAGCTAGTAGCTATATAGCTATTACTAATAGCTAGCTTTAATAAAAGAGACTATACTATAATAAATAAAGATTAAAGTACTACTAAAAAAGAGTTAAATAAACTTTAAGTAAAATATAGATATAAGCTAAAAGAGTAAAAAAGTAGAGAAAAAAAAAGAGTTTTAAAAAGTAAAGTAAAGGCTTATTAGAGAGAAAAAGAATAAGTAGTAGTTTATATAAGTAAAGTTATATACTTAAGAGCTAGATAAAAAGTATTTAGAAGTTACTAAGAAGATATAATATTTAGGCTATATATAAATAAAGCTATTCTACTTACTTAAGTAGTATAAGTAGTATTTTATAAGCTACTAGTAGCTATATAGTATATAAAGCTAAAGCCTAAAAAAGAGTAAAAAGAGGATTTAGTACTACTAGTCTTAATATAATAAGTAAAGCTAAAATAAAGAATAGAGTAGACTAAAAAAGCTATAGTAGAATTAGTAGAAATTATATTTTATAATTCTTTAGTAGTAAGATCTATATAAAGCTTAGTAAGTATCTCTAATAATAGCTTAGTCTTAAGTATATCTAGATTATCTTTATCTAAACCTATATCTTAAGTAGTATATAAAGTATAAGAAAAGTAAGTTAGAAGACTAAAAAGCTATTAAAGAGAAGTTAAGAACTTAACTATAAAGAAGAACTTATTAGTATTAAAGCTCTCTTTAAGCGCGTTAATACTACTACTATTAGCTTCTAGTTTAGAAGTATTAGATCTAGTAGCTACGTTATTTATAATCTAAAGCTAAAAATTATTATCTTCTTATAAGTAGAAGAGAGTTAAGTTTTTATCTACTATATAATTAAAAAGCTCTTTAGAAGTAGTATAAGTAGTAGTTAGATTATAGTTAGTAAAATAATTATTAGTAGCTAGTATAGTAAACGTATTTTCTTCTATAGTAACCTTAGCTTCTTATAGCTTTTATACTTTAATAGCTAAAATTTCTTTAAGCTACTAGAAAAGTATCTAAATAAAAGACTTTTTAGAAGCCTAAACTTATATAGCTATACTTAGAATAATAGCTTTACTAAAAGCTATTTAAGTATAATAATTATAAAAGATAAAGTAAGCGCTTATTAGATTATATTACTATAAATTAAAATAGTCTAAAATATTTAAAGTAAGTATATTAAAGTTACTTATAGAATAAAATTTAAGCTCTAGATAAAGAGTTAGTAAGAATAATAAGAAGACTAAGAAAAGCTAAATAAAAGAGCTATTAGAAAACTTATAGAAGAAAGAGTAGTAAGTAGAATTATTCTTATATATATAATTTATATATATACTTTAGAATATAATATTACTATTAAGGACTATTAACTAGTAATTCTTAAAGACCTTCTTATTCCTACTACTATAATAATAGCTATATTTTATCTTAGAGTTCTAGAGTTTACCTTTAGAAGTATTAATAGTATATTTAGTAGTACCTTTATAATACTAGCTAATAAAAGTAATAATATTAGCTTTTAAGAACTTATACTTAAAAAACTTATAAAAGTAAAAAAACTCTAAAACTATAGTTATATATTAAATAAAGTTAATAAAAAGTTTAGTTATAAGTAAAGTATCTTTAGTAGTCTCTTAAGCGCTTTATAGAAGAGTAAACTAAAAGAGCTAAAATTCTAAAGTAGAACTTTCTAGGTAGATATAGTATATAAAGTCTTAAAAGTCTATAATAAATATAATATTAATCTCTTTATTTATATACTTATCTACTAAAGTAAAAGATATTAGCTACTAAACTCTTAAAAGAAGACTTATAAATTTAAGAGATACTTATAGTATACTTAAATATACTTATAAGTAAATAGTAGTATACTATAGTTATAGAGCTTAGTAGTATAGTTACTAGAATTACTAAAGATTAAAACTTATTTTAATAGTATAAAAGGCTTAGAAGTAGTAGTATAAAGTTTCTTAAAAGTCTAAAGTAGTACTATTATAAAGATAAAGAAGTAAATAAGAAGTAATTAGAGAGTCTAAAGTAAATATAAAGTAAAATAAAGTAGTAAAGTATAGTAAGTAAAGTAAAAGTAGTAGGTATAATAGTAATATATAAGATAGTAGTAGTAAGATAAATAAAAGTAGAAAGTTTTTATTATTATAAAAAGTAATATTATTATAGCTAAAAAGCTATTAGTTATTAAAGTTTAGATAAATAAAGTAATAGACTTATATAAGCTCTATAATAATAGTAAGAGAAATTAAAGTTTAAGAAGTTAATAAGCGTAAAGCTAAAAGATAGTTAGAAAAGAAGTTAGAAATATAAAGTTAAAAGCTAGTAATATTATAGAATAAAAGAAAGTTATAATAGAAGAAGAAGCTAATAAGAAAGTAAAGACTATAAAACCTTAGTTTTATATCTTACTAAAATTAGTAGCTAAAAATTAGTAATATTATTTATAAAAGATAGTAATATTACTATAGAACTAAAGGCCTATTAGAAGAGTATACCTTATAGAACTTAGACTAGAAAAGGAATATAGTAATATAGTAAAAAAATTTTAGTATATAAGAAATATAAAGGCGCTTTTTAGACTTTAATACTCTTTAAGTAAGCTAAAGAAATTCTAATAGTAATAGCTATAAATAGTTAAAATATTAGCTAAAGAAGAGCTCTTATATAGCCTTCTAAGTACTTTTTAGCTACTAAAGAAAAAGAAAAAGCTTCTTTTTTTTTAGTAAAAAAAGAAGATAAGCTTAGATAGACTAAAAAGAATATAATATATAAATAATAACTTTAAAGTAATAATAATATAGTAGAATAAAAGTATTTAAGGCCTTACTTTATAAAATTAAGCTTAATTATAGATTAGATTTAATACTAAGAAGAGAATAGAACTACTAAAAAGCTCTTAACTATACCTCTAAAAATAAACTAGTATAGTAAAGAAAAATAATAGTATAAGAGTACTATAGTAAACTTAGTAGTAGTAAACTATTTATAAAAGAGTACTTAGATATAGAGACCTTTTATATATAGATATAGATTACTCTTTATAAAATAAGAAATAACTATATATATAGACTAAGTAATCTTATATTTAAAATAATAAGTAGCTATTAAAAGTATAAGCTATAAGCTACTAGCTTAAAAGTTCTAAGTAGAAGTTAAGGCTAGTAAAAGCTTAAGAGACTATAGTAGTACTAATAAAGTACTATAAGCTTATTTTAAAAGACTAAGTATATAGATAAGCTTATATAACTTATTAGTAAGTTAGATTTTTTAAAGTAGATACTTAAGCTAATTATAAAAGAGAAATATAGTATTAGTAATTCTCTAAGTAAAAAAGATTAATATATTAAGCTATACTATAGATTAGTTATAGCTAAAGGCTATTTAGTAAAGTAAAGTATAAAGAAAAAAGTACTTAATTAAAAAAGTTTAGAAAAACTACTTCTTACTTACTACTACTACTTAGATTAAAGAAATTATAGCTTAAACTCTAACTAAGCCTTTAGAAAACTTACTAAGTAGAGAAGGTTACTATTATAATAATTAAGTACTTATAATATACTTAGACTACTACGCTTTCTTAAAATAACTATTATAATTATATTTATTACTAATATATCTATATAGCTAAGTAATAACTAAATAAAGAAAGTATTACTTAAGCTTAAATAACTTAAGAATATCTAATAGCTTTTTAGTTAAAGTAAAAGAGACTAGAAATATTTTAATCTAGATAAAGTATTTTATAAATAGCCTATTAGAAAGACTAACTAAAAAGTCTTTAAGAATAGCTTTAGTAAAGATAAGAAAAAAGTACTCTATAAGTAGTAAAGTAAAAGAAGAAAAGTATAAAAAAAAGAAAAGAAGAAGTAATAGAAGTATTAAGCTATACTTAAAAAATAAAAATAGATAATAGTAAGTAGTATAAAGTCTAGAAGCTAGCTAAAAAAAGTTTAGATAAAGTTTTAAAGAGTACTAGATAAGTATAGAATTAAAAAAAAAGAGCTAAAGAAAGAAAAGAATAGAGTAAAGAAGTATTAGACTATAAGATCTAAAGAGACTATATAAAAGAGTATATTAGTATAATTATAGAGCTAATAGTAAGCTAAAGAAGACTTAGAAGACTAAGTAAATAAGTAATATTAATATAATATAGCTAGTAAGCTTAAATATTATAAAAGTAACTAAGTTACTTAAAAAGTAATTTTAGAAAGCTTCTATAGCGCTTATAAATAAGTAATATAGAAGTCTTAAAAGCTACTAAAGCTAAATTACTATCTTTAACTACTTAATCTTTATTAAAAGTAATACTACTTAAATTATAATTACTTATTTACTAATTATTAGAGCTAATAATAGAAGAATAAAAAGAAAAAGTATAAAGTAAAGCTAGAACTTAAAGAGCCTTATAAAAGTTAGTTTAGAACTTAGTAGTAAAGTTATACTTATTATTATTAGAAAGCTCTTCTAGTAAGCTAATATTACTAATATTATTACTAAGAATCTTATTATTATCTATAGTACTAATACTTTTAGAAATAGTAAAGTTATAAAGAAATATATAACTTAAATAGTAATTATACTTATATTATATCTACTTTTACTTAAGAAGACTTACTTATATAAGTAGTATAATAAAGTTAAGCTCTAACTCTAAGCTTAAACTATCTTTAGTAGTAGAAATAAGTTTATTTTCTTTTTTAGCTTTTTTATTTTTAGTACTATACTTAAAAGTAGTATTTTCTTTTTTTTAAGTAGCTATTAGAGTTTTCTTAAGATTAATAATAGTATCTTTTTAAGTTCTATAAGTAAACTTAGATAGTAAAGCTTAAAAAGTAGTAAAGATATTATCTCTTAAAAGATACTTAGTACTTAGTATATTTTAAAAAGTATAAAAGATAGTAGTAGACTCTATCTAAGAAGTTAGTAAAAGAATTAAGAAGCTAAAGAAAGTAATAATAAAAGTACTATTAGAAAACTTATAGTAGAAAGAGTAGTAATTAAGTAAGCTAGTAAAAAAATAGTTTATATATACTCTACTAAGTATTAGCTTACTATTAAAGATAACTTAGAAGTAATAAGAGTATACTTTAGAGTAATTTATAAAAAGGTAGTAGCTATATAACTTTATAAAATCCTCTTTAAGTTCTAAAGGCTTTTTACTTTTCTAGACTATAAGACTAAGAATAATAGTACTATAAGATATACTAAAGATAAGAGTCTCTATATAACTATTAAAAAATCTATACTTAGTATTATTATTAAAGTTAAAATAGCTACTAACTATCTTTTAGCTTTTATTAATAAAGTAAGTAAAATTTTTAAAAATATAGTAGTTATAAAGTATCTTATTACTACTTTTCTAAGTAAAGAGAGATATAAAGTAAAAGCTAAAGTAGAAACTTTATTAGTATTTAATCTTTATAAAGTTAATAAAGTTATTAATAAATTAGTATAAGATCTTATTATCTTTATATTTAAAGACTATAGTAGAAAATATTAGCTAAATAACTCTTAAAAGAAAAAGTATAAAAAGAATAAATATATATACTACTTATTTATATAATTATAGCTAATAATATTATACTTATAGTTAAAGAACTTAAAGTATTATAAGCTAGCACTACTAAGAACTATATATAATAGTTATATAGTAATCTTTAACTAAGTAAATATAGTAAAAGAGGCGTATATAGTAGAAAAAAGTAGAAGAAGTATATAAAAAGTAATTAAAGAGTCTAAAGTAAGTATAAAGTAAAGTAAAATAGTAAAGTATAATAAGTAAAGTAAGTATAGTAAGTATAATAGTATAATAAGAAATAAAAAGTATATAGTAAAGAAAGAGAAGAAGTTTTAGTAGAAGTAAAGTAAGATATTATAATATAATAGCTAAAGCGCTATTAGTTACTAAAGTCTAGTTACTAAGGTCTATATATAAGCTAAGTAAGATACTTAATAATAAAAGTAAGAGTAAGTAGTACTTTTCTAAAAGTAGTTTAGTAATATATAGATTTAAATTATAAAATATACTATTAAAAGAAAAGAATATAGAAGTAAGAATTTTAAAAGCTATAGAGAGTTAATTATAAACTTTAAGGCTATAATCTAAGAGAGTTTATAATACCTTATAGCTATAGATTATTATAGATATTATAAAAGGTTAGAGAATAAGCTAATATAAAAGGTAGAATTAGTTAATAGTAAAAAGAAATAAGATAGCTATTAAAAGATAATTAGAAGTAAACTATAGACTAAGAACTAAGTATTTTAGAAAAGTAAGATAACTATAAAAGTAGAAAATATATTACTAGTATAAGTTTTCTTTTATATTAAGAATATTATATAAGTAGCCTAAAGAGTAGTTAGAAGTATAAGCTAGTAACTTATATAATATTAAGTAGAAAATAACTAAAGAGTACTTTTCTAAATACTTTTTAGTAAGAGAAAAAAGAGAAAAAGCCTCTTTCTTTTTAGTAGAAGAAGAATATAATAAAGAAATATAGAAATAGTTAGCTAAAGAGTAATTAGAAAGTTAAAAAAGTAGTTAAGATAGGTAGAATAGATCTAAAGGGAGATTAGACGCTTAGAGAGTATAAATAACTAATAATATACTTAATAATAATATAACTATATTTATATTAATACCTAATAGGTATTTAGAGGTAATAAACGCTCTACTATATTAATAGTAGCTACTTCTTTAACTTTAATAAGCTTTTTTTTTAGAATTTATTCTCTTTTTTAGTATAGCTTATAGTTTTATAAGATACTTTAATCTTTAATAATAATACTATAGTAATATATTTAGTTATTAAATTCTTTTTTTAAAATAAGCTTACTATTAAATAATAAGTAATAGAATATAATAAAGAAAATAAAAGTACTATTAAAGTAAAACTTAATAGTAAGTACTTTAAAGTAAAAATTAGTAATAAGTAAGTAATTAAGATATATATTTAGAGATATATAGAAATATATAAGGCTTATAAAAATCTTTTATAAGTAGAAGTTTTTATAGTAATAAAATAAGAAATATAACTTTTTAAGCTAGAAAAAAAATAAAATAAGCTTAGTAGAGAAAAAGAGAAGTTTCTAAGTTACTTTTAGTATTTAGTAAGTAAAGTATAGATAGCTATAATTATTAGAGCTTTTAATAGTAAATAACTAGTATTATAATAACTTATAGTAGTAGATTACTAATATTATTAGTTATATAAAGTAGATAGTAGATATAAAGAAAAAGTATAAGTAAAAATAAAAGTAGATAGTAAGATATAAAAGAAGGTATAAGTAAAAAGAAGTAGATAGTAAGATATAAAAAAGAGAGCGTAAGTATAAGTATAAATAGAGAAGTATAAACTAGTAGTTATTAATATTTAATTAAAGTAGAGAACTTACTATAAAAGTAAAGCTATTACTTATATACTACTATTATTATTATTAGTTTATTAGTAATCTAAAGAGAGTTTAAAAAAAAGTTTCTAAAAAAAGGTTATTTATTAAGAAAAGTACTAAAGTAATCGTCTTCTATAGTGTAGGCACACTAGTTAAGATCTTTCGGTGCAGTCTACAGAGCAAGATATGGAACCCTTTGGTGGAAGGAACATGTCCCATCAACATGGCGAGCCACAACATAGCTACGGGAGTCTTCAACCTTGTCTCCGATCTCCTTATCCTTGGGCTGCCGCAAAGAGTAATCTGGCATCTGCAAATGTCGCGCGCCAAGAGGATAGGTATCTCGCTGCTTTTCGCCATTGGAGTGTTCGCGTGTGCCAGCGCAGCCGTGCGCCTCTATTACGTCTGCGAACTGCTGCACACATCCGACCGCCTATACGTGGTGTCGATCGCGGATCTTTGGTCAATTGGCGAGATGACAGCTGGATTCCTTACCATAGGCGTTCCGTCCCTTCCCAAGGTCTTCAAGAGCCTGCCGTTTTCGGGGTCTGTCATCTCGCTCTTGCGGCAGCTGACGCGGCCGGGAGCAAGCGGCAAAGGCCAATTCAACTCTCGTCGTGGGCTGCCATCTTGGTACAAGAGTGCACCGCAGCGGAAGCGCCGCGATCAGTTCGAGGTCAGCGAGTTGAACGAGCACGAGCTGTTGTCGGATCAAGATACGGTTGGCACAAAGGAGGGTAGCGGTGTGTGCTAGACAGTGCGAAAGAGAATCCATGCGGTCAGTCCAAACGCCGAACTGTAGGTGGCAACTCTCAGAGGTTACAGAGGCGTTGCAGGTGTTCTTTAGGTGGGTATTTGGTGTGTGCAGCCGTCATAACGTCGGCTCGAACGGCAGCGTGATGGAGGCTGGTGTGTGTACGTGGTGTCCAAACTAGCGGGTGTCGAAAAAGCAACGTTTGAGTATCATATCGCGGACGGTAGAGAACATGGTGGCCACACTGGTGTATGTCTTGTGTGCTTGCCTAGGTGTACCTTCAAAAAAGCATCGACGCTAGCGCTATAGGTAATGAGCTAAGCCCTTCAAGCTTAGCTTAGCTAGAAAATTACTCCTGCGACCGTTTTGGCCTTCTCACGGGAACACCACCAACAATGACAAACCTTGAACGTCTGGACGACTTTAGGCTGCCAGACCATCCTGATGCTGCTCTTCACGTGGACCGGTTGCCGCTCTCCGTTGTCGACATCGAGACATTTACCGATAATGCCGACTCAAGCAATTTGACTGCCGCCGTTGGTATTGCAACCGTTCTCTACAATTGGTGTCCCGACGCGCTTGTAGCCTTCCTCGACCTAGACGCGTGGTTCTCATTTACATGGTCTCTCGCTATACAGCAAGGCGAGCCAGACGAGACGAACATCGAAATCGGGCGCGTCGGAAATCAAATCACGTTCGGTACTCTTGACAAAGATGGCGACAACTGGACACTCATGCTCACATACAACATCTCTATGGGCGGACCGGATCGGGGCGCATGGATTCCAAACCCGAAGGAAAGCATGGAAGGAGATGACGACGTTACTGATCCGAAAGAGATAGACAGATCAAGTCAAAGCTTTGCGGGAGATCTTGTGCTGCAAAAGAGATGGAGTACGGGGAAGAAGATGCGCCACAGGTTCTACGTAGAGTACGCGCCAATGGATGTCTGGGGCGATGGCATTCCCATGAATCCGCATTGGCTTTACAAGTCGCTAGGCTTGACCGAATGTACCACTTGCGCGTCTCAGGCAAGTCTAGAACGTCCGCTGCAACGGTGCGGCAGATGTGGCACAGCTACCTATTGTTCCAACGCATGCCAACGCCGGGACTGGGCCGTACACAAGCACATCTGCAGTCTAAGTTTGGAAGACAGAGGTCAAATGCTTGCTATCACGGAAAAGGGAGGGCTGATCAACTGGGCGCCCGAGAAGACATTTGCAGTCGAGGGTAGCGGAGAGCAATCGAAGAATCCGAACTTCGCGGAACCTCAGCTCAAGCGCTGGCGACATACCACGTAATCGGTCTGATAGGACGGCGCGAGGAGTGAAGACGCTCGAGGGAGTCTTCCACTCTCTTCAAACGAGTTGATCAGAAAGATCGGGTCAAGGAGGCGCGTTTCTCCACGACTTCAGCACACCGACCAGACCAGACCACACACTCGCCCAGGTTACACAAAAAAAAAGCCAATGCGTATACCGCACTACTCTGGTTCAGCGCTTGAGACGCATAGATCAATATAGCCCACAGCCAGCCATTTTTGGCCATTCTTACAAATTGTCTTGGCTTGCGTCCGCAGCGGGTGAGACTCCGGGGTTGCGATCCTCAGCCTCACAGTCCCAACAGCCCGTGCAACCTCCCATTGGTTCTACTTCACCACAAATACAAAGCCAAGGTGTCTACGCCTGAGAGGCACACGAGAGCTGAAATAGTCTGGCCAGTAACATGAATGTGCTGGGCTCGGCTGATGCGGCGCAGAAAGAACAACGCCAATGCGCTGCGACGCCCAGTATCAGCTGCAGCGTATCTCGGCCGCATTGTGAGAGGTTTTGGGCTGGGCCCAAAGGACATGCTGTTGATAAAGAGGCTGGGTTATGTTTGAGCTTCCTGATGATCCGAGTAGCATTTTACTCATTTTCTCTACCATCGCATTCTCGGCCAAACTCAATCGTACTGTTGACCAACATGAACAAGGATCTCCACAATGAGCTCATCAACTTCATGTTCCTTCGCCGTCCAGATGGCTCGCTGGATGTCATGGCTTGCTTGAAACTTTGGTTCGGCAAATCTACAGCGACTGACATCGAGATCCGCACAAGGTTTGGCGAACACGTTAGGCTGGCACTTGAAGGCCGATATGCCCACTGGCGTTGGTCACCTCGCGGATGCGTCGCCCTCATGATCCTTCTCGACCAATTTCCCCGCAACATCTATCGCCACACGGTGGACATGTACGCAGGTGACGCAGCAGGCAGGGCTATCGTTGACGCCGGCCATGACTGGCTCAGCGTGCTCAAGCCAGAAGAGTGCCTTTTCGTACCTTGTCTTATACTCACACATCAAGAGAATGTCAAGGACCAACAGGCGTGCATGCGCTTCTGGAGCAAGCTCGAGCCGCATCTGCCGACCGAACTACACATCTTCCGAACCATTTTCGAGGAGCACCTTCGCATCGTCGACCTTTGCGGAAACTTCCCGCATCGGAACCATTACTACGGTCGCAAAACCTCGGCTGTCGGACAGAAACTTATGGATAATCCCGGTGTGCGCTTCGACCTACCGCTGATCGCAGAAGGCGGTCATGTACGCTTTGGGCACGACTCGAAGAAGCTTTGGGACGCGACGGAGGCCACATTCGATGTCGTGGAGCGTCTAGATGCCTTTGTCAAGAACAAAGTCAAGCGCAAGAATACTCTGGTCACCGACTGGCTTACACCTGAGAAGGCAGCCGAATGCCGTGAAGCCTTCCGCAAGTTCGACAAAGATGGCAACGGTTTCCTCGACATGGACGAACTACTCGAGGTGTTGGCTGCCACGCATCGCACATACACGAAGCCCGAGCTTCAAACCGTCATCGACACCATTTCCGGCAAGCTGAACAGCACGGGTCTTACATTCGAAGAGTTCTCCGCGCTGCTGCAAATCAAGATGACAGCCGACATGCAGAATCGTCTGCGCTCACGGTTCCAGCTTTTCGACACCGATAATTCCGGTGACATCTCATACGACGAGCTCAGGCACTGTCTGACAGACCTCGACAACTTGCTGACCACAGCGGAACTGGATGAGATGATGAAGAAGTGCGACGCTGATGGTGATGGTAATATCAGCTACGAGGAGTTTGTGGCTATGGTGCCTGCTGTAGTGAGCCCGACATTGAGCGAGGCAGATCAGAGTCTTTGGGAGATTATGAGCCCTGTGGAGCCTTCAAAGAAGGCTGGTTTCGGGTGGGCGGATGTTAAGACGCCGGCGAAGGTCGAGATTAGTGTTGAGGAAGTTGTCGGATGATGATCTTAGGGTTGATAGTACGTTCGGGTGTCTTCTAAGAGAAGGCTCGGTTGGAGCAATGGCCATGATGGTGCTTAATTTTCTATATTATATTAAAGGTCGCTTTGCCTTTACTTCTAGCAAATCTTTCTCCGTTGTCTTCACTGAGGTTCACCCGTACTTACAAACAGTCTGCCCGTCTTAGTGCGGGTTGGATGGTTTCTAGAGTCTCTCCTCTTCCCTCCTTCCTGCCATGGGTGCAGACGCGCAGTGCTCCTACCATGGAGACTTTCGTGCTATCGTCGGCTCAAGAGGATGAGAGACGAAGCTCGGAAGAGAAGGCGATGACGACCTTCACGCCAAGCAACGCTAGCTGTCTTTCTGGCAGGTGCGAATTCTCCGCCCTTGGCAGACGATCTACTTCCTTGGGACCTTCTCTTCCGGACACAGCACCGCAGACGAACGAGGCAGGGTCGTGATAAGAGTGGGAAAGGATGTTGTGCGCGCAATCAATTACATTTAACCAGCGACCCGGAAGCGGGGTGACGACTTATAAGAGGTGGCTAAGCCCAAGCACTGAGGGATGCGTACTGTCTCTGCATATTCTGGATCATAACGACTTGAAGCGTCCAATTCCAAGATGAAAGCTCAAGTGGGTGTTACTCTGGCGTGCGCTGCTCAAGCGCTCGGTGCAGCGTTCCCTGCAACTTCGTACGGCAAGCCGCGACCGTTGGTGTCATCGAAAAGCATCCAGAAGCTCATCACCACCGATGGGTAAGACCCGAAAGCCGGGATCAGGAAGCGAGGCTAATTGTGTACCAGATTGATGGGCAATCTGGAAGCACTCCAAGAAATTGCGACGGCCAACGGCGGGAACCGAGCATTTGGGCTGCCGGGCTACACAGCGTCCGTTGACTACATTCTCTCCCAAACGAAGAATGCCACGAACTTTCGCACATGGGTACAGGACTTCCCCGCACTATTCTTCAAGGTTGAGTCCATCAAGTTCAGCGTCAGCAACACATCTTACCATGTTATTGGGCTGTCGTACTCCCCATCAACCACGCCTGAGGGACTTACGGCCCCACTCGTGCTCGGTGCATCGGGCCCTGAAGGTTGCACCAACGCTGCGTACGACACCTTGGATGTGAAGGACAAGATCGTTCTTGTGCAACGAGGTACATGCCCTGATGGGACGACTCTTGCTGGTCGCATAAAACCCGCCGCAGCTGCAGGGGCAGCAGCCGTCATAATCTACAGCGACGTTACGACACCCGTCACCGGAGGAACGCTTTCGAACCCGAACCCCGAAGAGTACGTATCGTCTGGCTACATCAACAAAGCAGATGGTGAGCCTCTTGTCGCGCGACTACAGGCTGGTGAGGCAATCGAGGCGTACTTCCAGCAGACGCAGACGGTCGAGACAAGGATCACACAAAACGTCTTCTCAGAGACACTGGAGGGTGATTCGGAGAATGTAGTGATGCTAGGCGCACATCTCGACAGTGTGCAGGCCGGCCCAGGTATCAAC
>Ga0210040_10003398_pt1 | contig 21542 bp, 22 predicted proteins | sample CryGeyCG12114_NA_FD_185462 | JGI IMG/M metagenome (GOLD analysis project Ga0210040, IMG submission 185462) | Groundwater microbial communities from aquifer - Crystal Geyser CG19_WC_8/21/14_NA (SPAdes) (version 2) | ecosystem: Environmental > Aquatic > Deep subsurface > Groundwater | place: USA...
GACGGCTGTCATTTTTAGAGTCGAGGGCGTAACGATCTTTAGTGGAGCGGTTATCTTTTCGTCTGCTACGTTCCCTTGAGTCGACAAGGGATGGGGATCTTGATCTTGATTTTTCTACTTTATCAAGGGACCTAGAACGTCTGTGTTTGCTTGAATATGATGAATGTCGCCTTTCTCTGATGTCTTCTTGTGATCGCGAGTTTCGCTCTTTCCGATGAAGATCCGGCTGCTTGTGCGTATGCCTGTGTCTATCTCGAGAATGTGATCTCGATCTATGCCCCATGTTAAATGACGAGGAAAATGTATTGACTGATCTGAGAAAAAAATATGGGCCAAAAGCGGAAGTGAAGTGCCTGGCTCTCAACCCTTTAATTTAAATGATTCACCATTAATATATTTCGACAAATTCACAGTTGTGTTCCATTAAAGTCACAGTTTCAATTTCAATCCTTTCGTACGTCCTAAGACTATGATCATGATGTACAAAAACGATAACAATTATGAAAGAAAAAAAGCCGAAATACGAAATACTTAAATTCGCACATTTAAAAACGGCGATAGTTTGTGTCACATGAGCGGCGTTTGAAAAAGTTATAAGCTTATAGGTAAAAGCTTCTACTCAATGATTAAAATTTCTCGATGCCAGTGTTATTTTCTAAACCGCGGTAATACTTTCCGCCAATTTTACCAAAATCCCGGTTATTCTTTTTTCTTTTCTTTCAATTCGTAGTTCGTGTTTAATTTCAAGACAGATCCATAATAAGTTTGTGTCAGATTCAAAGATTGCTCAGATTCAGACATTCATCGGAGTTATTGTTTACAAAACAAATTAATTAACGTTAAATAAATTTCAGGGGAGCGTGCAGCTGCGGTGGAACTTTAATAAGCGTAATAATATATTTTTTTATGCGTATTTGTGTAATTAATTTACTTGATCTACGTTAGCATACAGTGAAGGTTTTTTTGTGCCCAGTTTGTTCGTCGAATCAATTCAAATTATTCAGAAGCTTTCAACCGTAATTTTTTGGGCTCGGAATTGTGAGTAGTTTTGTTTTTCATTTATCTGTTGTTTACAAAATTTATGAACATACTAAACTGACGAAGTTACTAAATATTCTATAAACTTAACTTTAATTTCTTTTCCTCAAATAGATCGTCTACTGACGTTTAAGACCATGTCTGCGAAGGATATTTACTACTCCAACAAATATACCGATGATCATTATGAATACAGGTACGAAATTCTTGAGGTTTTAATAATGTTTCTCTCTTTCTAAATAATTTCATATTTTTTAATTTTTCTACATAGGCATGTTGTACTCCCCAAAGAGTTAGCAAAATCGGTGCCTCGTCATAAATTAATGTCGGAAACTGAATGGAGGAACCTAGGAGGTTAGTTGCTCGTGCATTTACTTTTAAGGAAAGAAACTTTTTATCGCGTAGTTATTTTTGTGTTACTCGTGTTGCTATTATTTCAATATTTGCAGTCCAACAAAGCCATGGATGGATTCATTACTTGATTCATGAGCCAGAACCACATATTCTGCTGTTCCGAAGACCTCTTCCCCCATCCAAAGCTAATGAACCATCTATGCCCACCAACAGTAAATTGATTGGAGGGAACAAGGCGTAATTTTTGTGCTGTTAACATAGTTATATCGCTTTGCTAACTCGTCTGCTAATCAATATGTATCACTCTAGACGTTAGCACCTGATTTTTAACATTTATTAGTAATTCCAAATCGCAAAGTGGTAAAAATGTTAATTTATAATCTACTATTATCATTCATCAATAGTTGCATCTGTACGTCAAAATATCTTACAATTCAATTGCTATTAATGTTATAGCTTACAATTGTATTCGTTTATTTATTGAAAGAGAACTTTTCAACTTTCCTTAGGTTTCATTTATTCTATTCTGTTCGCAGCTGAAAGTTTTTAACACTATAAGTAAAGGAATTTGTTATTCATCAGTGTAGAAATATTGATATCCATTAGTAGTGGTATAATTATATTTGTTAATGCATATAAATAGTGATTGGAAGTGATTAATAATTTGCTGAGTTTCACAGATGGAAGCAATATTAATGAGACCTGAGACCAACTCAAAGAATACATTTTCCATATTTCCATCTGTATTCATTTATTTCTTTTCATGTCTAATGAAACAGAAAGCTATATTGTGAGCAAAATATTATGTTCCATTAATTGGGGATTTAAAATAGTTAAAGTTTATGTTTGTTTCTTCCTTTGCAGCAACTTTGCTAACTTCATCTTCTGAATAATCAATATCTAGTTAGTGCCTTTAACTTAATCAAGAGTTTTAGTTGTGATCAAGCTCAAATTTGATTTATTGTGAACAGTAGTTAAGTAGGATTAATTATGTATTTCCCTTAAACTTTTAACTATATGTAATATTACTACAACTATCGTAAGTCAAGCGGTGACCATTATTTCATATTTCTGATGAACAATTACAAATGCACATATTACATATCTATTTCATAATCTGTTCTTAAAAGAAATGGAAACTGTAGAAATTTGAGTCTTTGCTAGCTCTATTCTTGTAAATTTTCTACTTTATTTAAAAAACTGCATTAAAAATTGCAACAATGATTGTGTTGCCTCAGTCATAACATAAGTGTATTAATTTGTATTACATCGTTCATTTCTGTTATAACTCTACAATGCTATTCGTATCTGTCTATTCTACTATATTGGCAATGGACATTTTGGATTCAAATCAACAGGCTATTACGATACGATATAGCTATGGCAGTGATAGTGATGCAGAGAGTGCTTATGCTTGATTAAAAATGAAGATTATGGAGGAGGTGGTCGACTCCTGTCAATTTCCACTTCTGATTGCAATCTTGAAGGCAACTCTCTGTATATAGCTTCTGGTACTTCATCTTAGAAATGAGGAAAACAATGGGCAAGAAATTAAAAATTAACGCCAACGATTAAGTGAAAATAAGACTGAATTGAATGATCCTTACCGTTGCATCTGTACACCAAATCGGACCAAATGATCATTTCCTGCGAGAAACAGAATACACCTAATCGTCCTCCTTTGAGTGTTGTGTCGAATATATTCCCAGTGTCAGCAACCATATTTTCACCCTCAAATATTCTGAGCCGAATCAAGCCAATCTTTGGTCGATGCAGCAGGAGCCATCTGTATGCCACTTTTTCCCTCCAACCAACATTACGTGGATCTTTCCAAAGGAGTTTTACCTAACCAGAGCGTTATAATGTTATTCAGCAATTCAGCTCAGTTATTCTAGGTCGGATACCAAAATATCGTTTGTATGACATATATTCTTCACCTGACTCTCAGTGTCTCCAGTATGCCAGAGAGAATTACGCAACATTTCTCCAGGTCCTGTTCCGGACTGGACCAGTTTCAATTGTATACCTGGTTCAGCCACTGCACGGAATGGTGTAGCTTGCCAATATGTTTGGGTGTTTTTCTTCCACATAACAGTGTAGAATTGTGAATTATCTTGATAACTGTAAAATAATGCCATAATATATACTACATTGTCATTTTATTTGGATGACAACCCAAATCATCATGAATCATGGAAGACGAACCTGAAAATAAATCCAACATAATCATCGTCCAACTCGGTATCTACGAAAAATGTTCCTTCAAAGTCTACTCCTCCGAATCTGTGGAAACCTGAAAAAGCACAAGAAGTTATAGGGTGAAGTTGATAAACTTTCAAATCTCTCAAACACTCACCAACGGCTAATCCAGGATCACTGTTCATAGTCTGTACAATTTCTGCACCCTTATTGTAAATAACCCAATTTGGGTCGATTTGAGACTCGCCCTCTGGATCCAAAACCACTGTTTGGTAAGTTCTAAATAAATTAGCAAAGGTTAATGAGACATTATATAAATTAGCAAAGGTTAATGAGACATTATATAAATTAGCAAAGGTTAATGAGACATTATATAAATTAGCAAAGGTTAATGAGACATTATATAAATTAGCAAAGGTTAATGAGACATTCTATAAATTGCTGAAATCTGATGCAGTTTTGCATGCATGTTTCTTACCTGAAATCTGTGGTGTAAATTTTCGAGTTATTAGGGCAATTATCCAAGAAATCAGGAACAGTATCAGCATCAAAATCATCTTCACATGCATCTCCCTTTCCATCCCCTATTGCAATAAAAATCATATTTTGGTATTTAAACCAGGTTAAAAAAGTAGTAGCTGTAAAAGTAGTTGATGAATAGCAGATATAGCGTTACTATTTGAATCTGCTTGATCTGGATTAAACACAATCGGGCAATTATCTCTTTCATTGGCAATTCCATCGTTGTCAGCATCTGGATCACATTCATCACCTGTTGTATGTATAGTAAAAATCGTTAATAAATAAACCATTTTGTTTTGTCTTTCATTAGCCTCAGCACCAGAATAGAAATATTGTAAGCATATGATTTTACCCTGCCCATCATTATCTGCGTCTTTTTGATCACTATTAGGAATATTCGGGCAATTGTCTTCATTGTCTTGAATACCATCCCTGTATAAACCAATATATTACTAATGTACTCATTCATTCATGGATAAACGCACATGAAAACATCACTCAAGCTAACTTGTCACGGTCAATATTGCTATCACAAGCGTCCCCAACAAGATCACGATCTGTATCGATTTGATTGGGATTTGGAACTCGAGGACAGTTATCACATGCATCCCCAAGTCCATCTCTATCTTGATCTCTCTGGTCTGGATTAGGAGTGCTGACACAGTTGTCCCGCTCATTTATCACACCTGCAAGAGTTTGTCATTTTTTCATTTGTTTTCAGTACAACTAGAAATACTTTTCTCATGATGAAATTGCTTGCCATCATTGTCCAAATCAGGATCGCAAAGATCGCCAAGACCATCTCTGTCAGTGTCTTGTTGATCTAAATTAGGAACAACTGGACAGTTGTCGCAAGCGTCACCTACGAAAATGAATTGCATTCATTTTTTGAACATATTTTACTTTTGATAGGTCAAAAAATAAGTTTGATGCATTTCATACCCTGCTGATCCCCTCCTTCACGATCTGTATCTTCTTGTCCCGGATTGGCAACCAGTGGGCAATTATCAGGGCTGTTTGGAATGCCATCATTATCTGCATCAGGATCGCATGCATCTCCTAGGAATTTAATGAATAATCATTACACAGCGTCATTTACACTTTGAAATCGAGAGTAAATACTTGCGCGCAGACTAATACAAATACCAATTAAATCGTTGTCAGCATCTTCTTGGCCTGAATTGGGAGTATCCACACAGTTGTCCTAATGATAAACCATTAGCAGTTCCAATAAATTATTACCGTCTAATCAATCCAAATGCAGTCATGTCATCCTGTCCGAATATTTTATTACCTTGCGACATTTCTCGTCACTACAGCCTAAATCATAATCTGACCATCCATCCAAATCTCTGTCAGGACCACATAACTTTCCATCCCCTGCCCATCCGATTTTACACTAAAAAAAATGAACGCACATAATCTGGCAATCCAATCCTCAGTTAATTTGTTTTTCTCATACTTTGCAAACGAAGTAATTAAGCCCAGTAAGACGAACACATTGAGCATTTTCGTCACAAAAAGATCCATCTGGACAAAGACCTGGTCTAGGTGTACATCCATAAGTTTGATTTCCAGTGAATCCTTGATTGCATTCTCCACAGTAGAAAGAACCTTCAGTGTTAACACATCGTGAATTTTCCACACACCCTCCGTTCCGTCTTCCTTCACATTCATCGATGTCATAACATCTTTGCCTATTCCTTCGAGCGAAATCCAATCCTTGTCCTTGAATTCCGTTGCTTCCAGTAAATCCAGAAGGACATGGGTCGCATCTAAATCCTGGAGCCATATTTACACATCGGGTGCGTGGGTCGCATGGCTCTGCCAAGTCACACTAAACACAAAATAAATTTCATTCATTCGTCTGTGGAAAGTCAATATAGCAGGAAAAAATATGTCTTTCAACACATAGTCAGCAAAATACCTCATCCAAATCATAGCAGTGAGTTCCATTTCCAGTAAGACCAGTTATACACGACCCACAGCGATAGTATGGTGGCTCTTCCATATCAAGGCATTGCACACCTAACAAAAAGCATGCAAAGGAAGTGCTCCAAAAAAGTATATGCTAACTTACACACGAAAAGTTTCAAAGAAACATATAGGGGAGCAGTGAGGAACAAGTTATAATCCAAGAAGCAGCTAGAAAAATACACTTTTCCAGAAGAGAATAAATGTCTTGTGTAGAAAAACAGTTGTATGCACAACTGCATAAGCACGCAAAAGGAATTCGCCATGTAGGGTTATGAACCCCGGTTTCACCTGTCAGTAACAGACTATACTGACTGAAACTACATTCTAAATGCGCATTTTTTCCAAACAGTTTTTATTATCAGATTATTTATGGTAACAACGTATAAATCTATTCTACAGTGACATAAGGGAGCAACTAAAGGAAATTAATCACCACCATTAACTTTAAACTTGGCATTCTAAGGGTTGCATTCTACTTCCGTAATTTTACTAAAATTTATTGTACTACTTCAAAAATCTGAAATTGTGCACGCCCAATTAAATCATTCGGGTTTCTAACCTGAGTAACAAGGGTTGCTTTCACAGCCTCGAATTCTTTCACATCTCTGTCCATCCCCAACGTGCCCAGATGGACAAGGGCCACACTGAAATCCTTCGGATGTGTCGTAGCACTGAACACCTTGGAAGCAAGGTCGCTCATAACATGATATCCCGGGTTTGCATGATCGTCCATCACCTACATAACCTCTGGGACAAGATCCACAACGGACATCACCGTCATAGCCTTCAGTACAAGGGACTCCTTGGAAACAAGGCGGTGGGATAGCTCTGCACCCTGTGCGTGGTGGCTCCACTTCTGTTAATCACAATTCAAATCAAATCAGTATGGATTAAAACACTGTTGCATTAAACAACCTATCAAAAATTAAAACCAAATGCAATACACAATAATACACATTTCATTGCACAGATTATCATATCTGCGCATGTGCAACTAACACTGCAAAAAATGCCACTGAGATACGCCTGCGCAACATTGACAACGTACTTACCAGGTTTACAAGCTTCACATTCTTCAAGAGTTTGCCGTAGTTTTTTAGTTTCCTCTTTCTATATTTTAAGGGTATAAGTTTTTAAATTTTCGCGAAAATTTAAAGTAGCTAATGAAATCAACTTGATAAATTAATGTTACCTGTGAAATGACTTCACCTTGCAAAGCTTTAACAGTCTTGATCAAATCCTGTAGCGTTTTAATTAATAAGGAATCTAGCGATTCAGAAAACATGAAAAATGTACATAAACGCACGTTTTAAAGCCATATTCAAAATTGTAAACCAAGTTGTACCTCTGTCATCAAAATCCGGTGATAAAATAGGGATGTCACCTACAAATAAGGGAATGCATTTTATAACCATATTTGTATGAGTCTTATTATGTCATTGCTAATGCATTGGTTTCACATGCCTTGTAAAGAAGATTAAAAAAGTGCTTTAAGTCTGCTGGATTACTTTCAACTTTGCGTGCACTAGTAGCTTAGAGCATGGGTATATCATCCCTTTAAAAATACTCATTCAATATTCAATCGCATTGCATACTGCTGGTGCTGAGAGACTGAGAAACTAGATATTTCATCTTTTAGAATTCTATTAGTGCATGCAACTGCAACATCCTTACGGATGAATAATGTAATAATACTGTGAGCAAAAAATTTGCTGCAAGAGTTCAGAAAATAAGATAGCTTAAAAAGACATGTGCCATGCATTAATTTTTTACTGTTTGTTGCTTAATGATGGGATTGATTGAATGACATTTAGACATATCCTCACCTCGGTGGTTAGTTGTTCTACCTCTAACTTGAACTAATGGGCATGCAATAGAGGTGTATTTAGGTGGACAGAGTTGTCTCCGAGCTTCGAAAGAGAAAAACATTAGGTCATTCAACTTGTCATGCAGGTAAAGAGCATAGTTTGAAACATATCACGAGCAGTACATAACTTTATTAGCAAATATCGAAGAAATATAATAATATTACGTTTCGTAGATGCGTAGCGTGTGCAAACGTGCGTTCAAATAATTATGTAACTAGAGCGGAAGCATTTTGAACGGAAAAGTTTTGGAAGTCTCAATATTAATTCATGCACACGTGTGTAGACATCTGCAGGTAAATAAATAAATAAGACGCAACAAAAGTGAAGTAAATGGTATGGTAATCGATTAAAAGCGGTAATCCATTAGTCTAGATTAGATTCAAGATTAAGTTAGTTAGTATGAATTCCAGAATCTCCTACCTCGGCGATAATTAAGAACCTCATTTGTAGCAGGTTGAATCGCTTGTTCCTCGTTAAATGGGCAGTTCAAGTCTTCTAATACATCTTTAGCATCCACGGATGGGTAGACTGTTACCTTTATTCGGCGATCTCGTTTCTAAATTAAACGATTTTTATGTACTAAACACTAAATAAAGCATGAAACTTTTTTCTTAATTTCTCAAGACATTCTTCGGCTAATTAAAGAAGGTAAACTCTTACCGGTATCATCTTATTCTAATTCAATTTTTCAATTGGCGTAATAATTCACCAATGGAATTTAAAATCATATGGATGATGGGATCGTTAGGGCTCGTTTGGTTTCGCATCTTAATGGTATGCAAGCAAGATATCATGTAATTTATGAGAAAAATGAACTCACTGCATGGACTAGAGGTGGTTTGACTTGATTCATCATGTTTCGTAAACTACTGGACAAGGTGACAAGACCTAGAGGAGCACAGTCGAGGAACAGGGAAAGTCGAGAGGTTCCTGTCCAAGGCTGAGTGATCTGAATGACCAAGCTCTCATGTATGCTTTCCTCATTAAGAAACGCTGCAGGGATCTTGAGTACATTTTTGGCTGATTCTTTGATGGACTCAATTTTCACTATGTAGATAGTTATGACATAAACAAGTTCGTTATCCATTACAACAACATCCAAAGTAACACTCCACATTTAAATCCTATGAATATAAAGTAATGTTGCATTGCTGCATAATGCAGGGGAAAATGGGTAAATTAAGAATTAGAATTGATTTTCCATATTTGGATGAAATTATGCGTTAGAAACTTTTTGTTAGTTGGTTTGAAATAGAACCCCTATGGAGGGTTATGAAAAGATAATGGACTAGAGAAAAGTAATTAACAATACTTTATGGACTAATTCATGATGATATTGTAAGCCGTTTGGGTTTTTACCTAAACCATTTTTACGATCTAATGCAATCGCAATCTCTTGTTTTGAGTGTGGAAATTCAACAGATAGTAGGACTTCTTGTGAGGCTGACTGTCTTCTTCTAGGAGACAAGTTTTCCAGGGCGATCACAAAACGGTCATCTTCGATTGCTGTTTGGAGAGACTTCGACAAATCTATTTCAATCAAAACATTTAAGCTCAAATTGTGTCCGACTAGCATTGAAATATAGCTTTTACTTTGAGAACGGGCAGTAGCAGTAGAGTCTCATGATGCCCCAAAACTCAGTCAGCTCGAGCAGACATGTAGATTTTCCTTTCAGTTTGCATCATGTGCTGTTTACCCCACATTAAATCGTCGTTTAAAAACAAGTAGAAAGAAAACTCTCATGATATGAAAATTTGCAGCCAATGTAATTGGAATGAATAAATAATCTAAGAGTTTTTCTAATTTATTAATGATTACTTGAGACCTTATGAACTCTGCTCTAGTTATTTGAGTATTCTCATTCAAACTCATTAATAAAAAAAATTCAATCAATTCTGTTTAATGTATGCAAGGATATTTTGTACGCATTACAACTAATTTTGCATACAAAAGACACACATTATATTTTGGATTTAAATAGGTTTTAGACAAAAAATATCATTTTACATGAAAAAATCAACTAATGCAAACCTCTGTCCTGTGGAAATGCGGAGACACTTGTCGCGACGGAAAAAATTAATGCTAGAAATGACCATAGTCTGCCATTTCTGTAGGAATGCATACTACAGCCGTAAAACAACAAAGGTTGTTAAGAACACAATCGGTGCGGTTTCGTACAATTATCACACACTTTTCACTCAAATCATAACACACACTAAAAATATATTCTTCTCTCACATGTTTTCACTGATTGTCATGTTTATTTCACTCTTTGAACTCTTGAACTGGAAGTGAGGGCAAAATATTATGTGCTCAGCACAACGTGCAATACATGCACTGACTAAATTCTACACACGCAAATGAACCTGGGAGAGATGGAATACAAAATGCACAGCATCTGTGTGGTAGTTAAAACGCTTTGAGTGAGTTCTGATATCAATATATGGCAAAAGGGTTAAGTCCTATGTATGAAATGAAATGAACGCCTCCACGTTCCACGAGTTTTTCCTGCCTTGTAAGTAAAGCATAAGTCCACTTACTTTCTTATCCAATGGTAGTTGTGCGCTACAAAATGTGTCTCAAATGAGCCTTTAGAATGTACCATTAAGCCACAAATGAGCTTGTTTTCTGACGCTACAATGGGAACCGGTTCAACCAATTCATTTTACCATGTTTAGAAAAACTTTATTTTATGTTTGGGATAAATCAACCAGATGAGCATGTGATGATGGAATAGTAAATCTTTTTTCCAGAAGGAAAGAAAATTTACATAGGATTTGACATAGATTTATCACGTGTGTATTATGGTTTCTTTTTATGGGCACATAGATTGAGATCCTTTTCGTACCGTATTCCCAAATGTAAAGTGGCAAATCTCGTCGATTTGACGAAAACTTATCGAAATTTTAGGAATTTATCTTATTTAATGAATTCTTGGGAAATCCTGGCTGGAAAACAAAAGAACAACTTACAGTTATAAAGACGTTGATAAAACATGTAATCTTCACATGATCTTTAATTTCACAGAAAGAGATTTCTTTATCCAGTATATATTATTTCTCTGGAATGGTAGCACTTTGTGCGTAAGTTATACAAGTGATGCCTACGTGTATCATCTAGATGATATTTAATTTTCATGTAAAACCAAATTATCCCAAAAAAGGCAATCATGCATGTGTGGTAATAAAATTTAATCATCCTTCACCAAGAAGTCCTGCGGAACTAATAAGCACACAAATTCTTGGGTGGTTCTAGAATTATATTGCACACTCTACTTTGCTCTAGTCATCTATTTTTGTGTTTGTTCAGTACATAAGGTTGCAATAAAATCTGTAGTGCTTAAAAAATAACTTCTTGGGCATTCATAATTCATGTATATCTTTCAAATATAATTTATATTAATTACGAACGTTTAGTCATTCATGTTATAAATTCTATTTGCAACTGAAAAATCATGCCCCCAAAATGATATTTTCATGTCTTTTTCAGTCAATACAGCAGACTTTTTTAGTTGACAGTTTGTGAATTAATGTTGCTGGAATACGGGATTTATGTGAAAAACTAGAGCTCATATAGTCAGCAAATGACTATTGAGTTGTCATAATGAGTCTGCTGAATACATTGCTACTGTCACTTTTTTTGTGACTTCAAAATTGCCTTTACGGTTGCTCTATATGGACCTCGTGCAGTCTGGCACATGATAGTGCATGTTACGTTTTTATGTTGTTGTAGTTGTATTTCCCATGTACCTATTTTTGTCGCTTAAAAATCTACTTGAGTGATCGTAAAAGTAAGGATAACAGAAACTTGTCTCATAGAGTGGTCTCATTAGGTTAACAAATTGATTCATTTTATCTTGGCGCAAAATACTTTTAAACGCTTACAAATGAAAATCCCCCAGAGTGCTTTAGAAACACGTTGAAACAATGAAAATTAATGAAAGAATTTAAGATCAGGGCTTTTTAATTGTTCCAGTCAAACTGATTTTTCTTCATGAAAAGTTGGTTTGGCTAATTACTTGTATTTTTATTGAACTTTGACCCTTAGTTCCAAAATTTTACTCACAAAAGGGCAAGAAGGCAAAAAAAAGTTGCCTAAATAGACAACATACACTTCCACTGGCGAGTAAAAAAGAGCCACACATTAGCATGAATGCTAACAGTAGGTGGATTGTATGCTGTCGTGGTTTAAATTCAATGCAGTAGATTGTTCTAAAATTGAATCAACAGATAAGGTAGATTTGTCAAGCTAACTGACAACGTCTAATTGGAACCGAAAAATCGAAAAGGATCAACTGTGATTATGATGTTGGGCGGAAATTTTTTAACTGACATTCATTTTTTCTACAAGATCCCGTTAAACATAAAATATGCGATCTCTTTAATTTTAACAATACAAAATTTAAGGTCTGTTATTCATTCTTTCTTCTACCGGACTTCCAAACAATTGATTTCATCATCTCAAGTAGGGTATTAAGTCTGTTTTAAAAATTCCTGGGACAACATTCATTCTCACTGACTTTTTTTCTCGTTTTATGCTATAAATGAATTATAATACGGCATACACAAAATTCAAGTTAAAGTTACCTGTTGTTGTTTGTATTTAGAGCAAGAGAGAATAACAAGGGTGGAGACCAAATTCACAGCGGTTTGCTTTCTCATGCGATAATCATCTTTGACAATACATGAAGCACATATATACAATGCGTTTCTAATCCGTATGCAATTGTGCATTGTGAGTGTGAAAGACCAAATACGGCAGACAGACAGTAATTTGGTTGGGATGAACCGATTGAAGATTGTGAACATTTCACCAGCGTATATCAAGAACCTATGCAATCGTCTGCTGGCACTGCTTTAAATACGGTAATGCGTGCGTTTTTTTAAATTTTTTTCTTGATAAACACACAAAGTTCAAACCAAAATGAAACATGAAGTCTAAAGGTTATTTACGACGAATATGAAATTATTACTCAGAGGGAGCTTTAGCTACATAGCTTCTAACAGAGCTAATTTATTAAAGCGGTATTGGATAATAAATTACCTTCTAGAGGAGTTAGAGGGTCGATAAATTTCAACACCTTAAGTGCCATCAAGGGTAATAAGAACCGCAGGTACAATCTAATTCATATTTATTTAATCACTGGTAGATCACCATATGCAATGACCTTATTTAGTTTGCATGTGTGTTTCGTACCTCACTCTTTACGTGAAATCTAAATGGGCAAATTAATACAGTGGCACTGCTGGACTGGACTGGAGTCCACTGAATCTGGACCCTGGACCATGTGGGTTAATGAATAATTAATGAAAATTTAATTGAGATTATTATTCTATTTTAAATTTTTAGTCAGCGATGTGTAAGTGAATACCAATCCTGATGCTACAGCTTAATTTCATTCTTTTCTTAAATGGTCAAGCAAAATTGAAAAATCAGCAGTAAAAAGTTTTGGCTCTTAAAGAGAATTTACACGCGTATAATGTTTTTGGGACATTCACAAAAACAAAACAGTATAATTTTGGAAATGTTTCGTCAACTCCAAGTCCGATTCTGATGAAACTTGACATGGGCATGCTGCCTGTTAGAAGTAACATATGTAATCAAAACTGACTTGTTTGCTCCCGTAATTATTATAAATCTCGAATTAAATATTAAACAGAATACTATACAAAATCACATCGCCTTTTAAAGAAATAATACAATTTCAATCTATTCTCAATCATTTAGTTACAAAATTATACTGATTCATTTTCGTTATTATCATTGGATAGCAGTGATCTTGTTTTTATTAATATAAAGATATTTTTTCTCTTCTAAGTTTAACCGTGCATGCCGCATCAGTGGTCACTCAATTTTTAATGAAAACATACGGGGCAATGAAACTAATCGGTCTAATGCTTGTATTCAGGCAGGTAATGTATTCATTTCTTCTTAATACAATGCAATTCAGGCAAGGACAACGGCCACAATTTATCATGGCTTTTCCACTCAATATAGTAACCAGGACCAGGCGAGTGCTCCATCAGTATACATATTGTAAGGAAGTACCGTATTATTAGACCTTCGATCAAACATTCAAATAGGAGACTATCGGAATTCACGACTGACAAACAGTTTAAGCCTGTCGTATTGATTATCCTGTTACACATAATATACGCTATGACATCACGTGAGTACAAACATATTCCCTATCACACTAATCCAACTTTGTTAGTTACCAACTTTCACAGGTAAAATAATTTTGCAACATTTTTTGGAGGAAGACAGCACCAGGAGCGAAATCAACTACCATAACCTAACTACGCAAGCTCTTCTTCGGGAAATTACTTTTCGCATGCTTTCCATTCCCTACAACACATGAACGTATTCTAATGTTGCTTTTTCACTTTCTTCCACCTTTTACTGTTTCATTTTATCACATGGCAAATTGCAAATGACAATGCTGTTTAGTCAGTTAGTCCCGAGCACCAGGAAAGTTTCGTAAACACGCGAAAATAATGATACCCATATTTTCGCAAACACACTATTCACTTCATTTTCTTGAGCTTGGAATTCCTGGGCAGTGTCACTAATACTATTAAGCTTTTAGCATTGTAATTTTGCTCAAGAAAAGTATCACACCCTAGGATTTTTACTATACCATCAATTTTTTTGACATACAATGTTGCAAAAAGCAAGAGCACAGTAAATCAAATGAGTAATATCCAGAATTTATACTGTTCTCTCCTTTGCTACCCACAAACTAAATTTTTGACGCGCTTCAATCACTACAATGAATTCCAGCAAGCCTCCAACATTCACAGAGTGCTCAATATGTGGCCGAGAATTCGGTTCCCGTTCAATTTTAATCCACGAACCACAATGTTTGCAAAAGTTAAGGGCCACACAAATTTCCCATGAAGATCTAGACCAAGCAAAGCCTAAAAATCGAAAAAAGAAGAAGAAACAAAATGGTAACAGTACAACAGAAGGGAGCACAAATATTTTTCTATCAAATAGTGCTGGAGCTGGGAGTAATTTATTCAGTGCGGACTCCTTAGAAACAAGTAAATTCAATCTTCCGAAAATACAAACAAGCTCTTTGAGCAGATTCCCTAGTGACTCAAGGTTAACATAATAATCCAATTATCATTCAATACGACATAAATATAGCTTAATCTTAGTTTTAGGTTAGCTAAGTAAGTTTAATTGTTTTTAACGACCCGTAATTGACCTTTTCAAACAGGAAATTACGTCCCAATACTGCAACACTAGTGAAACCTAGGGTACTAAATCTCGACTTTATCCAATATGATATGTCACTGACCCGCATTGATTTCAACCCAGTGCTCAGAAATAATAATAACATGGAAAATCATGGTGCTAACAGTCTTCAACGTGTTGACCCAACAAATAACAAGTCTTTCATTCTACCTACTGTAAGCGCAAGTAGTAGTTTCATCAAAACTAATTTTGTGCCCAGTGGATCTCAATACAGAGAAGAGGATCAAAAGGTACATAGGATTATAAACTTGTCCGCGTATTTCCTGTTCTCCCAATGTGTATCAACGATGCTCAAAGCATATAGAGTATAATTCAATGCGTCTATATTTTGCTATACATTTTCATGAAGCAGGGACTCGATCAATCATGCAAAAAATCAATATAACTGTCATTGTCATTCAATGTGCCTTTGTATAGTTACCGATGTCTTCAGCTGTAACTTCCCACTCTTCCCATCAACTGCTGGGCGACCCACACTGGAAAAATCGAAATTCAACGACAACTCATAATCCTACACTGTACAATAGTAATAACAATGATAGTAGTAGCAATGACAATGGGTCGTCTCCTCCACTAGATGCAGGTATGTATAATATAGATAGAGTGAAGGACTAATGTAATGAGTGATTGAAATTTGGCGTGCATGACTATTTTTCAAATATCTCATGAGAACGGCTGCTATAAATAGACTTTCAATTATTTTTTCTAATTGCAAATGCCAACCAACAAACAGGCTACTTACTACATGCCCTATGAAAAAAATATTACCTATAATCCTGCTCCTTAACGGAAAAAATGCAAATCAAAAATTAATAATTAATCCAGACATTGAGTGCTAGAGTTGATTTAACGAGTTACTGTAGCTATTTCCTACTTAGTTCATTCGCAGGAAAAGGTCTTTTTTAATATTATGTGTGCATGTGAAGTATGAGCGTGTCCATCCTGAAATCCATCCATGATATTGCATTGCAGGGATAATTCACTGTCCTGAGATTAAACTGAATTCTTCCTTTCTATCAAAGCCATGTAGTATAGTTAGCAAGTCTAGTTATGAATACATACCCCCACTGCCTTACTACTTGATTCCTCCAATTGTTGCTCCCGAGCCTACCTCCATTTCATTCCCAACTGATCCAGGCCAAACTTTTCCTTCCATTCCTAAAAAATCCTTCCCAGCAGATGAAGACAAAAATATGTCGAATACAACACAAGTTGAACAAATGCCACCTAGGATTTCGACTAATGATGGATCACAGCCGAGCAGACACGAAAACTGCGACAAGAGTTTCCTGACCCGAGCCCATGGCGGTTCCCCCGATTCAGAGCAGCGGGATTCAAGCCACAGGTCTTCCAATAGTCTCAGATTTCCTAATGCGGCTGGGACTTCGCACCTTCACAGAGGAGATGGAACAAATAAGCCAAAACCAAGTGTTGATGGAGCCAGTAAAGAAGAAACGTCAGTCCCCACTGAGTTTGTTTTTCGGAAAGAAATAGAGACAGTGAAAGCGCCATCTAGTATTTGCTTTATGAACCCAAAAATGTGTGTCGAGGAGAAGTATGGGAATGGGAAACGGAAATCAACTACTGACAAGCATGTAGAAAAGGGTAATGCGAGACGAGTTTAAAAAAAATACTTTGTTTGTGGTCCAAATAGTAATGCACTATGCGGATTCAATTTTTTTAGCCGTTTTTCCGTGGTTTTCCAGGTGACAAGGACACCTCTTTCAAAACTCATGAACAGCTATATAGAGACACAGATGTATCAGATGATGAAGAAGATGAGCCTGCTCAAAGTAGTGAATGGGAGCATTATAAAATTCCGGAGTTGTTGAGTACTTCAGGTGATCGACCTTCTTCTAGCAGCAAACGTAGAAGAAAAAAAAGTAGGAAAGATTCTCATTCAAGTATAACCAATCCTTCTTCCTTTCCAAATCCATTCGAGAGGATTTTTTCCATGATCAAGAATGTCATGCATTTCTCAACTGATCCAGTAGAACCAGTAACTCAAAAAGAAAATGATATTACATCAGAGAATCACAAAGATAGAAAATATAAATGCAAGCACGGAGAAAATGAATTGGATAAAAAAAGATTGAAAGAATTTCAGGACAGCATTGATGGCATGAGAGCTCAGATTCAAGAAGCCAAATTGGCGCTTGCCCCTGAGTTGTTGCAATTTACTGGTGAGCCCAATCTGCCGTTGTTTCCGTAAGTACCAATTTTTATTTTGGCCTGAAAACCATACATACAAAAATCTAAATTATTCTTTTATTCTGAACATCTTTCATTTAATTTTCAGACCAAAATGTGACGAGGTAGAAACTATGTTTCGAAAATATCCTATAGGTCGTATCCAACAAAACGGAACAGGCAGTGAATCTGATGACGAACAAAGCGAAAGTTTTATTAGTATAGAAAACACTAGTACAGAACCGTTTCCCTCAACCGAAGAAAGATCAACAAGTTTAGGCGAATCTAGCGAGCTTTCCTCAAGCCCTGTATCTACAGTAGTAGATAAATCCAACATGGACGGAACATCATATTATGAAGAGTCGACAGGTGAATATACTCCAAGGAAAGACACAGATATTGAAAAAGAGCGCAAATGGGCAGAGTCAGTGGCTAAATCTACAGAAAAGTCACTACCCGGCTCTCCATTGTTAAGTAGAAAGCATTCCTTTGAAACCAGAGGTTTTTCTACAACTCCTGTCAGCGATGAAGCTTCAAAAACAAATAGTACAGGAAATACGTCAGCCTTCCGAACATATGAGACAATAAAATCTGCCAACCCTACCGCTACTACAAACAGAAAAGTGACAACTTCTAGCAGAATAGATTTCAATAAACCCCCTACAAGAGAAAAAAAGGTTTTGAAATCGAAGGCTACCATGAAAAGGAAGCCATCACTAGTTCAACCTCCATCAGCTAATACAGCAGCTTACTTTATGAATGAGACTAGTCATTTAGGAGATTATGATAAACTTTTGAATAGTTTACCAGCGCCAGCAAATCCTTTTCCATACGCGCTATATCAAATTCCCAGCTCCACTAATACCGCAGCTAGTAAGGAGCCACAACAAGTTGTACAAGAACTGGCATCAGCAATTGTCCGACTTCATGAACTCCATATGCAAAAATTCCCGGAAGCTTCTCCCAGTAAAAAGATGAACCGTATGATCTCCGCTGGAAGAAAGCTTACAAGTGTATTACAGAAACAAAGACCATATTCTACTCCCCCAGGGGGACAGCCCTCAAACACTGTTTCATTTGAAAAACTTTGCGCTGCACTCAGTAATAACATTTGGCCCTCAACATCGCCTTATTATCCGAAGAAAGGAATTCAAGTGGGAATCAATGACAAAAATAATACCGTGTTGAAACACAAGTTGAATCCAAACGTAGTGAAGCCTGTACGATTCTCTACATTTGGTTACGATAGTAACTTTTGGAATGCAGTCTTTCAATCAAACTTCGCTCCAAAAACCCGACCAAAATCGATAGGAAAGAAGAGAAATGTAAATACTTTACCCAGGAACAAAATTACTACCACCAACAGCACAACGAATCGTCATGCCAAAAGTGCCGTAATTTCAACACAAACTCCAACATCTCAGTTTAAATTGTTGACGCCAACAAAGAACAGAAAACCATTAAAAACGGAGCCCACAAAAACCACTCTAGTATCTGCACCTGCGCGAACACTTGGAATCAATAAGAGAACAATTAGTGCGCAAACTCGACCAACACAAACCAAAATGGGAGACAAAGAAGGGAAAAAAGAGGTGAAGGGAACAAAGGAGCAGAAAAAGCCTACTACTGTCGGCTCAACAACTCAAACGAGTCCGAAGCCGGGGAAAGTTAAACCTAATGATGGGAGAAAGAAGAGTTCTGTTCCTGTGGAAGTAGATTTCATCCAGCGAAATATAGTTGAAGCTTTTAGTCCACCACTGGTCAGTAAAATGTCCAGAATTTCCAGTGCAAGGCCAAGTCCTGAACCCCAACATCGTTTGACGTCGGTTAGCGAAATGAAAATTGTGCGTGCAAAAAGTAGTCCGCAAAAGCAAAAATCTGGACCGGCGTCCAAGATAAGCCATAGTGGATTTGCACATTCAGCTGCTAGGAATGAAATGCTGGATATCACGATTTCTGCTATTAAGAAGCAAGGCAGTAGCATGTTCAAAAGTAAACCGGCAGCGAAGATAGGTTCTAAAAGTGCTTCAAAGGTGAGAAAAATAGATAGTGAGGAGGATGTTTTTGACTCATCTTTTCAAGAAGAGCGTATTAAAAAAGTTAACGTGGTGACAAATAAAACGTTCGATTTTGTTGGCTTGTCGTATAAACAGAAACAGAGTGGGACCAAAGTTAAGAAAGGGGCTGGGGCAATAGGAGAAAAGAATCCTGGTAATTTGGTTAGTTTTTCCAATGTGACAATGTTAGTGCCGCCGGATCCACCTAAGGATAAGGATTTTGTGGATCTGAATATTATAGTGCGCAGGTATGGAGATTTGGAAATATTTAACATATTCACTAGAAAAAGAAAGTTTAAACATTACATTGGTAGCTGGAAACTATATACTCCAATCCCTTTCCCGTAAATCCAAAATATCTGGTTTCTTTCAGGCGCAACGAAGATGGACATTTTCCGAGTGTGAATGAAGTAATGTTTGGTGTCAAACCAAATGATTTTTACCTAGTCATTGACCAGGAACGTAGTACCGAATCCAAAATGAATATAAGAAGCAGCTCTACGGCTACCTCATCTAGATCTCAATCGCGAGTGGACAAATTGAACAACAATACATCTTCTAGTGCTGGATCTAATGCAAGTACTAGTTCCAAACCGAGAAAAAGTAGAAGCAAGAGTAGACAAAGGAGAGGAATATCGAGTGCTACTACGGTGAAATGTGAAGAATGCAAAGAGATGAAAGAATTGGTAGAGTACTTGGCTCATACACCTGAGTGCGGAAGAACTGTGGATGAATTTGTAAGCCCCATATTAAAGGAGCACGACCAAAGTGATTTAATTGTTAATAGTAGTCCCAGAAGGTACTACAGAGTTAAAGACAGTCCTTCATTTATATCTTTCAATTCTTTACCGTGAATCTAGTTGACAAGTCGTTGTAACCTGTCTACGAATGCGCCTGCTTTGGCAGGCCAGGTTTCTGTCAAGTTTATAAATGAACTTCTTGCAGTCAAAGACTCGTCTTATAGTGCCCAAGGGGTTAAGGTATTATGGTGCTTACTAACTAACTAAGTTAACTAAGAGTTTCTTTTTCAACATGATATTACGAAGGGTATCAATAATTTAACCCATACTGAATTGTTGAATATTAGAAAAGAAAAAGTTCGAATGTGATTTTGCCATGTGGTTCTAAAAGCAAGTCCAAAGAAGAACTCACAGGAATCCAAGTAAACCCAAAAATGTCCTGCATGTCATCATTCAGTAGTGAAGTGAAAGAAGAGGTTAGATCCACTATGGATGTTGAGACTTGGTCTATAGCTACTTTAAATAAGGACAAGACCAAGCATGTGATAGAAGATGAGGAGAACTTTAATGCTGCTCGATTGGTGACCTCTGACGATTTTGATGAGGATCGGCAAGTTGAAGCTATCATGGGTCAATTCATTTGACCCGACATGTTCAACTCGTATGATGTCTGTTTTCCTCTGTTTGCAAGTATTGCTTCAGCTTCTGTTTGCGTGTACTGTGTGTGTATCGTTGGTATAATACTAATGTGTTGTGATGTGATATGTGCTCGTAAAAATTTACCGTCATGAATCGGACAAAAACTATTAATTTGTGTACTTTATCTTCTGCATTGCAACTGACGGCATTTGAATACATTTTCCTGTGTGGGGCATCTACGTCATCATTTGCATAATATACGTTTACGTGATTAATGTTTACTATATATAGACTTTATACATTCTGTTTTTTTGGAATGCAAATAGTTTAAGGATAAAAATTGGTTCATTTGATATGAAATAAAATAATGCAAGTAAAACCCATTTATTTCCTTTGATATTTTTATCCGGCGAATCCTCCATGAATAAAGTTGAAGAAACACGCGTGGATGCATGTACAAACAAACACTTGGATAAAGCATACCTGCGACCTGTGTAAACATTAAGCAAGGCAATTTTTTCTACTAAATATTAGCGGAAGTCTGTAACTTATGTTGACTTTGATTAAAATTAAGATGGCTTAAAAGGTTGAGTACAATCTGAAAAATTACTTCCCCAGTAGTATTCTTATACCTTTAGTAGTTGGTTACGATATGAAATCATTGAATGCGAAATATTATCGTGGTAGACGAGAA
>Ga0210040_10003399_pt1 | contig 21539 bp, 13 predicted proteins | sample CryGeyCG12114_NA_FD_185462 | JGI IMG/M metagenome (GOLD analysis project Ga0210040, IMG submission 185462) | Groundwater microbial communities from aquifer - Crystal Geyser CG19_WC_8/21/14_NA (SPAdes) (version 2) | ecosystem: Environmental > Aquatic > Deep subsurface > Groundwater | place: USA...
GCCGATGGCACCTACCCCGTGACGTGGACGCCCTCGGTCGGGCTGGATTTCTCGGCCAACGACCCGCTGCGGCCCATCGCCTCGCCTACCATCACCACTACCTATACCCTCTCGGCAGGGGCCGGCGGCTGCGCCGACTCCGACGAAATGACTGTGACCGTGCGCCCGCCCATCCGGATTCCCAACGCCTTTACGCCCAACGGCGATGGCCGCGACGACACCTGGCAGATTGAGTTCATCGAGCAGTTCCCCGACAACACCGTGACCGTGTTCAACCGCTGGGGCAACAAAATCTTCTCAGCCGAAAACTACGGCCGGGCCAACGAATGGCGCGGCGACATCAACGGCCAGCCCGCCCCGGTGGGCACCTACTACTACGTGGTCGTCACGAAGGGCCCGCTGGGCCGGTCGTACAGCGGCTCAATTACGGTTCTCTATTAAAAAGGGATAAGCCGGGAGGTAGGCGACGATTGTCATCCTACCTCCCGGCTCAACCCTACCCAGATTCTTTAGGATACTACGCCATAAAGCCCTCCCAGCTATGAAAAAAATTCTACTTCTACTGCTACTCCCGCTGCTGCTGGCGGCGCCGGCCCTGGCCCAACAGGAGGCGCAATACAGCCAGTATATGAACAATAACTACTTGCTGAATCCCGGCGCCACGGGCGTAGAGGACTACATCGACGTGAAGTTCAGCTACCGCACGCAGTGGGTAGGGCTGCAAGGCGGGCCGAAGACGTTCTACGCCAGCGTCAACTCCTCGCTGGGCAAGTGGCGCACGATAAATAAGCGCACCATCGACGACCGCCGCCGGCCTTTCCACGCCCTGGGTGGCCTCGTGTACCGGGACGTGACCGGGCCTACCAGCCGCACCAGCGCCTACCTCTCCTACGCCTATAACCTCGTTTTGACACCCAAACTCCGGGCGGCGCTGGGTGTGTCGGCGGGCATGCAGCAGTTTGCCGTAGATGGCAATCAGCTGCAATTCTACGACCCGAACACCATAGCGGCCAGCGCCGCCTCGCGGGTGCTCGATGGCTCGGTGGGCCTATGGGTATACACCTCCAAGTTCTACGTCGGGGTGTCGGGCACCCAGCTGCTGGGCAACAAGCTCGACTTCTCCTACGGGCCCAACCTAGTGGGCGTGGGCGCGCCCGGCAACACCCTCAAGCGGCACTACTTCCTCACCGGCGGGGTGCGCCTACCCCTCAGCACCGACTGGTCGCTGGTGCCCTCGGTGCTGGTGAAAACCGTTAACCCGGCCCCGCTTTCGGTCGACATCAATGCCAAGCTCAAGTACCAGGACCTGCTGTGGGCCGGCGTCTCCTGGCGCGCCTTCGACTCGGCCGTGGCCATGGTAGGCTTCAGCTACGAGCAGTTCACGGTGGGCTACTCCTACGATGCCGGCCTCTCGAAGCTGAACAACTACCACGCCGGTAGCCACGAGATACTGATAGGGCTGCGGCTGAAGAAAAAGGCGCAGGTAGTGTGCACCAACCGGTTCTGGTAGGGTAGGGCAGCAGGAGCGCACAATCTTTAAACAGCTAAAAAGGCGGTTATGGCGCCTGAATACGTCAGCGTGAGCTGGTGCATGGCCCGGGTGCAGGCCACGTAGAGCATGCTCTGATCAACGGCCGTTTTGTAAGTGCGGGCGGAGGCAAACGGCACAATAACCGCGTCAAATTCCAAGCCTTTTGCCAAGTGGGCCGTGGTGATAATCACTCCTTCCTTGAAGGACGTGGACTCTTCCGTAAGCAGATGCACGGCCGGGCCCTGGAGCGCCTGGTAGGCTTTTTCGGCCTGCCGCTGGGTTTTGCAAATGATACCCAAGGAATGGTGCCCAGCGGTTTTAAAATCCATTAGCAGCTGCCCGATTTTCTCCAGCTCTTCGTCCGGGCTGGCGCAGTGTAGCACGGCGGGCTGCGCTCCGTGGCGTTCCAGCGGAATGAGGTGGGGGTTGGGGGTAATGCGCTGGGCAAAAGCCGTGATTTCGATAGTGGAGCGGTAGCTGCGGTACAGCTTCACCACATCGGCCTGCGGGAAAACCCGTTCGATGGTTTCAGCCGAGGAGGCGCTGTACGGATTCACCGTCTGGCTCACATCGCCCAGAATAGTCTTTCGGCACCGAAACAGGCGGGACAGCACGGCGTACTGCACCGGCGTGTAATCCTGCATTTCATCCACCAGCAAGTGCTTGACGTGGTCGTAGGTGCTGATGCCCTCCAGGCGCAGGCGCAGGTAGAGTAGGGCAAACACGTCCGCGTATTCCAGCGGCCGGTGGTGGTCCATCTTCAGGAGTTCCGGCCGTTCGAGCCAGCGGTAGAAGTCCCGGTAGAGGTCGGGCACGCTGTGCAGCCGAAACATGCGCGAAATCGCTTCCCCAATGGCGCCTTTTTCCCGTCCGCTCAGCTTGCGGCCCACGGCGTGGCGCACGTAGTCGCGCACGTCCTGCGCCACCAGGGCAAAGCGCTTCAGCAGCGGCACCCGGTGGTAGGCGCGGAATTTCTGCTGGACAACGGCCAGCGGCACCACAATACCGCCTACCCGCAACTCGCTGAAAGTGAGATAAGTATTTTCAATGTGCAGCAGGTATTGGTTCAGTTGACTGAGGAATTCGAAGGATGATTTGAACCGAATGCGCTCGATAAAGGCCGAATCGTGGTGCTCCAGCAAGGCCGACACCTGCTCAAAAAAGGTCTGGAAGACGTATTGGCTGCCGAGCAGATCGGCCGCCAGCTCTTCCATGCCCAGCTCGGGAATGTGCTCCTCGCCCAGCTCGGGCAACACGTTCGAGATGTAGTCGGCAAAGACCTTGTTGGGCGAAATGATCAGGATGTCGCGGGCTGTGATGGTTTCGCGGTAGCGGTACAGTAGGAAGGCAATCCGATGCAGGGCAATGGAAGTTTTGCCCGACCCGGCCACGCCCTGGATGACCATCACCGGCGTCGTCTCGTTGCGAATCACCGCGTTCTGGTCGCGCTGAATGGTGGCGACGATGTTCTTCATCTTGTCATCCGATGACTTGGCCAGCTCGCGTTGCAGCACGTCGTCGTGGATGTTCACGTCGCTGTCGAGTAGGAACTCCAAACGGCCGTCCCGGATTTTGTACTGCCGCTTGCGCTCAATGCGGCCACGAATAGGACCGGAAGGGGTCGTATAGGAAGCGTCGCCCAACTCGAAATCGTAGAATAGGGACGAAATCGGAGCCCGCCAATCGTAGATCAGGTTCGCCCGCTGCTGCTCGTCGAAAAAGGAATACACGCCGATGTAAACCGGCGAAGCTTCCTGACCCGGGGTGCCAAAATCGATGCGCCCGAAGTAGGGCGACTGGCCCAATTTAAGGAGCCGGCGCTTGCGGCCCACGGCCGCTTCGCCCGTGAAGGCCATGCGGTTAATCGACTGACCAGCAGCTACCATATCGGCGTCGTCCATGCCCGACTGGTGCTCGTGGATGTACTGCTTTTTCTGCTGAAGCTCGTTGGAAAACTGCTTCACGGAGTCATCTACGCGCCGGATGGCCAGCGTCAGCTGCTCCTTGATTTCCTCCAGGTAGTCTCGTTCGGCTTGCTCAGTTGCGTTAATCACAGGCGTCGGCTAAAAAAATGGACTACAAAGGTGCTCGCAAATTCTGATCTATTGAATCAACACACCCGTTTTTATGGGTGATCGGCCGTTCACTCATTTGCTGGGCATACTTTGCTGAACGGTTTTTTTACTCCCTACCAGTAGCATCTGCATAAAGACTGGTGCGGAGAATAAGGCCTATATTTACCGCATCTTATGCGGAGAATACAACCCTATATTCATCATTTGCCCGACTGGCCGCACTTCACCTGGCAGCCCGCCACCCTGCAAACCCTGCTTGGAGCGGTTCGTCATCAGCAAGGACGGCTACTGGGGCGGCTCGAAGGCCTGGGCCTGGACTTGCGCACGGAGGCGACCTTGCAGACGTTGACGCTGGATGTGCTCAAATCCAGTGAGATTGAAGGCGAGATGCTGCCGCCGGCTTCCGTGCGCTCCTCGCTGGCCCACCGCCTGGGGTTGGAGCAAGGCGGGCTTCTCCCAACGGACCGCCGGGTGGAAGGCGTGGTCGCCATGATGCTCGACGCCACGCAGCACGCCACCCAGCCGTTGACCGCCGAGCGGCTGTTTGGCTGGCACCACGCCTTGTTTCCTACCGGGCATACCGGCCCGTATCCCTTGCAGGTAGGGGCGTGGCGGACGGGGCCAATGCAGGTAGTTTCGGGTCCCCTGGGTCGGGAGCGAATTCACTACGAAGCGCCGGCCGCCGCCGCCTTGCCCGAGCAAATGCAGCAGTTTCTGGACTGGTTCAATACTCCTCAGGAGCTGGATCCGGTGCTGAAAGCGGGCATCGCGCACTTTTGGTTTGTCACCATTCACCCCTTCGACGACGGCAACGGGCGCATTGCCCGGGCCATTGCCGATCTGCAACTGGCGCGGGCCGACGGCACGGACCAGCGCGGCTACAGCATGTCGGCCCAAATTCAAGCCGAGCGGCACCTGTACTATACGTCCCTGGAAACCAGCCAACGCGGAACCCTCGACCTGACGGACTGGCTCACCTGGTTTTTGAGTTGTTTAGGCCGGGCGCTCACGCGTGCCGAGCAAACTCTGGCCCAAGTATTGGGGAAGGCGCGGTTTTGGGAGCGCCACTACCCCACGCCGCTTTCTGACCGCCAACGGCACCTGGTTACGCGGCTGCTAGATGGGTTCGAAGGAAAGCTGACCACGTCGAAGTGGGCACGCATAGCCAAATGCTCCCAGGACACGGCCGGCCGCGACATCGCCGACTTGATCGGCAAGGGAATTCTACTTAAAGAAAGCGCTGGCGGCCGCAGCACTAGTTATCGACTCGCGCCGGAAGCGTAGCCGAAAGGCGCACGGGTGGTGGCCTACCTGCCTAATAGCAGTTTCGGCGTCGGCCCGCAAAAAAGGGCTTGCATGGGGTAGGGGATGCATTGTCGGAAGGGGCGCGGGTCCAACGGTGGTTACCAGGACTATACATATAAAGCGAACTTACGTACCAGAATAAGCGGCTATGTCTGCTCATACTTAGAACCCTGATTAATTTCGCCTCCATGAATACTTCTCCTGCTAAAGATCAGTTTGTGCACCACGTGCTTTTCTACATGCCGGCAGATGCCAGCGACGCCGACAAAGCCAAGCTTCTGGAAGGGCTCCAGCTGCTCCAGCAGATTCCCGTCATCAAATTAGCGCACATCGGCGTACCTGCCGCCACCACGCGGGAGGTGATTGAGCGCACCTACACATATTCCTGGCTATGCCTGTTTGACAGCGCCACCGACGAGGCGCACTACCAGCAGCATCCGCTGCACGACACGTTTCGGGAGCAGTACGCCCGCTACTGGGAAAAGGTAGTGATCTACGATGCCATCGGGCCTGTGCACGCGAGTTTGTAGCCGCGTTACCATCGCTCGATGCTGAGGCGCTTAAATCCCGTGGGTGGGTAGCGCCGCTGTTTTCCCCGTAGGCGCCGGCTGCCAGGAAAGGCGGCGCGCACGAACCTGTTGGTTTTTTTGTTTACTTGTCCTTATGGAACACGAAGTCACGAATCTCTCGCTCGCCGACGCTACCCGGCACGCTCCCTACCTCACCTACGCCCGGTGCGTAAATGCCCACAACCGGCCCGCCCAGCACGTCGGCGATTGGCCCCAAGAGGGCCGGGTATATCCTGTGCGTCTGGTGCCGTCGCTGATCGAGGGAATGGAAACCGTGCATATCCTAGGCTTTGCCGGGGAGCATCCCTACTACAACGCGTTTGGGCTGGACCGCTTCGCCATACTAGCCGACGTGTGGCTGAACTAAGCCTACCCTCACTGCTTAGGACTTACCAGTAAGGTAGTTTAGGAATCAATTTTCCAGATTTGCCGCGCACCTGCGCAGTGTATAGACGGATTGCGTATATTTCTCTGGCCCAATAAAGTGGCTAGTATTCTGGCGAAGCAAAGAATCCCATTAGCGCGCTTCTAAGCGCTGCACGATCGACTGCAATAACCGGAGTAGGGCAAGGGAGGCATATTGCGAGTAGGGGAGGAACGAGATGCAGATCGGCCAGTTGCCAGCGTCTGAATGACTACCCTGTCCATTCGCATTCGACAAACAACGGAAGCCGGTTCGCACCTGAAAAGCCATGGTGCTAGCAAACTATGATAAAAGAGTTGCGGCACGGCCCACTGTGGGGCAAACTGTCGTCGCAGGGTCAGGCTGCTCGCTGGCCTAAACTTGTGCGGAGTAATTTAGGTTATCGTCCCAGTGCTTGGTAGCGGCTACTCCCACGAGGCCCTACCAATGAAAAAGCCGGTATTTACTCTCACGCAATAGGCAGAAAATAAATGAAGTTTTATCTCCTACTAACGGCCGCTCTGGCTACTTTCACCCTTCAAACTCAGGCCCAAACTGCATCTATGGCGGCGGCCTCGCGCGTGGCCGCCGATCAGATTACGACCAAAAAAGGCCCCCTGATGGTGCAGCTCATCACGCACGGCAGCGTGGTGTTCACCTGGAATGGCAAAACCATTTACGTGGACCCCTACGGCGGCGCGGAGGCTTATGCCGGGCTGGCCGCCCCGGATGTGATTCTCATCACCGACATTCACGGCGACCACCTCGACCCAAAGACGCTGGCGGGTCTTTCCGTTGGCAAAGCGCTGATGGTGGTGCCGAAAGCAGTGGCTGATCAGTTGCCGCAGCAGTATCAGCAGCAGGTTCGTATTCTCAGCAACGGGCAGCGGCTCGACACGCTGGGCATGACAGTTTCGGCCATTCCGATGTATAATCTACCCCAAGCAGCCGATGCCAAGCACCCCAAGGGCCGGGGCAATGGCTACGTGCTGAACTTGGGCGGCAAAAACGTCTACCTGTCCGGCGACACCGAAGACACGGCCGAAATGCGCGCGTTGAAAGGAATTGATGTGGCCTTCGTGTGCATGAACCTTCCCTACACCATGGACGTAGATCAGGCCGCACAAGGCGTATTGGCATTCAAGCCGGGCATTGTGTATCCCTACCACTACCGGGGCCAAGATGGCCTGAGTGACGTGGCTGGCTTCAAGAAAACCGTAAACGCGGCCAATAAGAAAATTGATGTTCGGCTGCGCGACTGGTATCCGGCAACGAAATAAAGTCCGCCACGCTTGCCCCAGCGCACGTGCTTTTCCAAGCATAAAATGTCGCCTCGCTTAGCTCGTGCTCGCGTACAATCTGGGCCACTGTTCGCCCGCTGGCTGGCTGTTGCAGAATGGCCACACGCTGGGCTTCGCTGAATTGCCCCTTTTCATTTCTCAGTTGTCAGGCAGTGAAAATATGCTTTCCCCAACTGTTGACTGGCTCACGTAGGCGGGAAGCATACAACCTCCTACTCTCACCTTACGGGCTATCAAGGACTAATTGCTACGATGCCAGAAAGGCTAGCAATAGTATGAGCGAAATACCGTGCGCTCTGAAGTACACCCGCAGAAACTTTAGGGCGTGAGTCATCTGGGTTTCCACGCTTTTCACCGAAATGTTGAGCTCCTGCGCAATGCCCGCGTAGGAGAGGCCGCGTTGTCGGCTTAGAGTAAATATTTCCCGTCGGCGGGGAGGGAGCTGCTCCATGGCGCGCTGGTAGAGCCGTTCCAGCTCGTGCAGTTCAGCTTGGGTAGTAACCGGGCTTTCCTCGATCAGCAGTTCCTCGTTGCAGTCCTCAAACACCCAGTATTGCTGCCGGCGTAGCTGCTTGAGAATGCCGTGGTAGGCAGACGTGTACAGGTACGTTTTGAAAACTACGCCATCCGTCAGGCTATGCCGCTTTTCCCAGAGCTTAAGAAAACACTCCTGCACAATCTCTTCGGCGTCGGCAGAGGACTTGAGATGCCGGTTGGCGAACTGGCATAACCCAGGTGCAAACAGCTGAAAGAGCCTATCGAAAGCGAGGCTATCGTTGGCTTGCAGTTGCTCTAAGCAGGTAGAATTATCAAACTCGTGCGCGATTTTCAAGGGAGTGGGCAGTTGCTAGCCAACGCATGAACCAAACTAAATGGAATTTAACGGCCGAGTGCCGATTACTTGATTGCTGCTTGATTTACAAATGAATAGAGCAATGCGCCGGCCTACTAAGTAGCGTGTCCAATATGCAATTAACAAAAATAAAGACATTTTTTTTCGTGTGCCTTCAGGGTAGCCGGCTACTGGTGGTTTTTAGTAGTAGGCTAGATGCAAACGATTGCAGCAATGATAGAAGTTACGTACGAAACGTATTTGCGCTACGTGCAGGGAACCGCCACTCTGCAGGAGGCGCGACAGGTTCGCGCGTGGCTAGCAGACCCCACCCATGAGCTAGTAGCTCGCTACTGGATGGATAGCTACGCCGCCCTGCTGGAACAGGAAGAAGCTGCGCCGGACGAGGTACATGACTACGTCAGCCTGCTGGCCGAGCTGCACACGCAATTGGATGCGCGTGCGCCGGCAGTCCCCACGCACCGCATTGGTCGCCCCTGGGGGCGCTGGGCCGCTGCCGCGGCGGCCGTTACGGTGGTGGGAGTAGGGAGCTGGTGGTACCAGCAGCAGGCACTACCCAAAACGGTGCAATACAGCACTACCTACGGCCAAACCCAGGTGGTGCACCTGCCCGACGGAACAGACGTTACGCTCAATGCCCAGTCCACGCTGCGCCATACGGGTGCCTGGACTACCCGCGGGCCTCGGGAAGTGTGGCTTGATGGGGAGGCCTTCTTTTCGGTGAAGCACCTACCTAATAATCAGCATTTTATTGTGCACACCACGGCGGGCTTCAACGTGGAGGTGCTGGGCACGAAATTTACCGTGTACCGGCGGCACGCGCAGGCCCGGGTCGTCCTGCTGTCGGGTAAGGTGAAAGTTGACTTTGCCGACCAGCTCAAGCCCGCCGTCATCCTGCGCCCCGGCGAGTTACTGCAGACCTCGGACAAGCAGCCGCAGCGGGTAGTGCATAAACTGGTGCAAAAAGACGACGACGCAGTTTGGCAGGTTAATAAAATTGTTTTTCACGATACCCCCTTGGCCGAATTAGCGACCCGCCTACGCGACACCTACGGCGTGGAGGTAGTAGTGAAAGACTCGATTCTAAACCAGCGAAAACTGACGGGCACCGTGCCTACGGGCGACCTGGACCTACTCTGCGAAACTCTGGAAGCCACTTTTCACTTGCAAGCCGAGCACCAGCAGCAACGCATTATTCTTTCTGATCTCCCATCCTACCAATCCACTTTATGAGTTCTACTCCTACTCGCCCGAGCACTTCCCTTGCGTGCGCAACCTCCCTGCTGGCGGGCCTCTTACTCCATTTGCCCAGCGCCGGCGCCTCCGCGCAAATGCTCGCCTCGGCTCAGCAGCCTACGCCGCCAGCCGCCAGCCAACAGCAAACCGTGGCCCTAGCTGATTTGCTGATCCGCTGGGAGCAGCAGTACCAGAGCACAATTGCCTTTGACAGTGACCTCATGCGCAACAAGCGTGTAATGGCACCGTCGGACGCGGGCACGCTGGACGAGCAACTTACGGGGGTGCTGTCGCAGGCTGGCCTGCAATTCAAGAGGCTTCGGCCACATTATTACGTAGTCACTCGGGCAACAGCCCCTCGGCCCTTATCTGCAAACGATTCCAGGCAGCAGGTAAAACCCGTAACGGGCCGCGTAACGGACGCCAAAGGCACAGGCCTGCCGGGCGTATCGGTGGTAGTGAAAGGCACCACCATCGGCACCAGTACCGACACGGATGGTAATTTTACGCTGCAAGCACCCGATAATAGCACGCTGGTTTTCAGCTTTGTAGGCTATGTGCGCCAGGAAGTACCCGTAACGGATGCTGGCAACGGCCTCACCGTTACGTTGCAGGAAGACGTGCAGGCCTTAAGTGAGGTAGTAGTTGTTGGCTATGGCACCCAGCAAAAGGCCAATGTGACGGGCGCCATCAACACGGTATCGGCGCAGGTGCTGGAAAACCGGCCCGTAACCAACGTGGCCCAGGCCCTGCAAGGTACCTCGCCTAACCTCACCATTCAGCAAAGCAGTGCTGAGCCGGGCGCGGGCCTCAACATCAACATTCGGGGGGTAGGCACCTTGGGCAACTCTTCGCCGCTGGTGATTGTGGATGGTATTGCTGGTTCGCTTAACTCTATCAACCCCAACGACATTGAGAGCGTAACGGTGTTGAAAGACGCCGCTTCGGCCGCTATCTACGGCTCGCGTGGGGCCAACGGCGTGCTGCTGGTAACCACCAAAAAAGGCGCGCTCAATCAGAAGCCCGTTGTGACGTATAATACGTTGGTGGGCTTGCAGTCGCCGAAGTTTATGCGCAAGCCCGTAACGGGCCTGGAGTTTATGCAGCTCAAGAACGAGGCGCTGGTGAACTCGGGGCAGAGCCCACAGTTCTCACCCCAGCAGATGCGCGACCAGGCCGCCCAGGGCGACTACCAGTGGTACCTGGACGCGGTGCTGAAAAAGCAGGCCCTGCAACAAAACCACAATCTTAGCCTCAGCGGCGGCTCGGGCAAGACGCGCTACCTGGTGTCGCTAGGCTACGTGGACCAGAACAGCCTGTTTGTGGGCGACAACTACGGCTACAAGCGTTTGAATGCCCGCGTGAACCTGAATACGCAGGTGACGGATAAACTGTCGGTAGGCGCTATTCTGGCGTATGCCCGCGTGAATACCAAGGAGCACGCCTTCGGCACCGAGTGGATTATCAGCGATGCCGTGCGGATTCCGGTTATCTACCCCGTGCAGGATTCGGCGGGTAACTACGTGACGCCGGCTACTTCCAGCGACAACCCCGTGAACCGGTTGCGCAACGGTGGCCAGCGCACCTACGCCAACGACAACGGCTACGGCAATCTCAACGCCGAGTACGAAATTATCAAAGGCCTAAGAATACGGGGTCTGATAGGCGGCGACCTGTGGAACTACCGCATGGACGAGTTTACCCGCAGCCTACAATACGTGACCCTCGACGGCTCGCCTACCTCTGGCGGCGACGGCAACAATTCCGTCACCAACCGTACCCAGCGTACCCTGCTGACCAATTATCAAGCGACTGTCAACTACGAGCGCCTGTTTGCTGATAAGCACGATGTGAAGGTTCTACTAGGCTATTCCAGTGAGCATTTCAACGATGACCGCGAAGGTATTCATGTTATCAACGTGCCAGGCAACAGCTTCGGGGTTATCAGCAACGGCACCACGTACGCCAGTATTAGGGACCCTAGCAATGTCGATCACGCCAACGGCACCTACGGCAACAACGAACAGTGGGCGCTGAACTCGGTGTTTGGACGCGTGAACTATGCCTTCGCCAGCAAGTACCTGCTTGAGGGTAGCTTCCGCTACGATGGCTCGTCGCGGTTTGCCAGCGACAAGCGCTGGGGCTTCTTCCCGTCGGTATCCGTTGGCTGGCGGCCGCTGGAAGAGAACTTCCTAGACTTTTTGCAGCCGACTTTTAGCGACCTGAAAGTGCGCGGCTCTATCGGGCAGCTCGGCAACCAGAACATTGGTTTGTACCGCTACTTGAGCACCATTAACACCGCGCCGGGCGCGTATGTATTTGGCAACCAGCCCGTACCGGGCGCCAACTTCAACACTGCCAACCGCGACATCACCTGGGAAACGGTTACGATGGGCAACGTGGGGGTAGATGTGGCCTTCTTCCAGAACGCGCTGTCGGCTAGCTTCGACTACTTCGACAAGCGCACCGGCGACATTCTGATTGACCTGCCAGTGGCCGGGGCCTTTGGGGCCGGCGCGCCTACCCAAAACGCGGCCAGCGTGCGCAACCAAGGCTGGGAAGTATCGGCTACCTACCGCTTGAACACCGCCCGCGGCTTCAACCAGACCCTGACCCTGAACGCGGCCGACACCCGCAACCTCGTCACCGACACGAAGGGCGTGCAAACCATCCGGGGCGGCGACGCGACCAACATCATCCGTGAGGGCTACCCCATCAACTCCTACTACGGCTACCGCACCGACGGCTTCTACCAGACGACGGAAGAAATTGCCAATGGGCCGAAGCCGTCCTTCGTGACACCCGGCAGCGTGCGCCCCGGCGACATCCGCTACGTGGACCGCAACGGCGATGGCGTCATCAACCAGGACGACCGCTACGTGCTAGGCAACCCGTTTCCGCGCTACACCTTCGGGGCCAACTACACGGCCAGCTACAAGGGATTTGACTTGGTCGTGTTCGTGCAGGGAGTAGGGCGGCGCAACCTGTATATCCGGGGCGAGGGCGTAGAGGCGTTTCACAACAACTGGGAAAACGTGTACTCCCAGCACCTCGACCGCTGGACGCCCACGAATACCGATGCGTCCTACCCTCGCCTGACCATCGGCACGGCCTCGACCAACAATAACCAGGGCTCCGACTACTGGCTGCGCAACGGCGCTTACGCCCGCCTCAAAAACGTGCAGCTTGGCTACACCCTCCCCAACACGCTCACCAGCAAAGCCGGCATTCAGCAGCTGCGGGTGTTCGTATCGGGCCAGGACCTGCTTACCATCAGCCATTTGCGTGATATTGGCTACGACCCTGAAATCTCGGAGTTCAGCGAGAGTGTGGGCCTCGGTGGCGGCGTGGGCAGCAGCGGCCGCGTGTACCCCAGCGTGCGCGTAGCTACCCTGGGCCTCACGGTTTCTTTCTAACGATCCAACAGCATAACCATGAATCGCATTTTTCGCTATACTTTTTTACTGGGCCTTGGACTAAGCTTCACAGCCTGCCAGGATCTGGACCTGCCACCCACCGACCGCCCCACCGACGCCACGTTCTGGACCCAGACCACCGACGCCACCAACGTGCTGAATAGCTGCTACGCGGGTCTCTACCCCGCTGAGTATTTTTTCTTCAACGAAACACTTTCGGACAACGCCTACAACAAGAGCGACGTGGACGGCTCCAACGTGCGCAACGTGGCCGAGGGTGCCTATGGCACCAACCAAGCGCGCATCACCAACGAGTGGAGCTACCACTACGGCGGCATTCGCGCCTGCAACCGCCTGCTCAACAACATCGACAAGATTGAGACGATTGACGCCGGCCTGAAAGCCCGCTACATCGCGGAGGCGCAGGCCATCCGGGCGTTTCACTACTTTCAATTGATGACTTGGTACGGCGACGTGCCCCTTGTCATCACCGAGCTGAGCGTGAGTGAGGCCAACGGCGTGGTGCGTACGCCCCGCGCCGAGGTGCTGGATTTTGTGCTGAAGGAGCTAGACGCTGCCGCTGCCGCCCTACCCCTCAACTCGGCCTACGCGGCCGAGGACAAAGGCCGCTTCACGAAGGGCGGAGCCATGGCCCTGAAAGCCCGCGTGTTGCTGTACGAAGGCCGTTGGGCCGACGTATCGGCTATTACGACGCAGTTGATGAGCGGTTCGATGGGCACGTACAGCCTGTTTCCGAGCTACGCGGGCGTGTTTGCGCCGGGCAACGAGAATAGCAACGAGGATATGCTGGATTTGCAGTATGCTTTCCCGTCGCGCACGTACTCCGTGCAGCGCCAATTCATTCCGCGCACCGAGGGCAAGCTGGTGACTTCTATTGCCCCTACCCAGGAGCTGGTGAATAGCTACCTGATGGCCAACGGCAAGACGATTAACGAGTCGGGCTCAGGCTATACGGAAGCCACGCCCTACGAGGGCCGCGACCCGCGCTTTATGGCCACGCTCGTGTACAATGGCTACGTGTGGAAACGCCCCGACGGCTCCACCATCACCATTCGCACGTTCCCCGGCACCGGCGACAACTCCGTGGACCGCGCCGACGCCAGCCCCACCGGCTACTACTCCGCGAAGTACTTCGACCCCACGGCCGACGCCAACCTGAACTCGGGCTTGAATCTGATGCTGATTCGCTACGCCGACGTGCTGCTGATGCACGCGGAAGCTAAGAACGAGCAGGGTCAGCTCACGGCCGCCGACTGGAACGGCACCATCGGCGCACTACGGCGCCGGGCAGGCTTCACCGATGCCGCTGCCCTCGCCTTCCCCGGCGGCGACAAGGCTAGTTTGCAGGCCACCATCCGCCGCGAGCGGCGCACGGAACTGGCTATGGAAGGCTTGCGCATCTTCGACATCCGCCGCTGGCGCACTGCCGAGACCGTGCTCAACGGCTACGCCCACGGCATCAAGGTAGGCGATTCGAATGTGGACAATGGCTATATACGCGTGGACCAGCGCACCTTCGATCCCGCCCGCCATTACCTGTGGCCTATCCCCCAGCGCGAGCGGGACATCAACGGCAACCTAGTCCAGAATCCGGGGTGGTAGCGAGTAACTGAGTGCATACGAAAGAACGTCATGCTGAGCGGAGTCGAAGCATCTCTACCGCTTCGTCGGGTCGTCATTTCGACCAGCGGGAGAAATCTCGCGTGCTGACGTTTGGTAGCAACCCAACGAAGCGGTAGAGATGCTTCGACTCCGCTCCGCTGCATTCAGCATGACGTTCTCATGAACAAATAAACAACTAACAATCAACCACTACCCATAATGAAAACCCGCCCCGTACTTCTTCTATTTTTCCTCTTCCTGACTGGCCTACTCTCCGCCTGCAATAAAGATGACAACGCGCTGGACGAGACCATTACGCCGGTATCGAACCTGATTTCGCCCGTCAACAATGCCTTTATACGCCTCGATCCGCCTTCCAACGCGGCCGTGACGTTTGAGTGGGGCCAGGCCCGCGCCGCCGACGGCACCGTGGTGCTCTACGAAGTGGTGTTCGACAAGGAAGACGGCGACTTCTCGAAGCCTGTGTACAGCATCACGTCTGGCACCAACGGCCTCGATACTCGCCTCGTGCTCAGCCACGGCGACCTGAACCGCATTGCCGATATTGCCGGCATCAAGTCGCAGCAGCAGGGCAAGCTGAAGTGGACAGTGAACGCCTCCAAAGGCCTGAACGTGCAAACCGGCACCGAGTCGCGGGTGATGACGCTAGAGCGGCCGGCCGGTTTCTCTACCTTGCCGCCGGCGCTTTACCTCACGGGTTCGGGCACGGAAGCAGGGGCCAACGTCAGCCAGGCCATTAAGTTCAAGAGCATTTCGGCGGGCGTGTTTGAGCTGTATACCAAGCTCACAACCGGCGACGTAAAGCTGATTGACCAGAATACCGGCACGCCTACTACCTACTATATAGACGGCAACAAGCTGCTGGAAGGCACCCAGGGCACCAGCCCTACTACCACGCCCAAGGTGTACCGCATCCGCCTGGATTTCAACAACGCCGCCGCTACCCTCACCGAAATCGAGTCGGTGGGCCTGTGGTTCTCGCCCGAAAGCAAAGTACTGGTAACCCTACCCTACGTGGGCATGGGCGTGTGGAAAGTGGAGAACACACCGATTGAGTTCTTCCAGGAAAGCTGGGGTAGGGACGAGCGCTACAAGTTCCAGTTCACAGAGAAAAACGCCGCCGGCACCAGCACTAAGCAGTACTACGGTAGTACCAACTCCGACAACCAGCGCGCCACCGCCAACACGCCGGCCGCCTACTTCTACTTGGTGCCCGTGACTAGCGCGTCGTACGACTACACCTACAAGTTTCAGACGGAGGCCGACAAGAAGAATGTGGACGTGAGTGTCATCATGCAGCCCACTGGTCCCTACATGCACCAGATAGTTGTGCGCTAATCCTTTCTAATTATGCCTTCCTTTTCACTTTATATTCGGCTGAGTAGCAGTGCCCTGTTGGGCCTGCTACTGACCAGCTGCAAAGACCCCGTAGACGACTACGTGGCCCCGCCCATCACGCCGCCCGTAGTGGCCATGGCCAACTGGTCGGCCCGCGCCGACTCGGCGCAGGCCGCTTTGCAGCAGAACTTCCGCTCTGCCGACCAATACTACCTGCAAAACAATGCCGGCCAAACCAACTTCAACTACTGGTGGCAGGCTCACGGCCTCGATATATTGATTGACGGCTTTCAGCGCACCAGCAGCGCCGACTACCTCACCCGCATGCGCCAGCTGCAACAGGGAACGAAGGCCAAGAACGGCAACACCTTCCTCAACAATTACTACGACGATATGGAGTGGCAGGCGCTGGCCTGCCTGCGCGCCTACGAGGTAACCAGGGAAGCCGAATACAAGAACACGGCTACCCTGCTTTGGGACGACATCAAGCTAGGCTGGAACGAGCAGCAGGGCGGCGGCATTGCGTGGCGCAAAGATCAGCGCAGTTACAAAAACACGCCCGCCAACGCTCCCGCGGCCATTCTGGCCGCCCGCCTCTACCTGCTCGACCGCAACCCCGAAGACCTGGCCTGGGCTCAAAAGATTTACAACTGGCAGAAAGCGAAGCTGGTAGACCCTGCCAACGGCGCCGTGTGGGATGGCATCAACCGGGAGGGCAACAACCAGATCGACAAGGACTGGCGCTTCACCTACAACCAGGGCACCTTTATTGGCGCGGGCGTGGCGCTGTACCGCGCTACCCAGCAAACCGGCTACCTCGACGATGCCAATCGCACGGCCGCCTACGTGCTCAACGACACCCAACTCTCGCCGGGTGGCATTCTGAAGGATGAAGGCAGTGGCGACGGCGGCTTGTTCAAGGGTATTCTGGTGCGCTACCTCACCATTCTGGCCACCGAGCCGGCCGTGAGTGCCACCAACCGGGCCAACTACGTGTCTTTCCTGAAGTTCAACGGCGAAAGCCTCTACGCCAAGGCCACGCGCCGGCCGCAGTATATCTTCAACACCAACTGGACTTCCCTACCCGGCAGCACCGTGGATGGCTCTACCGAAATGAGCGGTGTGATGATGCTGGAAGCCCTGGCCGATTTGCAGGCCCGCAACGTACTAAACCCATAAACACGTGCCAGTCCAACGCCTACCAGTCCGACGCCTATGGTGTTTGACCGGTGGGTGTTGGGCTGACTCGTGTTTGCGTATTTACCTACCTACTCTAGTTCCTACCTCATGCGAAAGCGACCTAGCTACCTGCTTCTTCTTTCTACCCTGGCGGCCTTCTCCTGCACCAACACGGCCCAACCGGCGGGCACTACCGGCAGCGGGCGGAGCGAAAAGCTGGGCGGCCACTTGCAATACGCCAACCCCTTTATGGGCACGGCGCCGCTCAACGACCCCAAAGACATGGGCTACACCACGCCCCCGGACTGGCACGGTGCCTGGGCGGGACTGGTGTTTCCGGGTAGCTCGGTGCCGAATGCCATGGTGCAGCTCAGCCCCATCACGGAGTTTCACACCGGCGCCGGCTACGATTACGAGGATTCGGTTATCGTTGCCTTTGCCCACACCAACAAGGGCCACTGGAACCTGTGCCACTTGCCAGTGCTGCCCGTGACGGGCGCAGCCAATGCGAAGGGTGACTACACTTCCCGCTTTGATAAGAAAACGGAAACGGCCTCGCCGGGCTACTACGGCGTGACACTGCAAGACTACGGCGTGCAGGTAGAACTAACCTCTACCCTGCGGGCCGGATTTCACCGGTATCAATATCAGTCGAAGGACAACCGCAGCATTGTGTTCAAGCTGGCCCAATCCAACGAGCGGGTAACGAACTGGTCGATAGAAAAAGCCGGCGACACGGCCGTGCAGGGCTTCCAGGAAACTGGTCGGCAGACCGTATTTTTCTACGGCGTGCTCAGCGAAAACATCCAGAACCTGGATGTGCGTGGGCCAGGCACCAAAGATGGCCTGGCCGTGCTACACCTCCCCAACGGCGGCAAGAAACCGGTGGAGCTGCGCATCGGCATTTCGTTCGTGAGCATCGAGAATGCCAAGCAGAATCTGGCGCAGGAAATCGGCACCCGCTCGTTTGAGCAGGTGCGCCGCGCCGCCGCTGATACCTGGGAAACGCTGCTGGCACGGGTAGACGTGACGGGCGGCACACCCAAGCAGAAGGAAATGTTTTACAGTTGCCTGTATCGCTCCTTTCTGTGGCCCGCCCTGCGCAGCGACACCAACGGCGAGTTCCGCGACGTGAAGGGCAGTGTGGTGAAGACCGACTTTCGCTACTACACCGAGCCTTCGCTGTGGGATACCTACCGCAACAAGGACGTGCTGATGAGCATGCTGGCCCCCGAAGTCACCACCGACATCATTAAGTCGCTGCACGACGTGGGCAAGAAAACCGGCTTCATCCCTACCTTCTTCCACGGCGACCACGGGGCCGCCTTCATTGCCGGTGCCTACCAGCGCGGCCTCACGGACTTCGACGTGCAGGACGTGTACCGCCTGCTGCTGCGCAACGCTAACGCGGAGGGCGGCACGCGCCCGTTTATCAAGGAGTACATTGAGAAAGGCTACATCGCCACCGAGGAGGTGCCCAAGCCCCACGTGGAAACCAAGGGCAAGGCTGGCGTGTCGAAAACCCTGGAATACGCCTTCGATGATTACGCGGTGGCCCAACTGGCCCAGGCCCTGCACGACACCGCCAATTACCGGGTGCTGATGGCCCGCTCCCAGAACTACCGCCACGTGTTCGACCCCGGCACCAAGTTCATGCGCGGTCGGCTTGCCAACGGACAGTGGGTCAAGTACTTCGATCCGCAGTATCCCTACTATGAGTACATGTACCGCGAGGCCAACGCCTGGCAGGTGTCCTTCTTCGCGCCCCACGACATGCCGGGCCTAGTAAGCCTGTATGGCGGTCCGCGGGCCTTCGAGGCCAAGCTGGACTCCCTGTTCACAGTGCCCTGGAACCCGAGCTACATTGCCCGCAACGTGTCGGGCTTCATTGGCCAGTACTGCCACGGCAACCAGCCCGACCACGAGGCGCCCTTCGCCTACTACTTCGTGGGCAAGCCCGAGAAGTCGCAACGCCGCCTCGACGAGATTATGGCGCGCTTCTACGGCATGGGCAAAGACCAACTGGGCTACTCCGGCATGGACGACGCGGGCGAAATGTCGGCCTGGTACGTGTTCAGCTCTACGGGTCTCTATCCGTTTTCCTCCGCCGAGGCGCGCTACCTGGTCAGCGTGCCGGTGTTCGACAACGTGCAGTGGCACATGCCCGGCGGCAAAACGCTCACGGTGAAGCACAACGGCGCGGGCCGTAAGCTGCAAGCCATTCAGGTGAACGGCGCCCCCAACCAGGGCTATTTTGTGCCGTTTACGCTGTTCCGCGATGGTGGCGAGGTTACAGTCAGAACGGAATAAACCAGGGATAAAATACGCGGCGCGCACGGCTACTCCTGGCACTTGGGCTGCCAGCAGCCGTGCGCGCCATTGCTTGGTTCTGCGCGGCTTTCTGGCTCAGCTCAGTAGGTTAAGGTTACTGCACCGATGGCGGCGGCGTTTTCGTGCCCCAGGTTTTGTTGGGCTGGGAGCCCATCGTGAACACCAGCCTACCCCCCTGCATCAGCTCATCGCGATACAGCCAGCAGTTGGCCAGCGGCTTGCCGTTGAGCTCAGCCGCCTGCACGTACACGTTTTCCTTGGCCGTGTTCCTGGCCTCAATGACCAGCTTTTTCTGGTTGCCCAGCTGGATGGTGGCTTTGCTGAACAGCGGGCTGCCCAGCTCCACGATGGGCCGGGCGTCGGTGAAGCCCTTCACGTCGAACAAGCCCAGCGCCGTGATGACGTACCACGCGCCCAACTGGCCCTGATCCTCATCCTGACCGTAGCCGTAGCCGTGGATGGGCTCGGTGCCGTAGAACTCGTCGCAAATCTGGCGCGTCCACTTCTGCGTGAGCCAAGGCTGGCCCGAGAAGTTGAACAGCCAGCTGATGTGCAGGCAGGGCTGGTTGCCGTGGTTATAAATGGCCTTGATGCCGGCAAAGGCGTCGATTTCCTTGCCGCCGCCAAAGCCCGTTTTGGCCGAGGCGGTGAACAGGCTGTCGAGGCGGTTATTGAATTTATCGCGCCCCAGGGCCGCGATGAGCCCGGCGGGGTTTTGCGGCACGTAGAAAGTGTATTGCATGGCATTGCCCTCCTGAAAGCCGCGCCACGGCTCAAACGGGTTGAAGTTGCCCGCAAACGTGCCATCGGCCAGCTTGGGCTGCATGAGCTTGTTCTGCGGATTCAGAATCATTCTCCAGCCGTTAGAGAGCTTGATTAGGCGCTCGTAATCAGCTGTTTTTCCCAAAGACTTAGCCATCTGGGCAGCCGCAAAAGCACTGTAGCTGTACTCCAGGGTGTGCGAATTAGCGAAGTAGGCGCCCGTGGAATCCGTCTTGTACCACTCGCCTTTGTATTCCTTGTATTCCTCTTTGAAAGGCACGTAGCCGTACTGCGTGAAGGCCTTCACGTCCATTTTGCCCGAGCCGAAGGGGCGGTTGCGCCAGTTCAGCTCGTTGGCGCGCACGGCCTGGTAGGCCAGGTTCACGTCGTAGTTGCGGATGCCTGCTTGGTAGGCGGCGGCAATGGCCAAGCCCACAAAGTTGGTGCCTACCCCCGACACGTACTGGCTGTTGGCCATGCCGTCGCTAAACCAGCCCCGGTCGCGGTACACTTGCAGTTGGGTGTTCACGAAGCTGCCGTACCACTCGGGGTAGGACAAGGCCCAGAGCTGCGTGATGTTCCAGTAGCCGCCCCAGATGGCGTCAGTGTTGATGAACTCGGGCTTGGGGCCGGAGCCGGTAGTTACCAGCTTGCCTGTTTTGCCGCCGTGGCGGGGGTAGTCGCCGTTTACGTCGCTGGCAATGCCGCGCCCTAGTAACGCATGAAACAGGCCGGTGTAGAACTTGGTCTTGTTCTGCTCGTCGGGGCCTTCTACCGCCAGTTTGCCCAGCTCGCGCTGCCACGTGGCCTGCGCGGCGGTGCGGGCCTGATCGAAGGTCAGGCTACGGGCCTCGGCTTGCAGGTTGGCCTTGGCGTTGGCAATGGAGGTGTAGGAAAGCCCTACCTTCAGCTCAATCTTTTCCTGCGCAGTGGTCTTATAATGAAGCACTAAGCCCGCGCCCTTACCGGCCGCCGAGTTTTTCTTTTCCTGCGTGCCGGTGGCCGTAAAGGCATCTACGCCTGCCGGCTTTTTGCTGATTTCGCCGTAGAAATACATGTTCACCTTGCCCTCGGAGTCGTAGGTTTTCACGTACTTGGGGTAGGTGCTCACGAAGCCCTCCACGTGTGTGGCGTCCACCATCCGAATGCTGGCATCCGTCACTTCCCCGCTTTCGCCCTGCGTATTGCCGATGTCGAGAATGATGTGGGACTGGTCGTTTTTGGGGAAGGTGTAGCGGTGAAAGCCGACCCGCTTGGTGGCCGTCAGCTCGGCCGTGATGTTGTAGTCGTCGAGCAGGACTTTGTAGTAACCCGGCTCGGCCACCTGGTTTTTGCGGTCGAAGCGCGAGCGGTAGCCGGTATCCGGCTTTTCGAGCTCGCCGGGCTGCACTTGCAGCTTGCCCGTGGTGGGCATGAAGCTCACGCCGCCTACCTGCCACTCGTGAAAATGCACAAAGCCTTCGATGGAATTCTGGCGGGTGTCGTAGCCCACGGCTTCCCAGCCCGAGGGGTTGCCGTAGTGGCCGTTGGTGGAGGGCGCCAGCTTGGCCATGCCGTAGGGCACGGCCGCGGGCGTGTAGAAAAACCACCGGCTGT
>Ga0210040_10003400_pt1 | contig 21539 bp, 18 predicted proteins | sample CryGeyCG12114_NA_FD_185462 | JGI IMG/M metagenome (GOLD analysis project Ga0210040, IMG submission 185462) | Groundwater microbial communities from aquifer - Crystal Geyser CG19_WC_8/21/14_NA (SPAdes) (version 2) | ecosystem: Environmental > Aquatic > Deep subsurface > Groundwater | place: USA...
GTCAATTTTTATTGTGCAGTGATTACGGGTGTTAAGTAATACGCAGAAAAAGAAAGTTGCATACATTTTTTGGGAGAAAAAATCCCTTTCACATGAACTATGCAATGATGCAAAGTAAAAATATGCCAGTTGTATCACAAAGTAAATGGATGAAATTTATTGGGGTACGATGTAACGAGAAACTGATCAAAATTCTTTAAATGACTTAAAACCTGAATAAACATAAGTATTCGACAATACACCAAAGCTTTGAGAAGAAATGTGTAGATTTAACCAATTAAGATATAGCTTTACCAATTACTGTACAGAGCTAACGACAAAATTTGCGACTAGTTAGTACAATTTATTTTAAAAGTTAATAGCTTTTCCACAATATGCAGCAAGATTGGCTTCTCTAAATGCTTCAGAACATGTCTGCAAATAAGAAAGAATAAATTAGACAGCTTGGCAAGAGAAAAATCAATTTTATAAACCAATTTTATTAAAGAAATCTTACAGGATGGGCGTGGCAGACGCGTGCAACATCTTCACATGAAGCACCATATTCCATAGCTAATGCACCTTCGTTAATCATTTCACCGGCACCCTATAAATATGCAACATTATATAAACAGTACAGACGCAAATCAGTGTTTTGGCTATCATACAGAAGATGTATTTTACTTACTGGTCCAATCATATGAACACCAAGTAATTTATCTGTAGTTTTGTCTCCCAAAACTTTTACTAATCCATCGGTATCATTGTTTGTCTTAGCTCTGCTGTTAGCAGCAAATGGAAATTTGCCAACGGTGTAACTTACTCCCTGTAAGATAACGAATGGAAGAGAATAATCGTATTTACACTACAGCAAGATAGATTCACATTCAAAAAGAAGGAGCAACTTTTTTTTACCTCAGACTTAAGATCTTCTTCTGTTTTTCCTACCCATGCAACTTCTGGATGAGTATAGATTACAGAAGGAACACAATTGTAGTCAATATGAACAGGAAGGCCAGTGATTCCCTCTACACAAATTATTCCTTCATCTTCTGCTTTGTGAGCTAGCATAGGCCCATGAATACAGTCGCCGATGGCAAAAATACTGAAACAATGAACCCGAACGAAAATGATTATACAATCTAAATGAAAATATGCCTTTGAAGCGCTAAAATATAAATAATTGAGATATAGCAAAACTTCCATACTTGGGAACAACTGTTTGAAACCGGTCATTAACAGGAATCCTTCCTTTTTCGTCTTTTTCAATTCCTAATTCTTCCAGACCCAGATTAGTTGTATAAGGTCGTCTTCCCACACAGACCAGTAAAGTTTCGCAGTCAATCTAAAAAAAAAACATTTATTAGTTAGATTAGCACGATTTGACATACATACTTGTATATAAACGGCAATGAAACATAATATGATTCAACTCATACAAACCTCTTCCTTTTTGCTGGGATCTTTCACATTCTCAACACTAACAAGAATACGACCACCTTCTTTGCGGGCTCCAGTTACTTTAGTTGTTAACTTGAACTTCATACCCTGTTTAGTTAAAATCCGTTGAAAACTTTTGGCCATTTCTGCATCGATCCCCAAACCTCCAATGGAGCCCATGAATTCCACAGCTGTTACGTTTGAACCAAGACGACACCATACAGAGCCCTATAACACAGCATTCCATTATTATTGTTTACATTAAACTTCAATAATTGTTATTTAACCTACCAATTCTAATCCAATCACACCAGCCCCAATAACAACCATAGAATCAGGAACTTTTTTCAAGCTTAACGCACCGGTTGAGGAAACGATAGTTTCTTCATCAATCTAAGAAGATGTAAAATCCATTAATAAATAATTCAATTTCCCAATTACAATCTAAAAGCATAAACCAAGAACTGTTACTTCAATTCCCGGAAATGGTGTAACTTCAGACCCAGTGGCAATAACTATATTTTTGGCGTTCACAGTTTCAGATGATCCATCCTCCTTTAGTACAGTAACTTCGTTGGGGCCAGTGATTTTACCATGACCTGACAAGCGAGTGACTTTGTTTTGTTTAAAGAGATGAGCGATTCCGCCGGTCAAAGCACTGACTGAATTCGATTTAGCAGCCATCATAGCTTCTAAATTTAACTCAACACTTCCAACTGCATAGCATATAAAATCCCGTGTTAGAACATTTCTAACCTAGATTTTTTAACCTAATGAAATGATATGTTATTACCGTCAATCCCCCTATTTTTGAAGTCGTGCAAAGCCATGTGATAGTAATGAGAATTATTCAACAGGGCTTTGGAAGGAATGCAGCCAACGTTGAGACAGGTCCCCCCTAGCGTCGCGTTTTTTTCAACACAAACGGTCTAAAACACACAAATATATAAAAGACACTAAAATAGTATCCTAAATGAAAGTAAGACATTTGTCATCTCTTTCTTACCTTCATTCCAAGCTGAGCTGATTTGATGGCCGCTACATAGCCACCTGAAACCAAATCAAAAAGTTAGAGATTAGATTTGCATTTCAGTGCCGGCTAGAAAAAAAAACGCAAAGTGTACCTGGACCAGATCCAATGACCACCACATCAGCGTCATGAGACGCACTGAAGAAGCGACATCCCACAGCAACCCTTGTATACTTTCCCCCTTTGAAGGCTCCCCGTGAAAGTCTAGTCCAAACCATTGCCTGCATCTTGGAATACCAGAAAAAGAAAGACCTATAGAAAGCCAAGAAAAATAACAATATCAGCAATTGAACGCACCAATATTTAAAGTTTACGAACTCAACATTCATAATTCAAGTATCACTGTTTTCAAGGTTACAGTAACTAACATAGTAACGTTTCAATGTGCTAAAAGTGGTTCCTCCAGCAAAATGATAATCATTTTGTATGATTTGTAAATGTAGATAATATCTACCTTTACAAAGATTTTATTCTTTCTTTATATGTATCTAGCCCAAATGAATGCATAATAACTTATTACTATAATCACCTATATTTTATTTTATCCTAAAGAAATTTCTAATTACAAAAAGCAGCCGAAAAACTCTGATTAATTACATCCAAAATATTTCAAACCGCTATAACCATTCGATAAGACAAACCCTATACATCCTAAATTAGCTTTCAAGAATTAAAAAGCCAACTTACCTTGAGAAATTAAATTAAAAGGGGAGAGGAGATGAAGGAGAACCCTAAGAAGGATACAGATTTGTGTAAAGTGAAAGATTCAAAATATTGCCGCTTTCTCTAAGGTACAGGATCTAGATTCTATCGCTAAAATCAAGCCACTTTTACTAACTTTTGGTTTCACTTTCACCACATTGAGATTGAATACGTGCTACATGTTCATCATGTGATGAGATCGCTAGATCATACCACAGGCTATAAAAATTATCCTACCACTAAAAATATGCATGCAAATCTGAGAATCACGCAAATTTATGTAACATACTGCTGCATGAAACCTTTATAATCTTATGATAAAGTATGAAACACCATTATTAGTGATCAAAACGGAATTCAGTAAGTATCAGCAACAGATCCATATTTATTTGTACACGTTATTTTATTTCTCAATGACAAATTACGTAACAAAAAACTAATGTAGCTTAGCACGGATGAAAAAGACAGAAAAATAAAAATCAATCCCATGCATTAATCACCTTTGGTTCGGATTAGTAAATATCATGTAGCATCGCTAGCTATTTTTTCCAAGTTTATAATATGTACACCAGCCAACAACTGAATTCAATACACAGTTCCATATAAATAGAAACAGCACCTATAAAACAGACTCAAATACTACTGCATTGAAAACAAAATAATTTGAAATCATACAATTTGATCGTAAAAGTTATTTTTGTTCATGAGTTATTTCAGACAGAAGACAGAATGCATTGCAAGTTATAATCATAACGATTCATATTCCGCCACATCGATTGTATTCCCCCCAGAACCTTCATCTACATCTCCAGACAGAAAAGCTTCCAAATCATTCTTTGGATTTTCGCTTTTACTTTTAGATTTCTTGGAATTTTTACCCTTTTTAGATTTACTCGAGTGCTTATGACTACTACCTTTACTACTGGTGGAACTATCTCTTTTGTCTTTCTTTAAGCTAAACGTTCCGTCATTCCCCATAGCCCCGACACCAGCACCAATCTCGAAATCAGTGACCACAAACTTTGGCATGTGCTCCAATCTTGAACAATGATCATCGGCTACTAAAACATCTTCCTGTTCCTCTTCGTCTGAGTCGCTCACAGTCGAAGACACTTTCTTCGCATTTACCGCAGCAATCGCAAATGGAGATACGAGCATGTCTTTTTCATCCACATCTTCTTCAAGTGCAGCTACCATAGGGTTAGCTTTAGACCCCGACTCATTTTCTTCGTCTGTACTCGACTCTTCTGTCAAATGAAGTTTAGTACTTGATGTCACATTTCTTCGAGCAGGGGAATTGCTACTACTGGCGGGGTCATCGAACAAAAAGGATTTCATTTTGTCATCGTACTCATCAGGAATAAATTCATCTACAGAGTTCGTTGAATTGGATGGCTGTGTAGCAGAAACCTCACAGCTTTTATTAGAACTGCTGTTTAAAGCTCGTTGCTGCGCACTTTGTACTTTTATTACATTCTGAGCCACGGTATCCAATACTTTTTGAGGCATCAAGGATGCAGATTTATCATTTGGCTTTTTCGTTTCAATAGAATTATTACTAGTGGCAGGCACAGTCGACGGATCGGATTTAATAACAAATTTCGATGCAGTTTCTGCTACAGATGACAGATTGTTGTCCTTGTTCTCTTTTAAAGCTTTTTCAGTGGCTCGAGCTTGTGCTTCTGCTACACTTATCTTTCGCGGAGCAAGAGAATCTGCTATTTGGCGACGTTTTTGACTAAGATTGTCAATAAATCTACAAGAGGAAACAACATATGAGTGAATCAATTAGCGTAATCATTAATTCATCCATAGATAGCATTCATAAAAATTATTTTAAGTTTTCTAAACATACAGATCATAATTTGATTCGTCTCCTTCAGCATGTAAATCCAGTTCCTGGATAGTAATCTCTCTTTCATTACGATTTGTTTCAATTTGCTTCAGCAGAGATTCTCGTTGGAGTTGTAAATATGGTAAGTTGAAAAACTTGTGAATAAATTTTAGACCGAATCCGTTTCTCATACTTGTCTCTGCATATCGTACCTCTGCACTATCTGCACTTCTGTCCAATGAAAATAAAACTAAGATGATTCAATGGGAAACGAAAATAGAAAAAAAGGTTCCCAAAAATTGACACGGATTGAGTGGCATAAAATTAACAAAGAGTGAAAATAATACCTTTCTAAAGTTTCAATATAATAGCAAACGGTATCTCCAGCTACAGCTCTGCATAATTAAAATAAACAGATTAGTTGTTTGTTCAAAGATAAACTTTTAGATCATACAGATACAGGATTGTAAAGCTGTGTTAAATTGATACTTTCCTAAACAATGATAAAAAATTACCTGTGATGTCCCATATCACGACGATTTCCTAGAATCAGTATGGGAATATGATCAGGGGCATTTGCTATTTCCTTCTTTACATAATCCAAGGTCCTACGAAAAAAGTTATATTATTAATACATAATTATGTACATATTATAAAGATGCGCCTAGATGTGTCAATGGATTCAAGTATGAGTATTTACCAGCTCTTTGTAATATCAAATACGACAATAATGCCGTTCGTATTTTTGTACACATCAATTGTATTGGCATCTAAACCATACTCTTCAATAGCTTCCCCTTCCTTTTCAATACTATTATCAATCTTCAACTTGTCGTTCAACCTCTTCTTCTTGTTTGCCACGTCCACAATGTCCCAGACTTCAACTTTCACAATATCATCGCTGGTTTTATAATTCCAAGTAATATTGGTCACCTAAAGTCACGCAGGCAAAATTTAAATTCAAGAAATTTCAGAAAATTTAGCCAAAACACTGTATGGATTATATGGAATAGAGCGTACCTGAATTTCTTCTGTACTCGTATAGTCCTCAATAAATGGAAGTCCTTGCAACCTCCGAAACAGCTGTGTTTTTCCAACATTTCTGTCTCCTTTGATGATTATTTTCACTAAAAAAGAAATAATTAAACTTTTATTCAAATAAAATTCAAGGCTTTTGCTTTTTTAACAACAACAATCCAAAACGAAATAACCTTATGCATAACCTTACTATTGTAATGAACTCCTCTTGCAAATTTTTTCTGCAAAGATGTCGACATTACAGATAAGCCAGCTCCATAAGCTGTCGGTGGCGGATTCGACGAAGTCGAATTTTCAGGTCCTCCTGACCGGCCTGTTAACTTTTTCAACGCTGAAAACATTATAAAAAGTGTCCTAAATTCTACAATACCAGTATGTAGTATGTAGCTACGTGGTCCTACATAGGATCCAGTTCATCCACATAACTCATGTAAAGCCGAGAGTTCTTGATTGAATATTAACTGAATTATACTCAATTTTATGTCATTTGCACTTTTAATATCATTTTCATTTAACTTTGACAACTAGGTTTTTCACTTTTTGGAATGCATAGCTAGCAGAGTACATAGCACAACAACTCATAACCCATATCAGCATATGGGGACATTTTGCTATCTTCACTTTCCCACGCTTTCAGCGCTATATGGCTTATGAGAACGAACAAATACTATTCTATATACCTAAACATCATTACTTTATTTGCAACAAAAATTACAAAGAAATAATAAGGAGGTTAATATAAAGGTAAATAAACCTAGCTATGAAAAGGATAGGGGAAAACCTTCCTCAGAGACTCGGAAGGAAAACCCTAACCAACTGGGAACGCAACTCCAGCACGCATTCGCGCTATTTGAAACTACTAAAGAAAATCTCGTCGAGGCCACGAGATTTAGGATGGGTGGCTAAAATGCTAGCAGAATTCCCTCTCTATATACCTTGTGAGAACCCGAAACGCTTTGGATAATTTATTTATGGTGTTTAATTGAACATACGGGCATGTTGCCAGAAATTACGGAGTTATGTTGTCATGTAATAAAATCACTACGGTTTCCTACTGTTTGATTACAATTTGTTTTAATGAGATTTCACTTACAAAAAATCCTCTCCAATCAACTACAATACTTTATGTACTTTTTCGCCAACATTGTTGCTCACAATTTTACAGCTTTCTTTTTACCTGAGTGAAATCTATTGTCATCAAAAAGTTTCGAGTTTTTATTAACTCTAATCAAGTAAATAATAATAAATTCTTCCAGATTTCTGTATAGGATTCCATCCAATTTCTCAGGAGCAGTACAAATAGACAAGACCAGAGTTGGCCTAAATGTCAGACCCCTCAGAAAACCAAGAGATTCCCAATCTCAGTTGGAATCTCCAAAGTGAAAATTCACAAGACAATGTAGACTACCACTTCCGAGATCTAAAGTCGCTGGTAGAATGCCCTGTGTGCTTTTGTGTAGCCTTCCCTCCTATCTATAACTGCAAAGCGGGCCACATTATTTGTCATAATTGCCATCCCAAAATGACTTCATGTCCAGTTTGCAGAGAACCAAGTATCAACGGAAGAAATCTTATAGCCGAGAAACTAGTAGAAAGTTGTACTCGCAAATGTTCCTATGAAAAAGAAGGTTGTACCTATCTTGTCAGGCTGGGCGAAAAGACTGAACATGAACAAAACTGCAAATACAGGTTGCATGAAATAATGAAATCGAACTTCAGTCTTTTTTAACTGTAAGATTTTCAAAAAAATATTTTTCACTCTACAGACCATTTATTTGCTCAATTGGAAGTTGTGATGTTGTCGTTGTTTCTGGAACAAGCATCTTTGAACATTTGCTAGAATATCATCGCATTGCGATTACCAATATGGAGGTGGATACCTGCGATCGGATTATGCATGTCACAAAATTGGAAAGGCTTGTTAAGGGTGAAAAAACATGCGATAAAAGCTGTATATTTTATACAGCCTCAAATTTATGCTAAACTATAGCATTTACCCTAATATGCATTCATTTTGTAGCCGGAACACGAAATCCATTTGGCATCTTTTACAATGGAAAACGATTCTTGAAACATATGCATGCGGACGATTCTAAACTGTGGATTTGGATCAGCCTATGTGAAGTACAGCCAGAGCCTTCAGACTACACGTTTACAGTGCTTGTGAACAGTGCACTAAATGTATTTACAATAATAACGGATATTAGGGAGCATCTAGTGGACATTTTTGCAGTAGGCAGATAACGAATTAAGAATTGACTATACATTTTTGGTTGAAAAAATTGTAGCATCTAAAATACCAATACGACGGAGTAGTCCATGATGTACGAGAGTCTCCACAAGATGTGTTAGCCTCGGGAAAATGTTTACTCCTTCCTGTAGATGGACTTATGCAATTAATAGAGCAAGATGAGACTGGATGGAATTGGCACATCAAAGTCATGATAAATGAGAGAACGGATGCAGCCAGTACTAAGATGAATGAAGCAATGATGCCTCCAAAGTTTTTCAACACATTTAAAGTGAATTTTAAAATGGTATTGGGTACTCCGGGTGCGAAGAGCAAACCGGCTAGTAGTTGTAGCACCAGTCAAATTTTGCAAGACATTTTCGACGATGAGGAAGATGAGCAAGATTCATTTTCTTAGTTTTATTTCAGTCGTACGACTTTTATAAGCACATAAATTAAAATTACAAAGTTTACCAGTGTTTTCTGAAATGTCAAATATTCAGGTATGAAAATATTAACAGCTCAACAGCTGGCACCGAATAAAGTGAGTTTTAGATAATTCCAAATGCAAAACATAGTATACTAAATAAATACTGTATAGGTATGAAAAAATGGCAATAAAATTAACATAGTTAAATCGACACTACGTAAATCGCAATAGCAATTAATAAGAAGTCCACCCTATAGAAAATCCATCCGATCCAGACACCGAAACACATCCAATTGATTCTATGAATTTAAAATAACCCATTCCTTTTTCATGCACCGTGAACAAACAGCACAACAGGTACAAGGTATATTATTCGACGAAGAGCTTATTGATATAACATTCCCTAATTAAATTAAACTATTTCTTTTTGCTAGAGCTCTTAGAAGAACTCCCTTTACCCCCGCAATGTTTTTTACTGCTACTTGCAGTTTCTTCATCATCGGAGTCATCCTCAATTTTTTTCTTTTTACCACTTTTAGCTCCAGGCTTAGCTTTACTCTTACGTACTTTCACCATAGCATCCTTTCCTACATCTTCATCTTCAGATTTGGATTCCTCCCCTTCGTCTTCATTTAGACCCTCTGAATCTATTCCCACTTTATCCCCTCCAGTTTTCGCTTTAGCTTTACCAACTTTCATTACAGAGTATGGCAATATCTCTTTATTCACTTGACGAGTGAAAGCAGCCTTCATTTTAGAATCTAGTTTCTCCAGTGGATTCTTCATTCCTGGCCAAAATGCGAGTTCATCAATGTTATCCAAATCCTCTCGAAGCAAGTGGTAAGCCTAAAAAAACCAAACACAAAGACTCAAAAGTTGTAAAGGATGCTGCAATTTTGATTTCCCAACTAAGCGCTGATTCTTCGTCCAAAATAAATTCTAACAAAATAATTCAAACTAACCTGCATTTTATCAGCCGCTTCTGTAACCTCCCCACATGCCAGCGGATTCACGATAGAACGCCTTAAATACGGCAAATATTCCATATTGAGAGCTTCCAAACTCCCTGAGACAGACAGATGAACATGAGTGTGCAACTGCTGTAAAAGTCTGGACCTCTTATTCTTATTAGAATTCTTCCCTAGCCAAGCAGGGAATTCTACTCCACCATTATTTCCCGCCATAAACTCCCCAGGAATATAGCTCGAATAAATTGCTTGTAATGGGAGCAAACTCCAATTCATACTCCGTCTCAACAAATTTTCTACCAAGTCACCATCGGCAATCGCCTCAGCACTAGCTTTCACCCGATCTAGAATTTTCTGCTTATTTCCTCCTGCATCTTCTGGAGTCCACTTGAGATAATTTTCCTGGACAAACAGAGGGCCTAAACTGTAGTCTTGGAAAAAGAGTGAGATCTTGTCATGAATAGACATTGCACGATGCTCTTGCTTAGAGAAAACTTTCCTGATCACATCCCATGGACCAAACTTGAGATCCTTTTTGGGATCTAAGACTCCTTCTGCTCCACTGTCCTTGTAAAGCTCTAACTGATGAATAATTTGTCTCACATCTTGATCAGAACTGATAATCAATTTTTGCATCTTGTCTGGCTGCATTTTGATATTTTCACGGAAACATATTTTACTAATGAAACTTTTCAACTGTTCATTTCTTGGCTTGCTAAATCGAAGATCAAAGCAATAGTTGGCCAAAGATCGAATTTTTTCGTGATTTCGATCATTACAAATACAAATTAGAGGCACTCGAGAAGTTTTTATGAGAGCTATCAATTCTTGGACTCCCCCTCTGTCTTCGTTCCCACTCATTCCGTCAACTTCGTCCATAATAAGGACATGTTTACCAGACAACTCGTCTTTTGTTTTCGCATTTCCTAACACAATGCATTTGGAGGATAAGGCATCAGCTACGCGTTCATGGAGACCTTTTTTGTTCCTAGTATCCGAGGCATTCAGTTCGAAATAGTGATAACCCACTAGTTTGCAAGCCAAATGAGCCGATGTTGTTTTGCCAATACCAGGAGGTCCAGACAATAAAGCGCATTTGAAAGTTTTTCCTTCAGGATCTCTGAAAGCAGCACCCCATCCAGCTTTAACTTTTTCTCCGGATGAGCCATGATATTTAAACCAGTTTTGAAGCCAACGAACTAGTTTTCTGGCATTACTACTTTCTCCGGCTTGTCCCACTACATCTTTTAAATCTTTGGGCTTGTATTTGTCAACCCACATGAGTGAAGTTTTCGTGGCTCCAGGGATAGGTGCTATAACCAAAGGATCAGGGGGTGTGCAATCCATCTCCTTCTTAACATTCACTTTTATAGCCTCTTTAGCAGTCTTGGTATCCTTGTCATTCTTAGGTGACGGATCGTCTTTCACTGGTGTTTTTCTAGAACTTTTTCGGGTGACTGGGGATGAAATGGGACTTTTTAGAGAAGAAGATTTCTCTTTAACAGGAGTAGTTAAAATTGAAGATTCAAACAATGATTCATTGTGATTTTCATCTTTCATCTCTTCTTCTTCTAAATCCATGGGTTCATTTGATTCCTGGTTCGGATTTGAAGCTCTGATCATTTCGAGAAAATCGTCTTCCGATATCAATGGGACTTGAAGTGATTTTGCCTTCTTGGTTTTAGATTCTCCAGGGTCTTCACCTATGATCAAGTGGGTAGTTTTACCACTGACCGCGCTAGTAACACGACCACCATACTTAGAAACGATATCTTCCACATCCCCACGTTCAAGAGAATCCAAAATTCCAGAAAGTACGAACGTTTTTCCAGCCAAACAATTCGGTGCGCCAATAGGAACTTCTTTAGAACCCAGATTTTTAGGTCGAGCATTTTGACGAGATAGAAATTTCATATAGTTTGCTCTTTGAGCTTTCTTCTTATCATCGTCTGGCGTTTCTTTCGGAGCAGGAGAATCATTAGAAGGTTTTTTAGCAGCACGCTTTGGTGTGGTTTCATCAACAGCTTTACTCCTTTTCCGAGCCTTTTTCGGATTGAATTCTTCTTCCGAGTCGGAAGACAACGGCGTTTTCTTGTCTCGAGCTTCTGAGGTTCGCTTTTTACTGGAAGATGCAGTTGGCTTAGAAGTTTCCTTATCTTTATGCACACTTACGCTTTTAACAGGTGAAGAATACACCTTCTTGTCTGGTTTTACTTTTTCTGGAGTTGAATTTTGTTTAGTTTGCTTCGCATTGTTGGATTTAGACTCCTTCATCTCTTCAACTCTGGATTTAGACTGCCTAGCACCGGGCTTAGAAACACTGGGCTCAGCCTTTTTATGTGCCGTTTCCGAGGTTTCTGCTTCTACAAATAAGCACAATAAGTAACAGGCGCAGTTAATTTCTGTAAACTCTTGGATATACAATAATGATTAAATGAATATGAGTGAAGTGAAACGATAAAATACTTGATTTAAGTGTCACTCACTTGAATCGGAGAGGGATTTAGCTTCCTCCTTAGGTTTTTTAACTGATGCTGAGGCAGCTGACCCAAAAAATTGTGCCGCATCTACAGGCACGCCAAGCTCTTCTTTTTTCTTCTTTTTTTCATGCTTTACGGGTGGAGTAGTTGGTTTTTTGGGAGACTCCTTTTTAGTTTTACTGGACTTCTTCAGATCGAAATCCTCGTCTTCTGAATCAGAAAGAGCCTTAGCTTTTCTTTTGTTAGAATTTCTTTTCTCTTTGTTACGAACCGATTTGGGTAGCGGATCTTCGTCATCTTCACTACTATCATTGACAATCACAGCTTGTTTCTTCTTACTTCGGGACTTACTTTTTACAGGAGATTCCGATTGATCTCTATCACCTTTATCCCCTTTCTTGCTACTTTTCTTATGTCGAGACTTTGGTAATGGATCTTCATCTGAGTCAGAATTCAAAGTAGAGCTAGCAATGCTAGAGTTTAAGTCATCTTCCTTACTCTTCTTCGCTGGCTTTTTCAAAGATCTAGATTTCGATGGAATTTCCACCAGCTTAGATTGTTTACTAGAGCCAGCAGACGACGATTTCTTAAAGAATGTGCTTATATCTTGAACCTGTTTCGAGAAAACAGAATCACTGTAACTCTTACATTGAAACAGAACAGATAATAATATATTTTAGTAATGTATGTAGATGTCTTACCTTCATTGTGATTACAGGGTCAAGAGTTTAAAAAAGTTCAAGACACTTCAAAAAGAACAAACTATTGTACACTCATCTAATCAATCCTCCCCTAATAGAATAGAAGGATACTTTGCATCTGAGAAAAAATTTACAGTATTTTATAGTCAGTTGAAAACTAGAAATTTCCGGTAGTGAGTTTATAACGACAATATTTACAATAAAAAAGCTTGTGACAAATAACTGTCCAACTCCAGCAAACAGTTTCAATGTTATTTACTTTTGATAAGTTGTTGTTGTTAGCAAAAACTTTAAAAATATTTATCCTAATAACTTTCAACTTCTTCACCTTTATTTTAAACACATTCTCTGTTCTTTCTGCGTTTTTGTTTTGTCTGCATCGGCGGCCTCGTACTTTCGTTTTTTCTGTGATTTCGCGGTTCAAAAATTGTATACCCAATGAGCGTGCAGCACAACCGAAGCAGCGTTCAAAATGCCCCTTCGTAGTAGCAGCCATTTTGTATATTACGTATGCAAGTATGTGTGCCATCTATCCCATCTATGGCAAGTTTCACAAACGAAACGGAATTGAAATTTGATTCTGTTGTATGTTTTATGATTTATTTTCTTCAAGTTTTAATATTCAAATTTCTGTAAAGAACTATGCCACATTGGTACGGATGTTAAATAGCCAGTGAGGAAACAGAGTTTGTAGAAATCAGACAGCGGTTTATAAATGTTGAATTTATTTTTGCTCTTCATACTACAGTTCAGAATCCACAACATTAATATTGTGCAGTTTACGCTGACACGTTGCATGATTACAGTAATTTAACTAGCGACGAATTCATCGTGCGTGCACATTATACAATCAATTAGTTTCATCATATACTAGCACTGCATATACTACGTTAAAAAACAAACCATTCATAATAAGCGCATTTTCGTAATTTAAAATTACTATTTCCTACACAGACGAATAAAATTGCTGCAATCCAGGCAGTTCTTAGAATGGATTTCTGCAAACGTGCTTATAGCAAACTACTAAACAAAACTAAAACTTAAGTCAAACATTTATTGCGTATTCAAAAATACATCAAACTAGTTCATATTTTTTAATATACAACCTTATACACAAGAATGGCCTCGATATTGCTTTATAGTGAGCCCACTGCCCACACAAAATATTTTACAAAAAAAAATAATCCTCTCGTTTATTAATTCTACAATAAACACTTCTATTTTAAATTTTGTACTCCTAAATAACAATAATGAGCAATACATCACCAAAGAATGAAAAGCTAGTTAGTTTACTGTAGTCGTGGAACTCAACTTGGTCACCACCGGTCGATTATTTCTCCCGACCGGACTAAAACTTACTGGACGATATCCCTTTACTTTGTTGAAAGGTTGAGGCTGCAATTGGAATATTGACGAGGAACATGAACTGGTACCACTTGCTTCTTCGTCAATGCTGTTTTCTATTTTCTGCATCCCTTCATGCATAATCTATACACATAAAATTCAGATTTACTTTTAGAACAACAGTCACCCAACACCCCCTCCCCTCCAAAAAAAAAACCTAAATTACTTTTTCCGGATCCGGAGTGGAAGAATTAGAACTCTGCCCACTGCTATATATTGGTGGCAACGGACTGCTGGAAGGATGACTGCTGGAACTTCGGTAATTTAAAGGACTTCTCCCTCTGTAACAATACAGTCAAAATAATCAACTCAACTCACTCCCTATCAATAATTCATTATTCTTACAGTGAGCAAAACATACCTATTACTATGACCAGTCTTAGATCCTGCGCCTGCCTCATGCCCACCTCCATAGTACCCCAAAGCAGTCAAATCCGAAGTACTGTGTCTCATTGGACCCCGATGTGGGTCAGAAGATGCGCACCCTGGAGCACTGCACAAACTAATGACGCTGGAAGCTCGCCCATTCATACCAGAAGTAGATGCTGTGGACGACGAAGATTTCGGATTATGATGATGAGCCCAATCTTTACGATAGTTACTTGAAATCACACTAGACGCACCAGCTCTTGATTGTGGCCGATCTTCTAGCATTTGATGGACATTTTGGTGGGATCCAGTCAGTCCTGTACAATATTAACCAAAATATTTTAGTTCCGTGAAAAACGTTGCTTTGTTGTATATTTGCAACACACGGTGAATTAACTTACTTGAAAAGTTCACCATGTATGGAAAAGGTTTTCCAGGGATATCACATACTATTTCTGGATGAACTGTATTAGTTTTATGACTACTGCTGACTCCACTGAAGGTGCTATTGCTGCTACTGCTCCTGGCCCGACGAATGTACATTTGTGTTTTACTTTGTCTCGAGTGTACAACTCGCTTACGAGAGTTCCCCGACAGATGTTCACTAGACGAGTTGGAAAATCTAAAAATGTTTACCAAATAATTTCAATTAGATTCAATACAAATAGAAATACAAATAAGGCGTAGGTGTGAGTAGTTTTTGTTAGTTCACAATCCGTCCCAATCTACAAAAAGTTAGTTGTAATTAGCAATGTAACAGTTTTGTCATAGTCTAAAATGAATATATACTGACTAGAAGCCAACCACCAAAATCACCATAAAATTTGTATATATTATTATTACAGTGGTAAAATTCTGTGTGGTCAGTTGAATTGCAAGTTCAGAACATCAGTTTAGTCCATTCATGTGGCATTTGTCAGGAAGGAATGAAAAGGTGAAAATAATCTTGTCACACGTCCACCATCTTCACATTACATTAGTGTGCGTGAAAAATTAGGTAGGCATGCATAACATAGGCTTCCATGTCGTCACTTGTTTGCATGTCCAATCGTTTTCGTTCCCAACCAAGTCAAGACTCGTATAAATCTTTCGAGTACAAAAATTGTCACTAACTAACTAACGTTGAGTACAAAGAATTAGTACTTGAATAAGTACAACCGAAGAAAATCCTCTTGTCCAGGCGGTAGAATTCCATGTATGTTGTACACATAATTTTGTCATGTTCAGTTCAAGATTGTAACATTGACACTTACTCCTTACATACATACTAGATTTAACTAACTATGAGTTTGTTCAGTTTTCATAACTAAAATCCTTTAGCAATAACTAATTACCTATATCTGTCGCTTAGTTAGTATTTTCACCAGCCAAAATTTATACTTCACAGCTGACAACCACCAAAGTTGTATAAACTGGTCTGAAATCAATTTATCACCCTAATACTATTATTCCCACTCCCTGATTTATACACTGGTTTAAATCAAATAAGGAATCCCGTCCTGAGCACACAGTTTAGAAAAAAAAGATAAGTCTTTTCATGCTTAATATGGGGGCTACTAACTTACTTTTTCATCAGACCAAGCTCACATAAAAACAGGTGTGTATTATTATGTGCACCACTAAAATTGCATTGCATTTTCAAGCTCTTATTAAGAATTCTTAAAGAATATTTATCATTGAATTTACATATCCTAAAAAGTGCAAAGCATCCAACTTCCTTTTCCTGTGTCTCTGTGCTACTTTAAAATGTTCACAAATACAAAACATATTAATTGTCAATCTGTCAACAAAACACAGTTCAAAAACTGAAGTCAATGTCTGCTAATTCCATGAACTTAACTAACATAACACTATTATTTAAAGCCCAACAAACTAATTGCATTCCATTGTGCTCCATTATTTTTGGCTACCTTGCAGGACTAGAAGATTGGTGACGAGCAGGACGCCTGTAGTCACAATATTTTCGATTCGTATCAGGTTGCCTAAACTCGGACAGCTCTTGTGTGGCCATTTCATTACTACTAGACTGGCCGCCCACGGCAATCACACTGACCCCATGCTTATTGAATTTTCCCACTCGATCCATATTCGAAGAGTTGGAATTATTGATCATCATATTACTACTACTTGCTGCACTCGTGCTTTCACAACTGCTACTACTACGACCAGCACACTCATTACTATTGATGTTGTTATTACTGGCACTACTAAAGTTTGTAGACCATGGGATCCCATTGCGTTTCTTAGACGCATGGATAAGTTCTTTCCTCAGATCTGTCGTTGTACTACGTTGACTGCTACTGCCCCCACTACTGCCAGTTGTGTTATGAGCATTATTTGCTGGAGCCCCTTCCGGTTCTTGTCTTTGACTCATCAAGACATTCGTATTGTCAAACTGAGAACCACTTTGGGATTTGCTTCGATTCTTGAGCAAAACATTCTGGAATCCAATCCCTAATGGGGAACTTTCCCTTTGATGTATCTCCAATTTCCGATCATTCTCCTCCTTGGCTCGCCTTTTCTTTTGAAATTCTTCTTCCACTCGTTTCTGCTTTTCAATTTCCCGAAGTCTTTGTTCCTCCCGTTCTTTAGCTTCCCGAGTCAATTCCGCTTCGATTTTCTTTCTTTCTAGAATCCTTAGTGTGCTTTGAAACTTAAATTTCCTCTTATTACTAATGTTCCTCGGTGTATTCTCTTCACTATTATCATGTTTATTCACAATGACCCCACTACCACTTTGTTCCTCTGCATAGAGTGGTACACTTTGACTTTTTGTAAATCCCGGCATCCTTAGTCGCCATTGGTTTTCTCCCTGCGCTCCATTGTCTCCGTATTTCCTGCTCATTGCTCCTTCGTCGGGCGTATACGATCGTTGATGATACTCTGACTCCCTGTTGCATTTACTCTTTCGCTCAACAAGTGGACTCTGATCACTACTGAAACTATCACTATCTTGCAAACCTCTAAAAAGTCGGAATTCACTGGAATCCAACTGATCCACACTCTTGGCACGTCTCGATTGATTCAACCCATTGCTCACATTACTCATCAATCGTCTCGAGTCGTATGATGGCAAATACATGATACGAGCAAGTTGAGCCGTACTCCCTTCACTTGACAACTTGCGATTATTTCGACCGTGATCATTATTATTATTTCGGTCATGGTCCAAAAGATCCCCTTGGTTTTCATTATTATTATCGTCATCCCAGTGTTCCGCATTATTCAACTGTGATACTCCTCGACGGTAGTCGTGAATCCTTTTACCGCCTTTAAGATTGCTACCACTATAAAAGTTCATGCTACTTGGACCATAGCCGATTTCGGAGCCACCTTTGTGAGCCTTTGCAGTAGTAGTGCAATCTTCTTGCTCATCGTATAGATAGTGATGGTATCTTTGCTCATTCATCCTTGACCGACCAAAGTTTTCCTGCTCATGCTCGTTGTTACTTGGCCACCTATTATTATCATTATGGGAAGTAGACTGATTTGGGAGGAAGTTACTACTATGCTCGTCCTCTCTGAATGCACTGGTGCTCTTCTTCCTCCACTTTTTATACCTTTCCTCACACCCGTTAGAGTTGTTGGCTTCCCCAGGACTCTCCTTGAACTCTGTCAAGTGCAACAAGTTCAGTGAATTCGGTTCACTTCGGCTCAAAAACCAGTTCGAGTCCAACGGATGCTGCACATGGTGATTTTTCTTTTTACTGTTCCCACTACTAGAGAATTTCCAATGACTGGCCTTAGTAGTAAACATTGGTCCACCGGAAGACCAATATCCATTGCTTTTCTTACGGGAAGAACGAATACATTTGACATTGCTTTCCTCCTCTTCGTATTCTTCTCCACTACTACTATAGTCCACTATTAAAGTTTTACTTCGTCTCCCGGACAGAGTGTTTTCATTACTCGTGGAACTACTTCCCAATCTTTTTTCAAACAGATTGCTTCGCGTAGTGAATTTCGGAGGGGTTCTCAAACCTACAGGGATTCTTGTGCTGAATTTTGCAGGGGACACTGGGGCAAGTATTTCTGGCTCGAAATCAGAACTACTTTCGTCCAGATCTTGTTCGGGTGTCCAACATTTATTGGGCGATTTTTTGCGACAGTTTTCTTCGAGTAGTAACTCATTACTGGCAGGACTGGCTCCATCTCCGGCGGAGATTCCAGAATCTCCAGATCGCTCGGGGTTACTGCGTAACGGAGCAGTACGACGAGAATGCCCATGAATTATGGAATCTTCATCGATTTGTGTGAAATTGGTCGTTTCCGTTACAATCACTACAGGTTCATCCGAACTAATACTTTGTTCCGAAGCCCTAGGGGAATCTATCGCTCGCCAAGCGGCCCCTGGAGAGAACCTAGGAAGTTCTAGTCGTTTCTGAGGTAAAGTAGGTTTCAACATGAGCGGTATATCGACCTCAGAGCTACTAAGATCACTTGAGGATTCTCGTATCTTCTCAGGCTGTTTGTGGCTACCATTACTTTTGCCTCCATTTTCTGAGCAGTGATTCGCCTTGATATCAAAACTACCGGAATCCTGTCTCCTATGAATCCCATCAGAATCTGACTCGGATTTGTTGGCACTATGGGAAAATGCAGTCTGATTTCTCAACTTATTTGTATCTGACAACACGTGTTCTGTAGCCGCAGTCCCACTACTGGCTTTATCCCCATGGGACGAGAGATGACAATTTGCAGTCCCGTTGGTCTCCACAGTTTGAGCTTTTTTACTGCTACCTAACCCTAGGGCTTTAGACCTTTGGCCCAATTTATCGCTTTCACTTTTCTTTACTTGGACTCCATCAGCAGCCGACTGTGTGAATGTTCCCATATCCATGCCAAAGTAAAATGTTTTTTTCTCCCTTTTTGGGGACCCGCTCTCAACACACGGTTTATCCACTTTTGGCACAGTTTGCTTCTTGGGATTCCCACCATCAGGCAATTTGATGTCATTAGTACCCATGATGATCCTTTTTCTTGGGGTTTCTTCAACGGGATTCTGTGGTGGACCTGGAGCAACTGATTTACTCTTTTTTACCACATTTTCGCTACTGCTCGCAGTAGTGCGCTCCTGAATTTCACTTTTTTGCCCGCCTCTACTACTTTTAGCATTAAGCTTATTTTTCTCTGACATCTTCAATATGTCGGAACTATCCTTATTGCTATTATTCTGCTTCCATTCAGCCTTGTCAGAAATTAATTCTCGAGACTTCTCACTCCTACTAAAAGCTCTTTGCTGCTGCTGTCCTACACTGCTTTTCTCAGCAATGGCAATCTTACTCTCTGCTTTGGTCTTGAAAAGTCGATTTTTCCGACTTTCGCTGCCAGCGTGACTCACTGCCGGAGAATTTTGCATCATTATTCCAGCATTATGATGATTATATATAGCCGTATTAGCGACAACGGGTGCATTTGGGGGCGGTGGTGCTTTAGTTTTCTTTTTCGAGCGGATCTGTTTTTTTGCCGGACTCTCACTCAATAGTGTGAAACTATTGGGCAATGGAGGAGATACAGATCGTCTCTGATCAGAATTGGATCCCCCTTCTTCCCGGAGCAATTCGGGTTCACTATCATAATCTCGACTGTATTTACACGGGGTTCTACCACCTGGAAAACATGGCCGTTGATCATTTTCTTGAGCACAGGACATCCTATAAATGTCTGGGGTGGAGAACCCTGAACCGGGGCAACTCATCATGAACACATTTTCGCCCCCATTGCTGTGACTTATCCCAGGACACGAGGCAGTGCTCCGTTTCCTACAGGCAACAGCTTCAGGGTCCTCGCCCAAAAGTTTTCGACCAGAAATGGTCCCGCCCCCATGCAGTATGGCACCATTGCTTGTAGCTTTCAATAATTTTGCTGCATGATTAGGGTCTACTGGGGGTAGCACTTTTTGAGGTTGAGGGAGACCCGGTCGCCCAATATTTTGAAAGTATCCTTTTTTCATTCGATTCCTGTGTTCTGGTGTCTCCAGACTGCTGCTCCATTTGGAATGCGGTCGCAGGTTGTACTGGATTTGCCTATGGGGTGACCCATGTCGGCCGTGATGGTGATTCTGGGATGAATGACTGTGTGAGTTACCCATGTTTAGATTGGGAGTTTTCAAATGATTTAGTAGTGGCTTTCACAACATCTATTTCCCATCATCATAGAAGTAAGTAGGTAGGCCAAATGGGTTGCTGGCTGTAATGAATAAGGACGGAAATTTATTAGTTGGCAAGTTGGAAACAGGATTGATGTGCATACGGGTACAAAGCTATGCAAAGCAAGGGCTATAGTTCGACTGCCAAAAAAAAACGATAAAAATGATGAATGTGTCAATAGAGTTTTTGCTTGCACAGTGTTCACTTATTGGTTACTAACTAACAATTAACATTTCAGTAAAGATAAACGCATTTAATTGTTGATGGGACAAAAGCCAACCAAAATGTATGCATTTGCATTGTAGTTCAAGCGCGTACGAACTGAGTGAGTACAAAAACCAAACCACAAATATTTGGGTTTCCTTACTAACTATGGTTTTGCTGTATTGAGCAAAAGACAAGCGCATTGTCATATAGTCGAGTTGGGGACACATTAGTTAGTTAGTTAGTAATTCGAGATTGTACAGACAAAACAAAAAATGAAGATCATCAACACGCAAATAATGGTTGTACTTTGTACATCCACCCTTTGCGGTATTTTGATATGCTTGAGATCAGAAACTGTTTTTTTCTATACAAACCCAACAAAACAAGGTATAGTTTTGAGTCAATTTGTACTCGGATTCTGTTTTTCATTGCATAATGATAATGCACGCATATTTTTAGTTTTGTTCACATACTAACTAAATAAAGGTTTGTATTTTACATGTACTATGCATAGCAAGAATTAGGTTATATGCGGGTCCCACCATACTAACTATTTAGCTATAGAACGCATTTTTTGT
>Ga0210040_10003401_pt1 | contig 21537 bp, 15 predicted proteins | sample CryGeyCG12114_NA_FD_185462 | JGI IMG/M metagenome (GOLD analysis project Ga0210040, IMG submission 185462) | Groundwater microbial communities from aquifer - Crystal Geyser CG19_WC_8/21/14_NA (SPAdes) (version 2) | ecosystem: Environmental > Aquatic > Deep subsurface > Groundwater | place: USA...
GCGGCGAGGCGTACTTGGCCGCGATCACCTCGCCCTGCTCGGTGATCCGCAGCGAGCCGGCGACCGACCCCGGCGGTTGCGCCCGGATCGCCTCGTAGCTGGGGCCACCGCCACGCCCGACCGTGCCGCCGCGGCCGTGGAACAGCCGCAGCCGCACGCCGCCGGCCCGGGCGACCTCGACCAGCGCCAGCTCGGCCCGGTACAGCGCCCAGTTGGCTGCCAGGTAGCCGCCGTCCTTGTTGCTGTCGGAGTACCCGAGCATGACCTCCTGCGCGTCGCCGCGGCTGGCCAGCAGCCCTCGGTACAGCGGGTGCTCGAGCATCGCGGTGAGCGTCGCCCCGGCCGACTGCAGGTCCTCGATCGTCTCGAACAGCGGCGAGATGCCGACGGTCGAGTGCGGACGTCCGTCGGCGTCCAGCTGGAGCAGGCCGACCTCCTTGAGCAGGACGGCGACCTCGAGGACGTCGCTGACCGACTCGCACATGCTGATCACGTAGTTCGGGATCGCCTCGGCACCCAGCAGCGCGACCTGTTCGGCGGCGGCGACCAGCAGGTCCAGCTCGCCGCGCGCCAGCTCGGAGAGCTCGGCGTCCGCGCGCACCAGCGGGCGGCGCAGCTGCAGCTCGGTGGTCAGCAGCTCGACCCGGGCCTTCTCGTCCAGGGCGGCGTAGTCGTCGGACACCCCGGCCCAGGCCAGCAACTCGCCGAGCACCTCGGAGTGCACCGAGGAGTTCTGCCGCATGTCCAGCCCGCACAGGTGGAAGCCGAACACCTCGACCGCCTCCCGCAGCCGGGCCAGCCGGTCGTCGGCCAGCACGCCCGCGCCGTGCCCGCGCAGCGAGGCGTCGACGGTCGCCAGGTCGGCGAGCAGCTCCGCCGGCTGGTCGTAGGGCGGCAGCACGGCGTCCGGCGCATCGCCGGGCACCTCGCCCACGATCCGCAGCGAGGTGGCGGCGAGCCGGCGGTACACGCCGCGCAGCGCCTGCCGGTAGGGCTCGTCGGCCCGGAACGGGGAGTCGTCCTGCGCGGCGGCGGCCAGCGCGTACAGCTCCGGGGTGGGGGTGACCAGCCGGTCGGACATCGACAGCTCGTCGGCCAGGCAGACCAGCTCGCCCAGGTGGTGGCGCAGCGCGGTCTCCGCCTGGCGGGTGGTCGCCCGGCGGACGGCGTCGGCGGTGACGAACGGGTTGCCGTCCCGGTCGCCGCCGATCCACGAGCCCGGCCGCAGGATCGGCGTCGGGAGCAGGTCGGCCTCGGGCCAGCGCTCCCGCAGGGCCGCACGTAGTCCGGCGTTGATCTCGGGGACGACCTCGAACAGCGACAGGTCGTAATAGCGCAGCGCCTCGTCGATCTCGTCGGCCAGCCGCAGCCGGCTCAGCCGCAGCAGCGCCGTCTGCCAGAGGGTGAGCACCTCGCGCTCCAGCGACGTCGTCCAGGCCGGGTCGTCGTCGCGGTGCTGGAGCAGCTCGCTGACCTGCTGCTGCACCTGGGAGATCGTCCGCCGTCGGACCTCGGTCGGGTGTGCCGTGACCACCGGGACGACGAGGGCGCCCGCCAGCTCGCGGGCGACGTCCGCCGCGTCCAGCTCGGCGGCGTCCAGCAGCTCGAGGCTGGCGGCCAGGCTGCCCTTCTGCGGCGGGGAGCCCTCGCGGCGGTGGTGCCGCCGGCGCCGCTCGTGGTGCACGTCCTCGGCGATGTTGGCCAGCAGCGAGAAGTGGCTGAACGCACGGATCACGTGGTTGGCCTGACGCGGCTCCAGCTCGGCCAGCCGGTGGGCGAGCTCGCTGCGGTCGACCTCGGAGCGGCGGATCCGGAACGCCTCCACCCGGGTGGCTTCGACGAGGGCGAACACGTCGGCGCCGGCCTGTTCCTCGATCACCTCACCGAGGGCCCGGCCGAGCAGCCGGATGTCCTCTCGCAGGGGGAGCTCGGACTCGGGAGCGTCGGGAGCACGCAGGTCAGCGACGTCGACGGTGGCTTCGGACACGGCAGCAGTATCCGGGGTCCGTGTGACGCGTTCGTGTCCTGGTCCCGGGCACGGGAGGATGCACCCGTGATCCGACTCTCCGCCGCCCCCGCCAGTGCCGCTCCGGCCGAGCACGGGGAGGGCCCGATCTGGGACGCCGCAGCCGGCGAGCTGGTGTGGGTCGACATCACCGCCGGGCTGGTCCGCCGCGGCCGGGTCGAGGGCGACGACGTGGTGGACGTGTCCCGGCACCGGGGCGGGGACACCGTCGGCTTCGTCGTCCCGGCCCCTGCCGGCGGTTGGCTGCTCGGCGCGGGCGGCGGGGTCACCCGGCTGACCGCCGACGGTGCGGCGCAGGTGCTCATCGAGCTGACCGGCGAGGGCGGGTCCGAGGACGCGGGCGGCACCCGGATGAACGACGGTGGCTGCGACCGGGCCGGCCGGTTCTTCGGGGGCACGATGGCCTTCGACGAGCGCGAGGGCGCCGGCACCCTCTACCGGCTCGACCTCGAGGGGTCGGTCAGCACCGTGTACGACGGTCTGACGGTCTCCAACGGGCTGGGCTGGTCGCCCGACGAGTCGACGGTGTACCTGTCCGACTCCGGCGCGAAGGTCGTCTGGGCGTCGGACTACGACGTCGAGTCCGGCGGGTTCGGCGAGCGGCGCGTGCTGCTGGACTTCAGCGAGGACCCGGACGGCGTCGCCGACGGCCTCACCGTGGACGACGAGGGCTGCCTCTGGACGGCGCTGTGGGGCGGTGGCCAGGTGCGGCGGTACTCCCCCGACGGCGTGCTGCTCGGCGTGGTCGACGTCCCGGGCGTGCAGAACACCACCAGCTGCGCCTTCGCCGGCGACCTGCTGGTGATCAGCACCTCCGTGCACGGGCTGGACGACGACCAGCGCGCCGCCCAGCCCGACGCCGGGAGGTTGTTCACCGTGCGCACCGGCGTGACCGGCCCCCCGGCCAACCCCTACCGCGGCCCGCTCGGCGCCCTCTCCCAGCGCTGACCCGGCCCGCAGCGTGGATCAGGTGACCTGATCAACGACTGCCCTCCCGCACCAACGCTGCTGCAGGGGGACAGCCGTTGGTGCGGGAGGACGTCGTGCGTCAGGAGCCGAAGGCCTCGCGCCAGGCGGGCATCAGGTCGCGCTGCGCCCACTCGAGGTAGGGCTGCTGCTGGTCGCCGCCGATCTGCACCAGCGCCAGGTGCGAGAACCCGGCGTCCGCGTACTCCTTGGCCGCCTCGATGACCGCCTCGACGTCGTCCCCGCACGGGATCGAGCTCTCCACGTCCTCCTCGCGGACGAACTGGCTGGCCGCGTCGAAGCCCGCCGTCCCGGGCAGGTCGGCGTTGACCTTCCAGCCCAGGCCGAACCAGCGGAACAGCGAGTGCGCGCGGGTCACCGCGGCGGCCTTGTCGGTGCCGTAGCTGATCGGCATCTGCGCGACCCGGTCCTTGGTCCCGCCGCCGGCCCGCTGGAACATCTCGGTGAGCTCGGGCCTGGGCTCGGTGGCGATCAGCACGTCGGCGTACTCGGCGGCCAGCTCGACCGACTTCTCCCCCGACACCGCGATGCCGATCGGCACGCCGCCCTCGGGCAGGTCCCAGATCTTGCCGCCGTCCACGTCGTAGAACTGGCCGTGGAAGGTCGTGTAGCCATCGCCGGCGAGCAGTTCCTTGATGATCTGCACGGCCTCGGCGAACATCTCGTGCCGGACGGCGACCGGCGGCCAGCCCTCGCCGATGACGTGCTCGTTGAGGTTCTCCCCCGCGCCCAGCCCGAGGGTGAACCGGCCGTCGGAGAGCAGCTGCAGCGTCGCTGCCTGCTGGGCCACGACCGCCGGGCGGTACCGCATGATCGGGCAGGTCACGTAGGTCATCAGCGGGATGCGGCTGGTGGCCTGCGCGGCGGCGCCGAGGGTGACCCAGGCGTTGGGGGCGTGGCCCATCTCGTCCAGCCACGGGAAGTAGTGGTCGCTGCTCACGGCGAAGTCGAACCCCGCCGCCTCGGCGCCGACCACGTGCGCGACCAGGTCCTTCGGGCCGGCCTGCTCGGTCATCATCGTGTAGCCCAGCTGCATGCTCATGCCGGGCGGCTACCCGCCGCCGGTCGGCGTGAACCGGGGTGACGTGCTGGAGCGGCCACGCTTCAGGGACCCGCGCCGAGCCTGCGAGGCGTGGGGGGAAGGGTGGTCCTTGCTCAGCGCTCGGCGGCCAGCGCCTCGCGCAGCTTCACCTTGCCGCCCGTGCGCAGCAGGGCACCGGCGTAGATCCGCCCGCCGATCCGCAGGATGACCCCGATCGACACCAGCATGAGGACGACGGCGAGCCCCACCTCCCACCACTCGGCGGCACCGGCCGCCTGCCGCACCGGCATGACCAGCGGCGAGAGCCCGGGGATGAAGGAGGTGACCGTGGCCAGCGTCCCGCCGGGGTCCTGAGCGGCGGGGACGGCGACGACGAACCCGACGATCAGCAGCAGCGACGCCGGGGTGGTCACGCTCGCCAGGTCCTCCTGCCGGCTGACCAGGGACGCTGCCGCCCCGAACACCGACGCGTAGAAGGCGTAGCCGAGCACGAACCAGGCGACCACCGTGGCCACGGTGCCGATGAGCCGGCCGGGGAGGTCGACGACGTCGAAGGTCAGCGCCCCGGCCACCCCGACCACCGCGATGACCAGCATCTGCGCCAGGCCCAGCAGCCCCAGCCCGAGCACCTTGCCGGCCAGCAGCTGCCAGGGCTTCATCGTGGCCAGCAGCAGCTCGACCACCCGGCTGGACTTCTCCTCCACGACCCCCTGGGCGACGAAGTTGCCGAACAGGATCAGCAGGCTGTAGAGGACGAAGACCGAGACCAGCGCCACGATCGTGGCCTCGAGGTCGGCATCGGCGTCCGGGTCGAGGGAGACGACGTCGACCGTCGGCGGGTCGGTCAGCTGGACGTCGGCGTCGGCCAACTGTGCGGTGATCGACATGCCCTGCACCGCGTTCTGGACGAGCGTCCCGGTCTGGCCGCCGTCCTTCTCGACCAGCAGCTCGGGCTGGTCGCCCGACGGGCTGAGCAGGGCGCCGTCGACGTCGCCGTCCTCCACCGCCGTCCGGGCGGCGGCCTCGTCGTCGTAGGCCACGACCTGGACGTCGGTGTCCAGGGCGTCGCCCTGGGTGCGCAGTGCCTGGGTGACGGCGGCGCTGCCGCCGACGACCCCGATCTTCGTCTCGTCCGAGCCGGAGTTGATCGCGACCTGGAACACCAGCATGCCCAGGATCAGCACGATCAGGACGGCGGAGCCGATCAGGAACCCCTTGTCCCGGATCCGGGTGGAGATCTCCCGGCCGGCGACCAGCCGGACCAGCTGGGCCGGTGTGTGCGGCGTGACGTCGGTGCTCATGCGGCCACCTCACGGGTGTCGGTCACGGCGTCGCGGAACAGCTCGACGAGGGTGGGCTCGCGCCAGGCGAAGTGGCTGACCCGGCCGGTGCCGAGTGCGGCGGCGAGGACCTGCTGGTCGTCGGCGCCGGCGCCGAGCTCCAGGACGACGTCGCCCCGCTGCTCGGAGACCACCCGCACCCCGGGTACCGACGCCGCCCAGCCGGGTGGCGCATCGGGGGCGACCACCCGCAGCTGCCGGCCGACGGCGGTGCGGCGCAGCTCGTCCACGGTGCCGCTGGCGACGATCTTCCCGCGGGCGAGGATGCCGACGGCGTCGCAGAGCCGCTCGACCAGGTCCAGCTGGTGGCTGGAGAAGACGACGGGGACGCCCCGGCGGCACTGCTCGAGCAGCGCCTCGGCGAGGGAGTCCACGCCGACCGGGTCGAGGCCGGAGAACGGCTCATCGAGGATGAGCACGTCGGGCTCGCTGACCAGGGCGGCGGCCAGCTGCACCCGCTGCTGGTTGCCCAGCGACAGCTTCTCGACCCGGTCGCCGCGCCGCTCGCCCAGGCCCAGGCGCTCGGCCCACGACTCGGCGGCCCGGGCGGCGGGGGCGGCGTCCATCCCGTGCAGCCGGGCGAAGTAGGTGAGCTGCTCGCCGACCTTCATCTTCGGGTAGAGCCCGCGCTCCTCGGGCATGTAGCCGATCCGGCGGCGGACCGTCTCGTCGACCAGGTGACCGGACCAGCGGACCTCGCCGGCGTCGGCCCGGGCCAGGCCCATCGCGATCCGCATGGTGGTGGTCTTGCCGGCACCGTTGGAGCCGCAGAAGCCGAACATCTGCCCCGGGGCGACGCTGAAGCCGACCCCCTCCAGCACCTGGTTGCTGCCGTAGGCCTTGTACAGGCCGTCGAACTCGAGCACAGCTCCTCCGCGGGTGGTTGCGGCGTCCCTTTCCATGTCGGAAAGACTGGCGCATCACTTTCCAGATCGTCAAGTGAGCGGCTCGGCGAGTCTCCGCGCCAGCACCGACCGTATCGACGTCCCGGGCTGCGACCCAGCGTTCTTTCGGGTGTCATCGACACCATGAGCACCGAGGACCACCCGGCCCAGCCGCCCGCCGGCGTCGGCCTGGCCGGACTACGGGACGCCGCGGCCGGCTGCCGGGCCTGCGAGCTGTGGGAGCCGGCGACCCAGACGGTGTTCGGCGAGGGGCCGGAGACCGCCCGGATCGTGTTCGTCGGCGAGCAGCCCGGCGACCAGGAGGACCGGAAGGGCGAGCCGTTCGTCGGACCGGCCGGTCGGCTGCTGGACAAGGCCCTGGACGACGCCGGCATCGACCGCCGGGACGCCTACATCACCAATGCGGTCAAGCACTTCCGGTTCACGCCCACGCCGAAGCGGCGGATCCACCAGTCCCCGGGCGCCGAGCACCTGATGGCCTGCCGCCCCTGGCTGGAGGCGGAGTTCGCGGTGCTGCAGCCGGAGATCGTGGTCTGCCTGGGCGCGGTGGCCGCCAAGGCGTTGATCTCGCCGTCGTTCCGGATCACCAAGGACCGTGGGCACCTGCTGCCCTGGACGCCGCCCGGTCGGCACGCCGTCCCGTTGGGAGAGCCCGACGCCGACGGCGACGAGCCGGAGGAGGAGACCCCGGCGCAGACCTGGATGCTGGCGACCGCGCACCCCTCGGCGGTGCTGCGCACGCCGGACGAGGCCCGCGACGCCGCCTACGCCGCGCTGGTCGCCGACCTGACGGTGGTCGCCGGCGCCCTGGCCTGACGCCGTTGTGCACTGGTCGTCGCCCCAGGACCGTGCAGCCGACAGCTGGTGCACAACGGCTGCCGGTCCACCCGCCCGGGCGGGCAGGATGCGGCGATGGACCTGGACGAGCTGTTCAGCGAGGTGGTCACCCCGGTGCTCGACCAGCTGCTGCGTGCCGGCGAGCTGGACTCGGTCAGCATCACGTGCCCGCTCCCCGCGTCCGGCCCACCCCGGGGGGACGTGCTGCTGCGCGTGGTCGCCCAGGGCGAGGCGTTCGGTGTCTGGTCGTGGACCCACGGCCAGGCGGAGGCGACCGCGGCCGAGCAGCGGGCTCGGCTGGCCAGCGACCTGCAGGACCACATCGTCGAGTCGCGCTTCGGCTGGGGTCAGCTCCGCCCTCACCGGGAGTCGACCTGACGGTGGTCACCGGCCGCGCTGGCCTGATCAGCGCTCGGGCTCGGGCACCCGGGCACCGGCGGCGAGGTGTGCGCCCTGGTCGACCCGCGCCTCCCGGCCGACCAGGGTGATGTCACCCCCGCCGCCGACCGTGGCCTCCTCCCCCACCTCGACGTTGTCGTCCAGCACGGCGCGGGTCACCGTCGCCCCCGCTCGGACGACGACACCGGGCAGCAGCACCGAGTCCACGATGGTGGCGCCCTTCTCCACGACCACACCCGGCGAGAGCACCGAGCCGCTGACCTGCCCGGCGACCCGGGTGCCGCCGGAGAGCAGGCTGCCGTCGACCGTGGCGCCGTCCAGCACCCGGCCGGCGCTGTGCCGACCGCCGCGGGTGTGGATCGGCCAGCCCACCTCGTCCAGGTCGATCGGCGGCTCGGCGGCCAGGAAGTCGCGGTGGGCCTGCCAGTAGGACTCGACGGTGCCCACGTCGCGCCAGTAGCCGTTCAACGGGTACGCCCGGGCCAGTCCGTCCTGGGTCTGCGCCGGCAGCAGGTGACTGCCCAGGTCCTCGAGACCCTCGTCGCCGACCTGGTCCGCGAGCGCCTCGAGCCGGTCGAGGGTCTCGCTCGGGGAGAACACGAAGACCTCGTTGGTGGCGGTGGTCGTCGCCGGCTCCTCCGGCTTGTAGGCGTAGTCGGTGACCCGCTCACCGTCGACCTGCACGATCCCGTAGCGCGGGGCGTCGTCCGGCTCGACCTCGGTGGTCACCATCGTGACCTCCGCCCCGGAGCCCAGGTGCGCCTCGACGACCTCGCGGTAGTCGAGCTTGTAGACCGCGTCGGAGCTGACCACCACGAGCGCGTCCGGGGCGGCCTGCCGGATCAGCTCCGACTGCCGCCACAGCCCGTCGGCGGTGCCCTCGGTCCAGCCGCCGCGCTCGCTGCCCTGGAACGGCGCCAGCATCACCAGGCCGCCGGTGGTGCGGTCGAGGTCCCACGGCCGGCCGTTGGCCAGGTGTTCGTTGACCGACTGCGGCTGGTACTGCACAGACACCCAGACGTCGGCGATCCCGGAGTGCTGGCAGTTCGACAGCGGGAAGTCGATGAGCCGGTACACGCCGGCGAACGGGACGGCGGGCTTGGCCCGGGTCTCGGTCAGCAGTTCCAGCCTGCTGCCCTTGCCACCGGCGAGCACCAGCACGAGGACCTTCGGGAGCGCCATGCAGACCCGCTACCCGGGCTCCCGAGATGCACGCGCCAACGATCGGCCGCCGAGTCAGTTGCCGGTCATCCTCCGGCGGGCGGACTCGGCGAGCTCGTCGGCCCGCGAGGCTCGGAAGAGCCAGAACGACGGGACGACGACGGCGACGATCGCCATCGCCACCACGATCACCACCCCGCCGGAGACCATCGCCACGCTGACGCCGAACGCGCTGGCCAGGACACCGGCCCGCAGGTCACCCAGCCGCGGGCCACCGGCGACGACCACGATGAACACGCCCTGCATGCGGCCGCGCATCTCGTCCGGCGCCGCGGTCTGCAGCATCGAGGAGCGCAGCACCGCGCTGACCATGTCCCCGGCGCCGGCGACGGCAAGGCACAGCACCGCCAGCCACAGCGACGAGGCGAGCCCGAAGCCGATGATCGCCACGCCCCAGACCGCGATCGCGCCCAGCACCACCGCGCCCTGCCGGTCGACCCGGCTCACCCAGCCCGAGGTCAGCCCCATCACCAGCGAGCCGATCGAGACCCCGGCGAACAGCCAGCCCAGACTGTTCGCGTCACCGCCGAACGTGGTCTGGGACAGCTCCGGGAACACCGCCTGCGGCCAGGCGAACAACATCGCGATGATGTCGACGACGAAGGTCATCAGCAGCACCGGCTGGGTGCGCAGGAACCTGAAGCCCTCGCCGACCCCCCGCACGGCGGCGCCGAGCCGCAGCGGGCCGCTCACCCCGCCCGGGGGCAGCGGCGGCAGCCCACTCAGCAGCAGCACCGCGGCGACGAAGCCGAGCGCGTCGATCGCGTAGGTGATCGACAGGTTCCCCACGCCGATCAGCACACCGGCCAGCAGCGGCCCGACGATGACGCCCATCTGCCGCACCGTCATGGCCAGCGCGTTGGCCGCCGGCACCCCCTCGACGCCGACGATCGCCGGGATGGCCGCGCTGCGGGTCGGTTGGTTGACGGCCGCGAACGCCGAGACCAACGCCGTCAGCACCCACAGGACGCTGAGGTGGGTGTTCCCCAGCAGCGCCTGCACGGCGAGCAGCGCGCTGGTGACTGCCGCGCCCACCGAGGTGATCAGCAGCAGCCGGCGCCGGTCCATGGCGTCGGCGATCGCGCCCCCGAGCAGGCCGAAGACGATCAGCGGGACGAGAGCGACCACCGACGTCACGCCGACCATCAGCGAGCTGCCGGTGACGTCGTACACCTGGTACGGGACGGCGACCAGCGTCATCTGCTGGCCGAGCATGGTGACCGCCACCCCGCCGAAGATGCGCCGGTAGGCCCGGTTGCGCAGCGGGCTGGTGTCGATCGCCCAGCCGCGGCGGCGCGCCGGCTGCGGTTGCTCGACCGGGCCGCCGCCCTCCACCGGATCGACCGGCACCGTCCCTGCCGGCGTCGTGCCCTCGGGCGTCGTCCCGTCCGGCGTCGTCATGGCGCGAGCCGCTGCACGACCCAGCCTCCGCCTTCCTCGTCGTCGCGGACGAACACCAGCCGGTCGTGCAGGCGGTCGTGACCGCCCTGCCAGAACTCCACCCGCTCGGGCACGACCCGGTAGCCACCCCAGTTCGCCGGCCGGGGCAGCGGTCCGGCGGCGGTCTGCGCGTCCAGCTCCTCGACCCGGGTGCGCAGCAGCTCACGCGACTCGACGGTCGTGGACTGGATCGAGGCGGCCGCGGCCAGCTGCGAGCCGCGCGGGCGGGGGTCCCACAGCAGGTCCGACGCAGACTCCCCCGCGCGCTCGACGGCGCCGTTGACCCGCACCTGGCGCTGCTGGGCGTGCCAGGGGAAGACCAGTGCGGCACGGGGGTTGACCGCCAGTTGTGCGCCCTTGGCCGAGGCGTAGTTGGTACCGAACAGGAAGCCGTCGGCGTCGTAGCCCTTCATCAGCACGACCCGGGCGTCCGGCGTCCCCTCGGCGTCGGCCGTGGCGACCACCATCGCGTTGGGCTCGGGCAGCTCGGCGGCGACGGCCTCGGCGAACCAGCGGTCGAACTGCTCGAGCCAGGTGGGCGCGAGCCCCTCCTCACCGAAGGCCCCGTCGTCGTAGTCCCTGCGCATGCGGATCAGGTCGGGCACCGCTCCATGCTGTCACCGTCGCGCGGCGCACCGCCGGGTGACCATCGACTCATCTGCGCCGCCCGGCTTCGTCCAGCGGGGACGGTGCGCCTAGGTTGTGGCTGGTCGAGCGCTGATCCAGCGTCCGTCCCCCACCCGCGCGCAGAGGAGCATGCGAGATGGCTGACGACTTCGTACCCGGCCTGGAAGGCGTCATCGCCTTCGAGACGACCATCGCGGAGCCGGACAAGGACGGCGGCGCGCTGCGCTACCGCGGTGTCGACATCGAGGACCTGGTCGGCAAGGTCACCTTCGGCAACGTCTGGGCGCTGCTGGTCGACGGCAAGTTCGGCCCCGGTCTGCCCCCGGCCGAGCCGTTCCCCATCCCGGTGCACACCGGTGACGTCCGGGTCGACGTGCAGGCCGCGCTGGCGATGCTCACCCCGATCTGGGGCTACCGCCCGCTGCTGGACATCACGGCCGAGGAAGCCCGCGAGGAGCTCGCCCGGGCCGCCGTCATGGCGCTGTCCTACGTGGCGCAGTCCGCCCGCGGCATCGGCGTCCCGGCCGTGCCGCAGAAGCGGATCGACGAGGCGGCCACCATCGTCGAGCGCTTCATGGTGCGGTGGCGCGGCGAGCCCGACCCGCGGCACGTCGCCGCCGTCGACGCCTACTGGACCTCCGCCGCCGAGCACGGCATGAACGCCTCCACCTTCACCGCGCGGGTGATCGCCTCCACCGGCGCCGATGTCGCGGCCTCGCTCTCCGGCGCGATCGGTGCGATGTCCGGCCCGCTGCACGGCGGTGCGCCGTCCCGGGTGCTGCACATGCTCGACGAGGTCGAGAAGACCGGGGACGCCGAGAAGTACGTCAAGGACCTGCTCGACCGCAAGGAGCGGTTGATGGGGTTCGGCCACCGGGTCTACCGCGCCGAGGACCCCCGGGCCCGCGTGCTGCGCCGCTCGGCCGAGGAGCTCGGTGCGCCGCGGTTCCAGGCCGCGCTGGCCCTGGAGAACGCCGCCCTCAAGGAGCTGCGCGAGCGGCGGCCCGACCGCCCGGTCGAGACCAACGTCGAGTTCTGGGCCGCGATCGTGCTGGACTTCGCCGAGGTGCCCGGCCACATGTTCACCTCGATGTTCTCCTGCGCCCGCACCGCCGGCTGGTGCGCGCACATCCTCGAGCAGAAGAACACCGGGCGGCTCGTCCGCCCCTCGGCCCGCTACGTCGGGCCCGACCCCCGCAAGCCCGAGGACGTCGAGGGCTGGGACACGATCCAGCACTGAGCGCCGCTGACCTGAGAGGCCCGCACAGATGAGCATCACGATCCCCTCCGACCTGCTCCCGAAGGACGGCCGCTTCGGCTGCGGGCCGTCCAAGGTGCGCCCCGAGGCGCTGCAGGCCCTGGCCGCGTCCGGGCCCGCACTGATGGGCACCTCGCACCGGCAGGCACCGGTGAAGGGCCTGGTGAAGCGGGTCCGCGAGGGCCTCGGCCAGCTCTTCGACCTCCCCGAGGGGTATGCGGTCGTGCTCGGCAACGGCGGGACGACGGCGTTCTGGGACGCCGCCACCATCGGGCTCGTCCGGCAGCGCAGCGCCCACGGCACCTACGGCGAGTTCTCCGCCAAGTTCGCCTCCGGCGTCGCCGAGGCGCCGTTCCTCGACGCGCCGGTGGTCACCAAGGCCGACCCCGGCTCCCTGGCGCTGCCTCCCGCCGTGGCCGGCGTCGACGCCTACGCCTGGGCGCACAACGAGACCTCGACCGGCGTGATGGCACCCGTCGTCCGGCCGGCCGGGGCGGACGACGACGCCCTGGTGCTCGTCGACGCCACGTCCGGCGCCGGCGGGCTGCCCGTCGACGTCGCGCAGACCGACGTGTACTACTTCGCGCCGCAGAAGTCCTTCGCGAGCGACGGCGGGCTGTGGATCGCCCTCATGTCGGAGCCGGCACTGCAGCGGGTCGCCGAGATCAAGGCCTCGGGCCGCTGGATCCCCGGCTTCCTGGACCTGTCCATCGCGGTCGACAACAGCTCGAAGGACCAGACCTACAACACCCCTGCGGTCGCGACGCTCTTCCTGCTCGCCGACCAGATCGACTGGATGCTCGGCCTCGGCGGGCTCTCCGGTGCCGTCGCCCGCAGCCAGGAGTCCTCCCGGCGGCTGTACCAGTGGGCCGAGGACACCGAGTACACCCAGCCGTTCGTCAACCGGGTGGAGGAGCGGTCCTACGTGGTCGGCACGATCGACTTCGACGAGTCGATCGACGCGGCGCTGATCGCGAAGACGCTGCGGGCGCACGGCGTCGTGGACACCGAGCCCTACCGCAAGCTGGGTCGCAACCAGCTGCGGATCGGCATGTTCCCGGCCGTGGACCCCGACGACGTCAGCGCGCTGACCGCCTGCATCGACCACGTGGTCGGCCAGCTCTGAGGCCCTGTCCCGAGGCTCGGCCCGAGCCTGCGGAGGACGGAGTCCTGCTGGTCAACCGGGGGGCAGGACCCAGGTGTCCTTGCTGCCGCCGCCCTGGCTGGAGTTGACCAGCAGCGAGCCCTCGGTCAGCGCCACCCGGGTCAGCGGCGCGGGCAGCGCGCGGGTGCTGCTGCCGGCGACGGCGAAGACCCGCAGGTCCGCCCGGCGGGGTGCGACCCGGCCGCCGACGACCGTGGGCACCGTGGAGAAGTCCACCGGCTCCTGGGCGACGAACCGGTACGGGGTCGACAGCACCTCGGCGTGCAGCTCGGCGAGCTCGGCGGCCGAGCACAGCGGCCCGAAGACCACACCCTGGCCGCCGTACCCGTCGACCGGCTTGACCACGAGCTCGTGCAGCCGGTCGCGCACCTCGGCCAGGTCGCCGTCGTCGGCCAGCACCCAGGTCGGGACGGCGTCGAGCACCGGCTCCTCCCCCAGGTAGAACCGGATCATCTCGGGCACGTACCGGTAGGTGGCCTTGTCGTCGGCCACGCCGTTGCCCGGCACGTTGGCCACGGCGAGGTGCCCGGCGCGCACCGCCTCGCCGATCAGCACGTCGACCGGCGTCCCGCTGGGCGTGAGGTGCGAGCCGAGGTCGGCCTCGTCGAAGCGCCGGTACAGGACGTCGACCGGCACCCGCTCGCCGCCGACCTGCACCGCCACGCCGCCGCCGGGTGCCGGCCACAGCCGGTCCGGGGTGACGACCGGGATGCCCAAGGCCTCGGCCAGCAGCCGGTGCTCGAACCACGCCGAGTTCTCCGGGCCGTCGGTCAGCAGGCCGAGCTGCGGAGCACCGGAGCAGCGCGGCGGCGCGGCGTCGGTCAGGGCGGCCCGCAGCAGCGCCACCGACTCGCCGGGGTCGACCAGGCCGTCGGCCTCGGCTGCGGCGTAGAGCTGCGGCAGTGCCGCCCGCCCGCTGTCCCGGTTGCTCAGTGCGTAGCCGATCCCCGAGGGCACCCGCAGGTTGTCCTCGAGCACCACCCAGCCGTCCGGGCCGTGCAGCAGGTCCAGGCCGGCCACCGTGATCCGCGGCTGGTCCGGGCCGGCCAGTCCGACCGCGGAGGGCCGCAGCCCGGGGCTGGCGGTCACTGCCCACGACGGGACGACACCGGCGCGCACCACCTCCGGGTGCTGGTCGGCGTCGGTGCGCCGCCGGCCCGACGGGCGGTACACGTCGGCGAGGAAGGCGTTGAGCGCCCGGGTGCGCTGCTCGACCCCGGCGGTCACGTGCGCCCAGTCGGCGGCGCCGAGCACGCGGGGCACCGGGCACATCGGGAACGCGCGCTCCGCCAGCCGACCGTCCACGAAGGTGCCGAAGACGACCCCGCGCATCCGGCGTTCCTGCGCGATCGCGCCGACGACGGCCGTCAGACCCACCCCGCCGAGCTCGTCCAGGACCTCGGCGACCGGCTCGTACGCCGGGCGCAGCTCGCCGTCCGGACCGACCGCCTCGTCCCGGTCCGAGCCGGGATAGCGGGCGAAGACGTCGCGGCTCACAGCCATCGATCGAACCACTCGGCCACCCGCTCGGACAGCTGCAGCAGGTTCTCCCGCCCGACGACGGTGTGCCCCTCGCCGGTGAGCAGCAGCAGCTCGGCGGTCGCGCCCAGGGCGCTGAGCTCCTGGTGGGCCTGGATCGACTCGAGCACCGGGACGTTGGTGTCCCGGTCGCCGTGACACAGCAGCACCGGGGCGACGAGCCGGTCCAGCCGGGTCATCGGGGAGATCTCGGCCAGCATCTCCCGGTCGGCCACCGGGTCGCCGTACTCGGTCACCGAGGCAGCGGCCATCCACGGCTCGGTGCCGGCGAAGAAGGTGCGCAGGTCGCTCATGCCGGCCAGCGTCGCGCCGGCGGCGAACAGCTCGGGCCAACGGGTCAGCGCGACCAGGGTGAGGTAGCCGCCGTAGGACCAGCCGTGCGCACCGAGCTGGCCGCGCAGCGCGATCCCGGCGTCCACCAGGTACGCCGCGGTGGCGAGCACGTCGTCGAAGGACGCCTCGCGGGCGGCCAGGTCGTCGGCGGCCATGAACGCCGCCCCGTGCCCACCGGATCCGCGGACGTTGGGAGCGAAGACGGTCAACCCGGCCGCGACCAGCGCCTGCGCCACCGGCTGGTACTCCGGGCGCTCCTGTCCCTCCGGCCCACCGTGGAAGCTGATCACCGTCCGGTTGGCACCGTGCACCCCGGGCGGGACGTAGAGCCAGCCGTCGAGCTCGGTCCCGTCGGGCGCGGTGTACCGGCGGTGCTCCGGGGTGACCAGCAGCTGCGGGTCGGGGTGGCGCGGGGTCGAGGGCAGGGCGACCGGCGCCGCGGCGTCGGCCAGCGAGACCAGCCACAGCGACCGCGGCGCGAGCGGGCCGGTCAGCTCGGCCAGCAGGGTGCGACCGTCCCCGGTCAGCGACCAGCCGGGCATCACCGGCCCGGGCAGCTCGACGGTGCGCACCACCGCCCCGCCGGCGAGTTCGCGGACCTCCAGCTCGGTGACGCCGTCGGCGTTCCAGACGCAGACCACCGTGCCGTCGCTGCGGACGGCGTAGGCGTCCAGGTCGGCGTCCGGGCGGGACACCAGCACCTCGCCCGTGCCCGGCAGCCCCGTCTCGCTCAAGGGCACCCGGACCAGCCCGGTGCGGTCGCTGCGCGGCACCCCGGGGACGGCGGGGAGTCCGGCGCGCAGGTAGACCGCACTCCCGTCGGGGGCGAACCGGCCGTCCTCGGAGGCCCGCCCGCCCGGCGCCCCCAGCGGGACCACCCGGCGCTGCACGCCGCTGGCGACGTCGACCAGCACGACGTGCCGGTGCCCGCGGGGCCCGCGACGGGCCAGCACGGTGCGCTCGTCGGCAGCGACCGCAGTGACCGCGAGGAAGCCGCCGGTGGCCAGGGTGCGGCGGGCGCCGCTGACCACGTCGACCAGGACGACGTCGGCCCCCGGCCCGTCGCCCGGCGCGATCGAGCAGACGTAGTGCCCCGGAGCCGCCGTCCAGCCACCGGCGAACACCGTCGACCGAGGGTCCTCCCCCGCGACCAGGTGCCGGTCGCTGCCGTCGGGCCGCACCGCCCACAGCTGGGCGCAGATCGACCCGCCGGGGCTGACCAGGTAGGCCAGCCACGCGCCGTCCGGTGACCAGGCGACCGAGACGACCTCGTCGCCCGCCCCGGAGAGCACCGCCGGCGGGGTCTGCTGGTCCAGGGTCGCGACCTCGAGGCGGGGCAGCCCGGAGCGGTCGCTCACGTAGGCGACCCGGTCGCCGCCGGGCGCGAGGGCCGGGCACCAGGCACCGGCCGCTCCGGCGATCTCGGCGATGGCGAGGCGGGCCTGCGTGGACAGCCCGGCGGTGCGGAGCGCGTCGGTCATGTCACCTCCTCGGCGGGTGGGAGCAGATCGGGGTGGAGTCCCCGCGGTGCGTCATCGGCGCCCTGCGACTCCAGCCGGACCGTCAGCGGATGCCGTGCCGCTGCAGCCAGAGCTCCAGCAGGCCGATCTGCCACAGCTGGTTGGCCCCCAGCGTGGTGCGGTGGCTGTTCGGCTCGGCCAGCAGCCGGTCGACGTACGCCGTCCGGAACAGGCCGCGGTCGCGGGCCTCGGGCGCGTGCAGCGCTGCCCGCACGGTCTCCAGGTAGTCCCCCTGCAGGTCGATGATCGCGGGCACCGGGAAGTAGCCCTTCGGCCGGTCGATCACGTCGGCCGGGATGACGCTGCGGGCGGCGTCCTTGAGCACGCCCTTGCCGCCGTGCAGCAGCTTCAGCTCCGGCGGGACGGCGGCGGCCAGCTCCACGAACTCGTGGTCGAGGAACGGGACCCGGGCCTCCAGGCCCCACGCCATCGTCATGTTGTCCACCCGCTTGACCGGGTCGTCGACCAGCATGATCGTCGAGTCCAGCCGGAGCGCCCGGTCCAGCGTGGTCTCCGCCCCCGGCCGGGCGAAGTGCTCGGCGACGAGGGCCCGGCTGACGTCCTCGCTGGTCATCCACCGCTCGGACAGGACCCTGGCCAGCTGGTCGTGCGAGCGGTCGATGAAGACGCCGGCGTACGCGTCCACCGCCTCCGACACCGGGACGCCGTCCAGCGGCGGGTACCAGTCGTCCCCCGCCAGCACCTCGTCGGCGCCCTGCCCGCTCTGCACCACCTTCACGTGCTGGCTGACCTGCTGGGAGAGCAGGTAGAACGCGACCGCGTCATGGCTGGTCTGCGGCTCGCTCATCGCGCCGATCGCACCGTCCAGGCCGGCGTGCACGTCGGCGGTGGGCACCATCAGCCGGTGGTGGTCGGTGCCGAAGGTCTCGGCGATCACGTCGGAGTAGACGAACTCGTCGCCCGACCGCTCGCCCACCGCCTCGAAACCGATCGAGAAGGTGGCCAGCCCCTGCTGCCCCTCCTCGGCGAGCAGGCCGACGATCAGGCTGGAGTCGATGCCGCCGGAGAGCAGCACGCCGACCGGGACGTCGGCGACCATCCGCCGCCGCACGGCGACCCGGAGCTGCTCGAGGACCCGCTCCTGCCACTCCTCCGGGCGCAGGCCGGCGAGGTCACTGCGGCGGGAGTGCACCGGCCGCCAGTACTCCCAGTCGGACTCCCGGCCGTCGGGCTCGTAGGTGCGCACCGTGGCCGGCGGCAGCTTCCCCACCCCGGTCAGGATCGTGCGCGGCGCGGGGACGACGGCGTGGAAGGACATGTAGTGGTGCAGGGCGACCCGGTCGATGCTGGTGTCCACCCCGCCGGCCCGCACCAGGGCGGGCAGCGACGAGGCGAAGCGCACCCGGCCGGGCCCGCGGGTGACGTACAGCGGCTTGATGCCCAGCCGGTCGCGGCCCAGGACGACGCGGCCGGTGTCGCGCTCGACGACGGCGAAGGCGAACATCCCCAGGAAGCGCTCGACGCAGGCCGCGCCCCAGCGGTGGTAGGCCTTGAGCACGACCTCGGTGTCCGAGGTGGAGAAGAAGCGGTAGCCGGCCTGCTGCAACTCGGCGCGCAGCTCCCGGTAGTTGTAGATGATCCCGTTGAAGACCAGGGTCAGCCCGAGCTCGGCGTCGACCATGGGCTGGGCACCCGCGTCGGTCAGGTCGATGATCTTGAGCCTGCGGTGGCCCAGGGCGACCGGGCCGGACTGCCAACCGCCGGAGCCGTCCGGCCCTCGCCGCTGGAGCTGGTCGCACATGGCGCTGACCGCCGCCATGTCGGCGACCCCGCCGTCGAACCGGATCTCACCCGAGATGCCGCACACGTGCACCCCTCCCTGTCCAGGATCGCCGCGCCGGACGTCGGTCCACCTTGCCCCCGGACTGTTTCCGGGAGGTGACCGAGGGGGTCCCACGGACCCGGAGTGGCAATTCTGGGGGCTGCGACAGCGCCGTGCGACCGCACGGTCACCGGTCGTCGAGAGCGGCCGCGGTGCCGCTGTCGAGCCGACGCGCCGGACCGGGCGTGTCGGCCGTACGCCGCCTCCGGGGCGCGGATAGCGTTGCACGCGGTCCGCTCCCCCGGACCCGCACCGCATCCCTGCTGGAGGTCGTCCCCATGCGCTCCTTGCGCCTCGTGGCGCTCTCCGACGACGGCACGCACCTCGTGCTGTCCGCGGACGTGCCCGGCTCGACCGACGACGACGAGCGCTTCGAGCTGCCGGTGGACGACCACCTGCGGGCCCTGATCGGCGACCTGCCGCCGAAGCAGGCCGCCCCCGAGCGGGGCAACGACCTCCCGCCGCGGGAGATCCAGGCGCGGATCCGCGCCGGTGAGAGCCCCGAGCAGGTGGCGCACGCCTCCGGCACCAAGGTCGAGCGGATCATGCGCTTCGCCCACCCGGTGCTGCAGGAGCGCGCCCGGGTCGCCGAGCAGGCCCGCGAGGCGCGGGTCCGGCTGTCCGAGGGCACCCCCAGCGTGCCGCTGGAGCAGTTCATGTCCGAGCGGCTGCGACTGCTCGGCGCCGACCTGGACGCCGTCCGGTGGGACGCGCACCGCAGCGAGGACGGCACCTGGCAGGTGCGCGCCGCCTGGCGGGCGGGCCACAAGTCGGGCACCACCCGCTGGAGCTACGACATCCCCGCCCGCACCGTCACCCCGGTCGACGCCACCACCATGGACTTCGCCGAGGGGACCCGGCTGGTCCGGGTCGTCCCCGACGTCCCGGTCGGGCTGCCCGCCGCCCCGATCTCCCGGCGCGGGGTCACCGTGGTGCCCGGCGGCGAGCTGACCGACGCCGAGGAGCTGGACACCGAGGACCGGCTGGACGACGACGCGGAGGTCCGCAACGTCGTCCCGGTCGACGGCAACCCGGTCGACGTCCTGCTCTCGGGGGACGACGGACCGGACCGGACCGCCACGGTGCAGCGCTCGCCCTACGACGACGAGATCGACCCGGACACCCAGGACACGGTGGTGCTGGGCCGGCTGGCCGACGGCGAGATCGAGGACCCGCGGGCCCGCATCCCGGCCTGGGAGGACATCGTCTTCGGGGTCCGCCGCCACCGCTGACGCCTCCGGCGTAAAGCGTTCGGAACCGTCCGACTCCCGGCATAGCCTGCAGGGGCCATGACCGAGACCCCCGCCAGCGCCGACGACCGGGGCCGGCTCTCCTCGCTCGCCCGGCTCTGGCCGTTCGCCCGGCCCTACCGCTGGCTGGTCGTGCTGACCTTCACCGGCGCCCTGCTCGCCACCCTCACCCAGCTGGCCGTCCCGCTGGTCACCCGGTCGATCGTCGACGGGCCCATCGCCCGCGGCGACAAGGCCGGGCTGGTGCCGCTGCTGGCCCTCGCACTCGGCTTCGGCATCGCCGAGGCCGGCCTGTTCTTCCTGCGCCGCTGGGCGATGAACATCAGCAGCCTGCAGATCGAGCGCGATCTGCGGGACACCCTCTACCAGCGGCTGCAGCGCCTGCCGGTGGCCTTCCACGAGGGGTGGTCGTCGGGGCAGCTGCTGTCCCGGGCCACGTCGGACGTCTCGACCATCCGGCGGTTCGTCGGCTTCGGGGCGGTCTTCCTGGTCGTCAACCTGATCACCTGCGGCGTGGTCGGCGTGCTGCTGGTGGTCACCTACTGGCCGCTGGGCGTCGCCGTCCTGGTCACCAGCATCCCGCTCACCGTCTTCGGGCTGCGCTGGGAGAAGCGCTACAACGTCCAGTCCCGCCGGGTGCAGGACGAGCAGGGCGAGCTGGCCACCGACGTCGAGGAGGCCGTGCAGGGCATCCGGGTGGTGAAGTCCCTCGGCCGCAGCGGCCTGGTGTTCGGCCGCTACGACCGCAAGGCCCTCCGGCTGCGCGACCTGGAGCTGCAGAAGGTGCGCACCCTGGCGCTGATCTGGTGCCTGTTCGAGTTCCACCCGCAGATCACCCTGGCGGTGATCCTGGTCGGCGGCTCGCTGGCCGTGAGCAGCGGTGGGCTGACCGTGGGCGGGCTGGTCGGTTTCGTCGCGCTGTTCACCGTGCTGCTGTGGCCGATCCTCTCGCTGGGCTTCCTGCTGGCCCAGGCCCAGGAGACGGCCAGCGCCTGCGACCGGATCGGCGAGCTGCTCGACGCGCCACTGACGGTCACCGACCGGCCCGGGGTCACCGCGCAGCCGGTGGGCACCCCGGCCCGGCTCCGCTTCGAGCACGTCGGCTTCCGCTTCCCCGCGGCGGGCGCCCCGGTGCTGGCCGACGTCGACCTCGACGTCGCCCCCGGCGAGACGGTGGCCCTGGTCGGCGCCACCGGCTCGGGCAAGACGACGATGACGGCGCTGGTCGGCCGGCTGCTGGACGTCACCAGCGGTCGGGTGACCCTGGACGGCGTCGACGTCCGCGACCTGCCGCTGACCCAGCTGCGCAGCGTGGTGGCCACCGCCTTCGAGGAGGCGACGCTGTTCTCGATGAGCGTGCGGGAGAACGTGGCGCTGGGCCGGCCCGGCGCGACCGACGACGAGGTGGCCGAGGCGCTGCGGGTCGCGCAGGCGGACTTCGTGCACGACCTGCCGTGGGGGCTGGACACCCGGATCGGTGAGCAGGGGCTGTCGCTGTCCGGCGGTCAGCGGCAGCGGCTCGCGCTGGCCCGGGCGGTGCTCGGCCGGCCGTCGGTGCTGGTCCTGGACGACCCGCTGTCCGCGCTGGACGTGCACACCGAGGCCCTGGTCGAGCGGGCGCTGCGCGAGGTGCTGGCCGAGACCACCGCCCTGGTCGTGGCCCACCGCGCCTCCACCGTGCTGCTCGCCGACCGGGTCGCGCTGCTGGAGGACGGCCGGATCACCGCGGTCGGGCGGCACACCGACCTGCTCGCCGAGGTGCCCGCCTACCGGGCGCTGCTGTCCTCGGAGTCCGAGCTCAGCCA
>Ga0210040_10003402_pt1 | contig 21534 bp, 29 predicted proteins | sample CryGeyCG12114_NA_FD_185462 | JGI IMG/M metagenome (GOLD analysis project Ga0210040, IMG submission 185462) | Groundwater microbial communities from aquifer - Crystal Geyser CG19_WC_8/21/14_NA (SPAdes) (version 2) | ecosystem: Environmental > Aquatic > Deep subsurface > Groundwater | place: USA...
ATGTTTATGAACCCACAAAACGGCGGAAACAAACTGACGGGGACACCGAATTCGGACAAAATGTGGGCACCTGGTCTTTTGCCATAATTTGCCAAAAATGTAAGCGATCCAAGTGATCATACGAAATTTTTCCTGGAACCAGAAATAATGTTATCATTTTCACAATCTTTTAAAAGCAGCATGGAAAACCGTTCCAAATTCATGCTCCCTACGTATTCTCTTTCTGGTAGCTTCCCTATCCAGTTTTGTAACATTCACCGCATATTCCGCAGTCATCATATCCACACAAAGTGTAGGTACTCAGCCCATTCGATCATTGTCTGACTTAATTGCACGCGATTTCCAGTTCACAGTTCATGAAAAAAGTAAAACCGTCCAATTTTTTCTTCAAGTAAGTGATGAATCGCTATCATTGAAATATATATATATATTCACTCACAATCCCTAACAGCCTAACTAATTGGATACGTCTGACTGACTTAACTTTACGTAGAAATTAATTGACATCTACAACTTAACAACAAAGCAAACAATGCAAACTGTCAGCACAGAAAATGAAGTGTCACATTTTCTTAATAAACCTATTGCCTTCTTGTCCCAAGCTGAGAATTTTTACACGGCGGCTCTCCAAATGAATTACAAAGAACGATTTCTATGTGTTGACGTGAAAACTTTGCCCGCATCGCGTCATCCATACAAGTATGGCATGTTAGTGAAAAAACGTTCCCAGTACAGAGAGTTCTTCAATCATCGGTATTTTGAATTCCTTCCAATTAATTGCAAACTAACTAATTGGAAATTTTTTTGGATTGGATATTTTGGATTGATTTAGACTAATTGGAATCAAAGAAACGGGATTGGGAGCTCGATACGAGAGTCCATACAAGAATCAAATTCTCAAATGCGAAAAGAGTTCCAGAAGTCGGAATGAACAGCAGTTTTGGAAGAAACCCCATGTTAACAAAGTGACGGATATTGTTTCTGCTTATTACGTTTTTGCAGGTGGCGGTTTATTGTCATTAATTATTCTCAGACTTGAATTCTATGTTTTCAATTTGCAGTTTCGGGTTTAAATTGCTATTGGAATTTGGAATGGAATCCTTTTCTGTGCGCTAAATTATTTTTTATTTGGAACATAACATTCAACTCTACGAACACTTTACAGATTTACCGACATGGCGTCGAGCTACATCATTTCAGTTGCTTGATCTTTTTGACTGAGAGTTTTTTCAGTCAAAGGATAGGTAGCTTTTAGGAAATCAATGTATTTAGTGTTATTAGTTAATCAGTCGACTACTTTGTGATTGAACTTATTTCGAATTTTCATCTCAACCCGTCGAAGGGAGTAATAATTTCCAGTCCAAGGGAACCAAATGATACCGGTTCCAAATTCATGTACACCATTGGACCCCTCATTGGCGTACACGCCGTTGAGGTTTGACTACAAATAATTGTTGAAAATTAGAACTAACTAGTGTGTAGCTGTAGCATACTTATGCGTTAAAAAAATTCTGAAATTTTGGTACCTCGTGACATCCATAATACCACCAAGCACCTTTCCAAATGCGTGCACAATGGCGCCTCTTGTCTACATCATTGTCTCGGTCTGGAGTACTGAACGCCATCCCACTATGTCTGCCCAAGGCATCTCCTGGTGAAGGTTTTTGATGCAAAACTATTCTGAAGTTTAAATCTGATATACGATTTCAATCAGTTGAAAAAACATGTCCGGATTATCCAGCCCTATACAGAATCTAGCTTACCTGCCGTCCCTTTGTATTCGGAAACTTCGATTTTGAAAAAATCTGCAGAATCTGCTATTTTGAATTGCGAGTACACTGCATATTTACTTTGACCAGTCCAATCTGTCATTTCTATTCGGAGTTCTTGGTCATCCTGTTTGCTCAATGTGTATATTGACTTCAAACCTATGGAAATTACCGATTACCGTATTATTTACTCCAGATGAAAAATGGGATAAGTTCCCCTCTTTAGTAGTAGTAGTACCGAGCCAAAAATCAGAATTGATATCACCAAAACCATCTTCATATGATTTCCAATCTTTGTGAAAATTTTCCCGGATTGTGGCTCCACGGGGTAAAGGCCACCCTCTTCGTTGAATAATTGTCCAGCCCCCCCCAGTAGTATCCATGTCACATACAACCTAAAAATCTAATTACCTATCAGCGTTCTTAAATATACTATACACAATGTTTTTCATACTCGAATAGTCGTTTCATTCCCGTATGGATAAACATGGTAGATTCCAGATGGAGCTCTTTCCCTAAAAGATTTGATTTGGGAGCAATCCTTCGGTTTAACTGAAAAATGTAACTCTTGTTTTGAAACATTTTACAATGCTATATTTACGATTTGCAAATGGCGCAGTTTTATGCAATTTCAACTCCACTTACTCATTCTCTGAAAACGTGTAATACAAGTTATCATTTGAGACGGAGGTGTTTGTAGAAACAGAATGATTTTAAAGTTTAGTCAAAGATAATATTTACCGTAAAATTTTCAGGGTCTATTTCTTGACCTCGGTTGAAATCATAATTATTGGTTACTTCTGCTCTGCCTTGTTCAATACGTTCTAAATGTGAAGAAATGTTGTCAATCTGCTGTGAATGGACGAAAGGAACAAATAGTTCTTCATTTGTAATCTAGTTTAAGTAAATGATAAACTTTAGCCATAATTAAACCTTTTGACGATGAACTCCGATTTCTTCGGACAAGTGATGTACAGTTGTTTCGAGATTTTGCATCGTACTGGTTTCAAGTATCGGCGTCGTCACTAATCTGTTGGACATATGATGATCATACGTTGGTTCTGGACTTCGATAAGCTCTTTTTCCTTTGTTTATCTCGTCAATCTATACAGTTCACATAAAATGTAACATACATTTTAATCAAAATTACGCCTTTTTAAAAATTCGAGTCTCAAACTTGTTTCTGCAAATGGAACAATTCCGTAATTATATGAAATGTTGCTTTATCTTCTCCTTCGGTCTCCGTTGCTTCTAAAGTTTTAAAGTCACAGTTCATTGTATTTTGTGCCATGCAGGGTGGGTGTCGTGTTTAGCAAAATAACCTTGTTGCTGCGTTTTCCAGCTATTTTCATTCTCTCTTAACATAGCTGCAGTATTTTGAGCTTTTACTTGATCCGGTGAACAAGAGCATGAATTTTTCAGATCTTTCAATTGATTTTCCAAATCATATTTTAGGCCGGTAAATTGATTTAATAAGCTGTTCATGGATTGGTCCAGCTCCAGTTGCTGATTTGAAATTTTCTTAATTTTCAAAGATTTCATCTATGGAATTGAGGAAAGAATAAGCAAGATTGATTGAATGATGCATGTATTTTTTGTGGTGTTTCTGAAATTCAGGATTACTTTTTCTTGTTCATCATTTAATTCCTCATGAATTTCTTGATAAGGTGAAACAGTGGAGGTAGAGATTTCGTCTCTAGATTGCTCATACGAATCATCTGCTTCAGAAAACGAAGGGCCGTATCGTGATGTGCTTGTTGAGATTTTTCTTCTTTGTTGGGATTGCTTGGCAAGGTTTGAGCTTAAAAATCGGTTGATGGTTTTGGGAAGATTTTGCTCCACCAGAAATATCTGTAAATGGATAAATTTAAATTTCAAAGCAGTTTTATATTTTTCATTCTGCACATTTGCAACGCTAATGAATGAGAGACCTGGTTTTCGAGATGTGAAATCTGTCTGGTGAATTTGAGTCGGAGTTTGTAGTTTTCATTTTCATTATACTCCAATTTCCTGGTCAATGCATTTATCTATTGTGGCAAAAATGTAGAAATTATGAAAGAATTGTCAGTTTATAATTGCGTGGGTGAAAAAAGGGGAAAAAATCAGAACCTTGTCCAATAACTGCTCTTGGGAAGCTTTCAAACTTTGCAAGTTATCAATTACATAGTTCATATTATACGCCTGCCTATGAACAGAACAAAATGCAGTTTTGAATTAATTGCTTCGATTTACACGTTTTATAAAAATTTTGTGGCTTACTCAGTTCCCAAATCTTCAGCGTCATGAAAATTTGCATCAACAAAAGCAGACAAAGCTGAGATTGTGAAACTTAAGAGAAAGCAGTAAGTTTTGAAAACACTCTTTGCCATTTTATTGCATTTCAATCTCAAAAATAAATTAAAATCACACTTTTCAATGTAAAGTATCTCTTTGATTGAATAGTATAGTAAATTCTTATCGCGGTAGTGTACAGTAGTTCAAAGAAAAAATAACTTTGCAAGTGTATATAATTTAATTAAAACATCTTATTGCTGCATGTGTCTTGGCATAAACTGTGTTTAACCTTTTCATTCATTGTTAACCTTTCTGCATTCTATTATCAATTTCAATGATTCACTCATGTCATGATTTTTTAGCTGTATCAAAAATATGCTTTATTTTGATGGATACAAACCATTCAACCAATTGATTGCATTAGTGTTTTTTAATTGAAACATAAAAGAAGCCAGAGAGAGCAGAGAATTTTGAAGTCCGGAGTTAAAATTTGTAACAATTTCAATTCAATTTTTAGCTTTTAAAATTTTTTAACGCCATGACAACCCACGAAAACTTTTTCCGGAAAACAAATATGAAAACGAATGATCATTTCAAAACTTCATCATTCATTCACCATCAGTCAAATAATCCACACGTTCGTTTGTGCTCTCCAATCTTTCACCATAGTCAACATCATTTGACACTTAACAGTGATCCATTTTGAATTTTTTTAACAATCCGTAAACCAAAACTCAACACACTATGTCTTGTGGTCGCTCAAATGGTGGTTGTGGACAACAATCAAATTGTCCTCAAACTTGCCCACCTCCATGCTGTCCACCAGCTTGTTGTCCAGTAAGTCCAAAATCACAAAAAAAGCTTAGAAATTGCCAAAAATAGTTTTTCTGTCAAAATTCATTGGAATTTCATTCTAAATTCAATGTTGTCATTGCATTTGTTGTCTTGTTTAGAGAACAAAAGAATTCTTTTGTTCTCTCCAAACAAAGAAAGTCAATCGTCACGCACGCGCATGCGCGCAACTTGGTTTTTCAACCAACGCTGTTCTGATTCTGAATTGATTTCGTTTGTTTGCATTCAGAATTGGGAATAACATTTTCTTGTTATTTTTTGTAGCCCGTGGTAATCAAAACTAAAACTCAATCTCAACAAGGACAATGTGTCGTTTTTCAATTGCCTCCAGGTATAAATTAAATTATTTATGCTGCTTAATACGTACGATTATTAGTGAATTATTTTAATCTATACGTGTGTAGTAGCAACTAAGCACATTGTTGGCTTCAGTTTCTATAATTTTCAAAATGTGGTGTAATTTGCAGTGAATATTGTGTGCGAAATTCCTCCACCACCAAGGAAGAACAAGGAGCCCAAAGTTTGCTGTGTTCCAATTGGTTAGTACTAAATGGATATTGCTTTAAAAATGATTTGAGGTTATTGTTGAGTCTTGCTCAGAATACTAATGGCTTTGTTTCCCTATTCAGTTGTCTGTGAAGATGACGAAGGTGGACAATGTGGCCAGCAACAATCAGGATGTTGCATGCCAGTTGATTTCTGTTGCCCACAACAAGGTGGACGCGGTGGTGGCTGTGGCATGTAATTTACTCAATTAAGTCCAACCTGTGATGTAATGCTTGTTCGTCTAGTCAAGAATACGATGGGTGAATGAAACTCTTCTCGTCAAAAATACGATAAAAACTTGTGATGTCATGCAATACTTGTCTAACCAAATTCTTAATGGATCAAACTGATATCCGATTGGATGCTCTCACAAATAAATGAATTATGATGGATACAAAGTTATCTCTTGTGTAGTGTTCTCTCTATTTTTAGTTAACATAATTACAAAAAAATCAGTTCAATTGTTCATATTAAGAGCCACAATTTCTAATTTCTGCTTGAATTCCGTCACATTTGAAATAATTGATTCGGAATAGAACCGTACAGTTCTAATTCTTTCCACCATTATGAATCCATTATCTTCAAATCGGCCATACGGAATGTACGGAATGTGCAGTGAGACAAAAAGTGCGATTTCATCTGTTTCTATCGAAAGCTGTAAACTTTTTTCGTCTATTGCTGAAACATTTGTTACCTACAAAATCAAAATATTTTAAAGCAAATCACAAACAATTTAAAGTTTTGCCAGTATTCATGTAATTTACCCGTAAATTAGCATTTCCAATCTCCAAACGATCCTTCGGATATTTGAAAAACCAAAAGTTGTCAGGTACGCCATCCATTGTGAAATAGAGAAAGCAAGTCGTCAACGAATTTTCGCAATGACTTTGTAGTACTTTCACGTCAATTTCGTAAACCTGTCCGACATGAGTATTGTTCTAAAACAATAAAAAATTAAAAACAGTTAAATTTTGCTACAACGGCGTGGTAGTTTTTTCAATTGTCAATCGCATACCAATTGAATGTCCACATAAAAATCTAGTAGGGGCTTCATGGAGCCTAATGTAAAAAGCCTTATCCTCATTTTCCCCTTGAATTTCTTATTCCCCTCGTTTATAAAATAAACACCGATATTTCCATCAGAAAGTTCATTAGGCGATATTATTGCTGGCTCAAATAAATGCTTTACGAAATAATGGAGCAGTTTCCAATGACCTGTAAATTCTGTACCAACGATAATATACTCTCATGAACTCAATGATAGTTTAAATTGGTTTTAATAGCTACTTGTTGTTTGCAATAGATTTTTTATTTACCTATAGATTCCCACCCAGCACCAGGCCAAATTCCATTCAATTGCCAATACAAAGTTCCCATAGTCAAACCTTCGCCATTTGAGAGTAAAACGTCCATTTTCCGTCTATAAAATTCTGTCTCCATTTTGATACACATGGCTTGAGAAACTTGAACCAAATATAAAAGCCGAGGCAATATTTTTGAACTCATTGAATAGTTAAATGGCATAGGAAAATGCATTGCAGCTTGGGAACTCATTTGCCATTGTCCAAATAAATGGTGTTGCCTATGATTGAACATTGGAGATGACCAATAGTGCTCTTTTCCGGACGACATGTATTTTTTCAATGTAGACCAGTAAGGCCAGGATTGGAATCCGTATTCGGATGCAAACCGGGTATTTTTATACGATTTCGATTTCCAGCAATCTGCAATGTAGGTGTAGTAGTGGGCTGTAAGCAATTAAGAATAAATTCATTATTCTTTAATTAATGTTTCAATAATATTCACGAGCATATTTAGGTTTTCGTTGTGCTTGCTCACAATCCCCATAAATCGGTGAATACGGATTCTGTGCGACCCAACCTTCTTTCTCACTCTGAATCCCATTTGTAGGGCTTGACGTTAGAAATGGTCTGGACGGATCAAATTGTACCACCCACTTTTGCACAGTACCCACATACAGTTTGATAAAGTCCTTTTGATACAAACTAAAGTTTCTCGCCGTCCCATACCAATTACCACGCAAGGCGGCTTCATTTTCATTATTTGCAGCCCAAATGGCAATGCTAGGATGAGACTGGAGTCTATGAACTTGAGTCTCTATTTCTTCTTTAACAGTAGCAAGAAAATCTGGCGACGTGGGGTACATTGCACAAGCGAACATGAAATCCTGCCAGATTAGAATTCCTAAAGAATCGGCTAGCTGTTAAAACATCGGTCAGGAACCATTTTTCAATTACTAATGAAAAATTGTTTCATTTGACATTTTGTTAAGTTGTAGCGAAAAATTACTTCATAAAAATAATCGGATTCGTAAATTCCTCCTCCCCAAACGCGTATCATATTCATATTGGCCTCCTTGGCTGACTTTAACATCCATTTCACTTGCTCTTTTGTAACTGCTTCAGGTAATACATGAAAAGGGATCTGATTTGATCCTTTGGCAAAAATTGGTCGTCCATTCACTCTAAAGAAAAATGTACGTCCTACAAAGAGGGAAATACATTTAGTTATCAATCAAATTAAAAGGTGACGAATTTTTTTTAAAACAGTACCTTTATTTGGTGCCGTCTCATCAACATAATCTTGAATCAATTCTATAGTCCTGAATCCAATTGAGACTGTCTTTCTGTTCGAACTGAAATTACTTCCTTCACTTTCATAGAATGCCGTAAGATTGTATAAAACTTGATTTCCATGTCCATTTGGCCACCATAATCTAATTTCTGACTCCTTCGTACAAAAAAAACCAAATAAAGTAATTATAACTAAAGCAAATTTAAAACACAGAAAATCAAAGTTTGAAACTTTACATTTAGCTTGAGCATAACAGAAAAATCTTCCTCGTCTTTTGAAAAAGCTATGTCTGCTGACGAGTGTTTCTCAACCCCATGGCCTTGCAATGTCAAATGCAAAACTCCTCTTTCCTCGGAAATTTTCGATAAAGTAAGAAATGTGGGGAAAAATTTGACTTTGGCTTCAACTTTCCAATAAGTTGAGCCATTATCAGTTTTCTCTCGGTTTAAAAATGTTATCACACTTGAAATTATTGGCTCATCAGCAGCGACTATATAAATAGATTTCCTATGCGAATGTTTAAGCATTTATTGCAAGTTAGCAGCCATCCGAGACAAAAATAGGAAATCTTGAGTGTAAATTACCAAATGCTCACAGAAGGATAAGCCGGTCCCCAATCCCATGAGAAGGATGCCTGCATTTTTCTAATATGGTTTGCATGGCTCACACCTTTATATTCAACAGGTACAGATTCAGGTGGTACAATATAAGATTCAGCTTGTTTATTGAATTCATTGCTTGAATATTCAATCGGTGATTCGAATTGAATAGAAAGAGTATTTTCAGTAGAATTCTGTCAAACAACGCTAGATTTAGTAGAAACAACAAATATTATACGTGTTTATTACAAAGTACGGTTTACCTTCAAAAATCCCGTCAAATTGAAAACATAACGAACAAACATATTATTAGTAGACCCTACTAATTTGTCGTTGATGAATATTTTGGCTACAGTATCCAATCCTTCACATACTAAGATGTGACTTTTCTTTTGCAATACATCAGAGGAGACTGAAAATTACAAGTTTTGGTTGTATACTGCAATTTAATATAGAATTATCTTATTGCAACGTACTCGAAAATTGTCTTCGGTAGGTCCAATTTGCTTCTGCAACCCAACGAGTTTCCAAATCATTGTAATCTTCATAAATTTTGTTCTTAAAATATCCTTTTTCACTTTCCAAATCTGTGTAAATTCCTCCAGGAACACTTACATTTAAGTGAATGTTTATGTTCTTGAAACATTGTTTACATGTAGCACTCCAAGCACCAGTTTGTTTACTACTGTCAAGATAAACATTTATTCTGCCACTACTTGGAATTTGAATGCTATTTTCAGTGGATCGTACATCGATCACATCGATTAAAACTATTGTGATATGAAATAGCATAAAACTTAATTTTCCCCACATACTTATTTTTGCACTTTTAGTCCCCATACAGCTTAAGCAGTTATTTCACAGTCAATGACAATTTATATCTAGAAGTAGAAGCTAAATCCTCTGATCGATTACAGCCAGTGTATAGAATGTAGCAAGAGATACATGTTGACCTTTACAGTTCATGATAGCACATACGCACAAACAACTACAAACTAGCTTTTGAAACAGCTATAAGTAGTAATAGTAATCTAAACTTCTGAACAAAATGCATGTATGGACTAGAACTAGAAGCAATTAGTTAGTAAGCTGTTGAAATCAAGACTTAATACCCAATAGGTGACGCTAGTGGCGGATTTGATATATTTTTTAATGCTTAAACTTCTATTAGGATCTAAGTACAACAAAACGGTCCCATAGTCTAATCTGGGAGCACAAAAATCCAATGTTATATTGACTTTAAAAAGCAGATTTAAATAGCCCCTGCAACAATGCTTCTCCCATTTTCCATATTCAGGTTTACATGCTGGAAAAATTCACCAACAAAACAACAAATATTGGACGTTGGACGTATGATGTCTAAATCAGCAACAAATTTCATCAATACTCGTGAATTGAATAACAATAAAATTCCTTGAACTACGGTGTAACTGTTGCTCATATTGTTTGCCATGAATAAGATGAAAAATTTGTCGCACTCATCACGAAAAGCTGAATTAAACAGCAAGTAGAAAGGAAATAATATTTCTCAGTATTTCGTATCAATTGTAAACAATTAAATGTTTAGTTTTAGAATGCAAGTTTACTAACTAAGGTACAAGTGTAACTTTTTCTTTCGAGTGCAGGAATTTATGCATTTAACTTTTCCAGCAAAAGTCATGGAATGATACAACACCAATGCAACATATTTAATTGTAATTAATTATATAAAATGAAAGCATTGCTATATTATTTATTTGGGATTATTTCCCTGATCAATCGTTACTCTGAAGCATTTATTAGTAAGTCACAGTTTAAATTATTATCGCGGCAGACCAGCCATCATTAACTCAATCTTATTTTTAAAAGTTGTTTGATGCTGAAAAAATGTGCAGAATACTCCACTCAAGAAGATGAATTTGGATATCCAGTTGATCGGTCACAAACTTCATATCCTCACTATCGAAGAAATGAGAAAGTTTCTGAACGGGATCTTTGGAAAAAACAAGGCTGTCGTAAGTGACATAAAAGTAACATTAAAATATCACAAAATATTTTCACAAACGTTTAATTACAGGTTGTGGTGTACCAAATAAACCATTGCAGCTTTTCGATGAAAAACAGCCACACACAGAAACATACCCTTGGCAAGTATTCATAACCTCTTGGCGCTATCATCGCTATCAAACTGTTTGTTCGGGTATTTTTTTTACAGAAAACAATCGTGTTTTTTCTTGCCAAGAAATAAAAAAAAAACATTTTTATGTACAGGTACAATAGTGAACGATCGAATGATCGTAACTAATGCCAAATGCTTTAAAAAATACAAGAAACGTCCACACGTCATTGAATTAAGTTGGGAAAACCAGCGGATAAATGTACCCAAGCAGGGAACCGATCCACAGAAAAGTATCCTAGTTGAAAAAGTTATTTTCCATCCTGAATACCTCAAAGGGTAGCAAATCTTATGCTATTATTTTTATTATTTTTGCTCAAGGCTATGCTCAATATTGTTTTAAATTTCAGAAACACAGATTTCGACGTGGCTTTGTTAGTGTTATCCTCCAAACTGCATTTCACATACCCACAAGGAATTCGGCCCGTATGTTTACCATACAAAGAAACTCTAGTAAATTACACAACAGATTCTTACGTTTCTTCCATAAAATTACCACCTCCTCCTGATTATTTGGAAGAGGGTCAAGAGCCCGTGGAATCTTACATAGACTACACAGCGGATATCCAAATCCTAACTACAAATGAAACATATGCTTCCACTTTTAAAGCAACTACATGTCTGCCGATTTTTGAGAAAGAATATGATGCTGAGAAGTTAGTCTGCGTAGAGTATAACTTCAATCTTGCTTCGGTAATGTTCAAAATTCAATAGTTTAATTTACAATTGATTTTATTTCTCGGAATAATTTTGGTTTTCGGTTTTTTGAAACAGACATATATTGGAGGAGCTTTGATGAGCGAAATGCCTGATGGTCGAATGTTGATGACAGGAATTATGACTTCTGGGCATTTACAACAACGACCAAGAATACAAAGCTCAGCTACTTTGTTTCTCAAAATCAAATGTATTTACAGACTCGTTGTTTCCCGTAAGATTAGAAGTGTGCGCCGATATTTAGTTTAATGAAACATACTTTTGCCCAGATTTTTTGGATTTCATAATGGGAGAATCGGAAAGAGTAGGAGTCAACTGGTGTCAAATGCCGGAAAATATTCATGTGAATAAAAGTGGGGAATACTTGCCACCTCCTGCAGAACCTTGGGAAGCCCCCAAAGTTACTTCTTTAGAACGTAAAATAGATCCAAGTTGCGGTGAGTATGCATGTACTGCAATAGTAATCACTACAATTTGTGATATACTACAAGTGCCTAAAGTATTTTTATTTTCAGTTTGTGGATACAGTAGAAAAAAGAAATCACGAATTGTAGGTGGTCGGGAATCTGAGAAATATGTGTATCCTTGGCAAGCAGGACTTATGAATCAGCTGAATCAAATCGGGTGTGGCGGCGCGTAAGTAGATTATATATTTGGCGTCTCCAAATGACGCCAAACGTTAAAAAAATTCTGTGTTTTGATACTGCAAACAAGTAAAATAGATGTTTTTGAAATAATCTAGAATAATAAATGACCGAATGATCCTGACAGCAGCCCACTGCGTAGCCACTGGTGTATTTGAATATTTGTATTTCGGGCGGTCCGCATTTGCTGATGTAGAATACTCACCTGTATTGATTTTGGCTCATAGTACTGACGCTGATAGTAGAGCTGTAAAACTAGATGTCAAAAATATTTATTCTCATCCTGGCTACCTCAATTTATTGATACAGTCAGTTTTGTTGGCATCAGTCCTTTGAATCAATCACAAACATATAGCTTTTAAATTAATTTTGTTGTGTTTTGTTTACAGTGGTGTGACAGCCTATGACATTGGTAATGGATCACAGTGATTTAAAAAACATTTATTTTGTATGCTCTTGGTGAACAAATATGGTTACCAAGGTCCCTATAGTGATCAAACAAACTCCTTCTCTACCGAAGGTAGAGAAGTTTGTTTTGATCACTATAGGGACCTTGATGGTTACAACACTAGTTTATGTTTGCAGCACTTGTAATACTTAAAGAACCCATGGGATTTTGGAACTTACGTGGTCCCACTCCAATATGCTTACCAGAAACAAATGAAAATTTGAATTTAGTCGGATCCATGGGTAGAGTTGCGGGATGGGTATGTTGATCAAGAATTTTAAATGAAAAATTCAAATTTCAACAAACTAATACAGTTATTTTGTTGTTGTAGGGGTTGCTCAGCCCTGACGAAGATGAGCCTGATATGGATACAACTGTATTACGTGAAATTGACCTGCCAATCATGGATTTGGAAAGATGCAGGGAATTAGCAGCCATTGCTGTAGTGGATGATTTGATATGTGCTGGATATTTCAATCCAGAAAAAGACACTGCAAAAGTATAATCAGCACAATTTGAACAGAGCATTATGTAGATGATAATGATTGTAGAACTAACCTTCCGATTTCATATTCAATTTTAGGGAGATTCCGGTGGTAAGACTACCTTTGATTATGAATGTATTTTGTGCTGAATATTTTTCATTTTTCACGAACTTGATCTATATCGCCGAAATGTAATAGGTGCTCTAATGACCAATAGAGATTCTGGTCAAATGATGGAAGTAGGCATTGTCTCATACGGTACGGTACATAATTTTTTGTTATGTTTATAATTTTAAATGGAAATGATCAAACAGAGTTCAAAAATATATAGGGGATTACGACATTCGTAAATCGGCTGGATTGTTTCTAAATACATCCGCTGCATTGTATACCAACGTATCAGGTTTAAAACTACCCATTCACAAATGCTACAGTTTACAATGCAATCTAAATTCCAAAATCTAGCATTACCATTTTCATACCACAGCATTTTTGCATTACATTGACTACTATGGGAAACTAGAGGGTGCTACGTGGTGCAAGCGTAATTTCGATGGGCCGAATCCTTTCAAACCATGGGCTGGGTTTTGGCCAAAATCTAGCAAAACAATAATTAAGGACTGCAGTAAGTACACTTTGATTTTTTAAATTTATGTTTCAAAGGACTCTATATTAAATTTCATCCAATACTTTTGCAGCTTGTAGCTCTGCATCCAAATCGAAGAACCCTCCATGGCTCGTTTTAATAAAAATTGTCTCCCGTACTGCACTTGAACTCACCGATCGAATTGAACATTGCTCTGGCACTATTATAAACTCCAAATTTGTTCTCACCTCTGCACAATGCGTGCTACGGAAAACGAAAATCGAAATACATCAGCCGTTAGGACTTCCTGCAGAAAATATAACCGTTTACGTTTTGGATGCGACAGGGAAAGAAACGAAATTACAAGTGGAGGCTGTACGAATTCATCCAGATTCCGTGAATATTGCAGACAAAACTGATAACACTGAAGTGAAAACGTAGGAAATGTAAACTAAAATTTCCATGCCTTGTATTACGCTAAAAAAATCTACTTTCTTGAAATTTCAGATCAGATTTAGCCTTACTTGAGCTTAAATCTGAAATTAAATTCACAGAGGATTTTACACCAGTCTGCATTCCAAAGTGGGAACTTAATGTAGAGTTCGAAGCTTTGCCAGTAGCTCCAGAAATGAAAGGACAACTTGTGTCGTGGAATATCCCGGATGGCTCGACCAATGTACAATTGGTGAAACAGTTTGTAACGATCAAAAATCCGGATGAGTGTCCTACAAACCGTTCTTTGGCAAATGTTTTGTGTGTAGAAGATTCTGAAAATCCGAAGGCAGAACATGTAGTTACTAAAAACAATTATTGCTGTAAAAAAAATGATCTGAAAAAGTGATCAGAAATGATTAAAAAGTTTGGTCTTTTTATACAGAGCACCGGGGGTTCCCCACTTTTGGTAGCTTATCGAGAAGATCCAAAACGTATTATACAGTTAGGAATTGCTCCAGTTTCGGTTACAAGAAAATTTCGGCGCAGAAAGAAACCAATATTTATTTCGAACGATTTCGCTTTAAAACAGGAACCAGCTGTTGATCTTGACACTAGGGACATTGTTTATGATGAGACACATATTGATTTAAAAGCCAGAAATGTGTTTTTTGGTTTGCTGGGTAAGTTATGAATAAACATGTGGATCATGCTGATACTAATATTCAATGGGGAGAATCATTTTTTTTTCTCTTAAATCTAAAACATATCCTTTTTGTTTGTTTGGCAGAACAAGATTCAATGGAATTTATCGAGTATTTTTCTCATGAAGCCAATGCTGCTTGGTGTTTATAAACAATGTTCAAGCATTGGAATAAAATAAAAATCTCAGCAAACCTAATCATCACAAATTAATTAATTATGTATATTGTAAGAACAATATGGCTGGTTATGCATCCCACCCACACCTGATAAAATGCTTTAATAGTTTTTAGCATTGTCTTAATACAAACAAACAATACAGCTTTATTGATTAGGCCACTAAGTCTATTGTCATGCATCATATTTATGTATTGCAAATCATCCATTTGTAGTACAAAACGTACAGACGTATAGACAGCGTGTAAAATATTTGAATCTGCATGTTCCAGGATGAAAGAGAAAATTATTTTTACACTTGGAGCGTCCATCTTTCTTTTCGAATTCAGTGAAGGAATGAAAAGTGAGCAAATCCTGATTGCATAAAACTAGAATGTCGGCAAAAATATGTTTTTCCACAATATTTTAGAATAAAATAATCTTTTTAGGATATTTTGGAGGAGAAGATGAATACGGTTATCCTTCATATCCATCCAAGCAAACATCAAAGTACTATAAACTTTCAGATGACAAAAGAATACTCTACCGAGAATTGTGGTCAAAAGGATGCCGTGAGAGGATAAAATTATTCATTATCTATAACAATTGACCCATATTATAAATATATTTCAAAATTATTTGCAGAATGTGGAATGGATAATGCACCCCTAACAAAATTGGATCCTGAGCAACAAGAGACACAAATCTATCCATGGCAAGTTTGGGTCACAACATGGGATGAACCAGATCGTTTCGAAATTGCTTGTTCAGGTATGTTAAAAATTAACATTGAATAAGTCTGCACAAAAGATTAAAAAATAATCTAAAATGAAATGAAAAATTATAGGTACAATTCTGAATGATCTCACCATTTTAACAAGTGCCTCGTGTTTTCGATATAAACAGGGGAACATGGAATACGACTGGCAAAAACAAAGAATAAATATTCCTCGACGTAAAGGTGGAAAATTCCATGGGATTACAATTAGACGTATTGTTATTCACCCAAGATTTCTCAAAGGGTGAAGAAACAAAAAAATTTAAACAATTTTTCAAATCACCTATTCAATAAGCATGTTTTATAATAAATAAATAGGGACAAAGACTATGATGTGGCGATTCTTCATTTAACAAAACGACTTACATTTGATTATCCTCAAGGAATTCGTCCAGTTTGTATTCCCGATAGAAATACCATACTGAATCTTACAAGGTTCACCGGGGTCTCTAAAATTAAGGTACCGGTAGACGACGATAGACCTGATTGGGATAGTCCTAATGTGGAAGAAGTGGTTGACTACACAAGTAATTCTATCATTCCTACCGATCCAATTACCTATGCGCCGACTTACCCGGCACCAGAATGCCTCAGTATGTTTAAAGAAGGATACAATACGGATAATTTGATTTGCTCAAGCTACAATGCAAATTACAGTGCAGTACGACAATAAATATGAACAAGTAATAAGTAAGAAGTTCAAGAAATTGAAGTCTGACCTTCATTGATTTATTTCAGACCTATTTGGGAGGAGCGCTTATGAATATCTTGCCTAACGATAGGATGTTAATGATCGGAATTCTGGTTGCAAATCATATCGATGAAAAATTAAACGCTGATTCATCACTGTATCTTTACCTAAGAATTGAACGTGAGGTTTCCATGATGGAAATAACAATGCATGCATGGGGTTACAGAACAGATATATTTTTTTTACTTTCAGGTATTCTGGATTTTATACAAAGTCAGTCTGAGGCTGTCAATGCCAACTGGTGCCTGACTCCTGAATCTTATAATGTAAAGCCTGATGGGCAAGCCCCTCAGGTTCCAGCCCAACCCTGGCGTGAACCGGATTCAGCCACTTCCAAAGATAGGAATGAAGATCCATCATGTGGTGAGAATCACAAACTTTCTGATAACTATAACCACAACTTGTAATATCAACAATTTAAAAAAGATATTTATCATAAAGTTTGCGGTTTCAAAAAATCCGCCCAGTCTCGTATCACTGGTGGAAAGGAAGCCAAGAAAAACAGCTATCCCTGGCATGTTGGAGTAATTAAAAATGGACAATTGTGTTGCGGCGCAGCGTACGTTTCAACTATATTTTGTAATCACTGGTTTGATTTACAGGTTTTGAATGACGTATTTTTATGTATCTTTCAGAATTATCAACGACCGAATGATTCTCACAGCGGCTCATTGCGTTATTTCCATGATATCTGCAAACCGATTCGGAAATACAGGAACGCGTCCAACAGAGGACGCTGCTTTCCTCCAAGTTTCTCTTTTAGCGCACAATGTTCGCAATATTGAAGAAATTGTAGTTACAGTGTCAAATATTCTTACCCATCCTGATTATGTGCAACATAAGATTGAGTAAGTTTTTAATACTATGAGGTATCATCAGCACAGATTCAGATTTTAATCCTAGGAAATATTTACTCGCCTTGGTTTAGGAGGCTCACAAACTATGATATAGGTATTGACATCAGTTAAAATAAATTCTAAGAAAATGGACATGACAGTGTATTTGTCGCTAACTTTATTTTCGTTTTGAGGTAAACAGCAATTTTGGTTTTGAGTGAGCCCTTGGGATTTTGGAGTTTGAGCGGCCCCAGGCCCATTTGTTTACCCGATACTGATGAGCAATTGGACTTGGTGGGCACAATGGCCACAGTTGCTGGGTGGGTGAGTTGTGAATATACGATGAGATATAACTAAAAAATCACTTAATCTTGAAATTCAAATTTTGTATCCACAGGGGTATGTCAAAGCTGATGGAAGCGAGCGTGCAACTTATTTGAAAGAAATTGATTTACCAATAGTAGATTTGGCCAAATGTAAAGAACTGTCTGCAGTGCATGTGAATGATGAGCAGATTTGTGCTGGATATTTCGACGCTAACATCGATACGGCGGCTGTAAAAACCAATTGAATAATTTGCAATATTTCCGAAGTTTGAATAAAAAGCTAGTATATATTTGATTTTTTTCACTCAGGGAGATTCGGGAGGTAATATCTCGCGAGCAGTAAGAATGCAGGATTTTTTAAACATTAACTAAAATTGCAAGTGATGTTTTTTTTAGGTGCTTTGATGTCACAAAGAGAATCTGGCCAAATGATGGAGGTCGGAATTGTGTCTTGGGGTATTATTCAAGATCTGTTATCGAATAAAAATAATTGACTTTTTTAATCGGAAAAATTGAAAACCACTCATTTTTGCAACTAACAGGGGACTACAATGTGAAAACTGCATTAGGATTGTCTTTGGATACTTCAACATCTCTGTTTACCAATGTTTCAGGTGAAAAACATAACAGTATGGATTCACTTTGTTGAGCATTGTATGGTTTCCACGCCTTTTGAACAAATTTTTGGTCTAATAATTATTTTTATATCTATATGCTAGTAGTCCAAATTGTAATCGGCGAATACCAGAGAATGATATAGTGCATAGCTAAAATGCAGAGTGGAATTTTTCAAGTCCACTAATTAATTTTTCAACTAATATGGCCGTATTTAATAGCAAACTGAACGCCATTAGTCGCCATATTCCTCCTACAGACATTATTGTATTTACTCTATGCCTCACTCTAAACAGACATACAATTAAATTATAGCTCAAAATATAAATGTCAAATGGATAATGAAGTTAGGTTTTTGGAGGAGTTAAATATCAACATTTTGTACTTTCAGCTTTGTCGTACTACATTGACTACTATGGGAAACAATTGAAAGCTAAATGGTGCAAACGGGATTTTACTGGCTCTAATACTATTAGACCGTGGATCGGATTCGACCCCGTCGACAAACAAAGTAACCGGTGTTGTAAGTACGAGTACGATTCTTTTTATAGTTTCATTCTGCATATGATTAATTTACAATATCCATGTCGAATCTAGGGTGCTAACTAACTAATAAACTAACAATTATAATTTTTCAGCGTGTGGTACTGGAGCACATCTCCCATCACCACCTTGGCTCATATTGATAGAAATCATTTCCCAGACCAAGTTGGAAACTACTCCTTACACAGAATATTGTTCAGGGACAATAATCAATTCCAAATTCATTCTTACTTCAGCCCAATGCGTTTTTACCAAAGAAGATGTGGAAAGATACAAGCCAATTTCTTTACCACCGCAGAATGTAACAGTATTATTTACGGATAGTAATAATCAGCAGATTCGTTTGCCTGTAAAAAATGTCCAGATTCATCCAGAAGCTGTAGCAACTTTAGATAATACTATAGGGTAAAATGCTGTTTCAAAAGCGTGCATTTATTGAATTGTAGATAAAACTAAAGTTTCATTTCACGAACAGGTCGGATTTGGCACTACTGGAATTAGAAAATCATTTGACTTCCTTCACCCCAATTTGTTTACCAGCGCTGACCGATGAAGTTATATTACCTGCACCTGGTGAAACTGTAATCATCTTAGCGTGGAACAAATCTAAAGAATTTGAAGATGCAAACTTAATTGATGCTTTGGTGGGTGTACGAAACCCTAGGGCTTGTCCTACCAACCGGACTTTGGAGTCTGTAATTTGTTTAAGGGAGAAAGAAAACCTAGTCGCAGAACATGTAATGCATACTGCATTACTGCATACACATCCAAGTTAATTTTTGCTGTTCCGGATATTTTATACCATTTTGAAATCTTTAGAGTACGGGTGGCTCCCCACTTATTTCTCACAATTTGGAATCAGCACATAAAAGCTTGCAAATAGGAATCGCGCCTGTCTCCGTCACTCGCAAACTACGAGCGAAACCGAAAATCCGCCTTGATGACGTTCCAACATTGACGCCTGGTCCAGCAGTCCGTATAAACATCAAAACCGTAGTGTTTGAAGACACTCATATTGATCTCAAAGCTAGAAATGTGTATTTCAATTTATGGGGTAAAATACTAAACATTCCTTTTTAATTGACTTAGTGAGTGATTCTATTTACATGCATATGACTAAAATATATGATTTCTAAATGCAGACGAAGAGTCTTTGGAATTTATCGAATACCTTTCCCACGAAGCCGGTGCTGTATGGTGTTCTTAAACTGTGGTTGTGAATCCATTGACACACATTAAATATGTAACATTAAAACTTTATTAAAATCACAGTTATTTACGAAATATCACAATACTATATTATAACAGCGCACACAACAGTCGACTACCAAAGCTTCGGTAAGTAAAGTGGGAACTTGCGTTTCACCATCCCATAACCGATCCAAAGTCCTAGCATAGAGTTCACAATATGTCTAGTTATTGCTGACGCTGAGAGCAAAAATATAAAAGTCTGTAACATTTTGATACAAACACGATCACTAAAGTTCATCAACTTGATCAAATTCTTTCCCTCATAACCAGGTATAGTATTTTTCATGCAAACGTAAAACCACCCTTTGAGCGTAAATAAGAGTGGGATGGGACAGGAATTACTTAAGCCTTTAAAACATTCCATTTGCAAACTAACACTACGATGATCCATGCTTTTCAAACAAGCTAATCCAACCTGTACAAAAAGTTTGTCCACTAATTCAGGAGTGCATCGCAGTGCCAAATTGTATCGATCCTCCAGTCCCAGTAGTCGTCCAACCACAGCCCAAGTATGAAGGAATGCTTCAATATCCGGATGATTTTGTTGTAGCCCGACTGCTTCAGGAGCTCGATACACTGTGAAAATGAATCCGAACTGGGTCATCATCATATCGAATTGATTCAAAGGTACGGGAGGATCGTAAGTGAACAAATCGGTTGGAGCTTCATTAGTTTTTACGAAATCCAAGTCGTCACGAATAGCTTGAGCAAACTGTTCTTTTTCTTTAGTCCATTGAAATTGTTCTTCGTTGTCAGGTAGCGGTTTGTTCATTATTTTTGAAGCTGCGGAGTGCATTTGTCGGACTCTTTGGGATGTTTTGAATCCTTCGGATGCCGGATCTAACAGATCTCCTTGAAACCAGGAAAGAGTTCTGGAACCTGTCGATAGAATCCGAGTTAATGCATATTCTCCAGTGTTGAATTTGCCGGTTCGAAGTAATACTGCAATGTCAGACTTCACGGAAAAGCCAAAAACTAGGGCCGATAGGTTGGCGAAAAATATAGAGGCTGCGTGGTTCAAATAAAATTTTGATGATGCCTGCACCAATTCTTTTTTTGCCCATGGGATGTCTTGTGGGGATAGTAGTTCGTCTGTGTTAGAAGGTGTATTGGCTCCTTCAGTTGTGACCGAACGAAAAAATTCTTCGCATTGTCGGTCACATTTTGACTCCAGGTCGAACATTTTTTCTGCTATAAGGCAAAGAAAAACTCATGTAAGTAGCCGCAGCATGTCCAGCGTGGTTTTCTTTGTGCCTGCCTAGCATTTTGTATGCATCTTATTAGATCATTTATATTGTGTAGCGCATACAGCTACTTCTATGTTCTTACATATGCATGCATAACAGAGGGTATCCGGTGAAAAGACCTATGCAATAAGACCTACAGCAATAAGACCTATGCAATAACACCTACAACAATAAGACCTACGCACAAAAAGACCTATAGACAGAAACACCTTCATGACACAAACAAG
>Ga0210040_10003403_pt1 | contig 21526 bp, 20 predicted proteins | sample CryGeyCG12114_NA_FD_185462 | JGI IMG/M metagenome (GOLD analysis project Ga0210040, IMG submission 185462) | Groundwater microbial communities from aquifer - Crystal Geyser CG19_WC_8/21/14_NA (SPAdes) (version 2) | ecosystem: Environmental > Aquatic > Deep subsurface > Groundwater | place: USA...
CGGGCGAGGCCCGCACCTACCCGCCGGGCCGGGCCCGGACAGCACTGCGCCCCGCCGGGCGGACCCGGCGGGGCGCAGTGCTGAGCGAGCGGGTCGGGGACCCGCGTGGATCAGGAGCGGGACTGCTTGCTCTGCACGCTCTCCTTGGATGCCTGGGCCTGGCCCTGCACGTCCTGGGCAGCGGACTGCCCCTCGCTCTTGACGGTCGCTGCGGCGTCCTGGGCGGTGGACTTCACCGACTCGACGGCGTCCTGGGCGGCCGGCTTGAGCTGGTCGCCGATCTCCTGGGCGGCCTGCTTGGCCGGGGCCAGCAGGGCGTCCTTGTTCTCGCGGACAGCCGTCTCGGCCTGCTGCGCGAGCTGCTGCTCCTTCTGGGTGGCCGGGAGCAGGCTGGACACCAGCCAGCCGACACCGAAGGCGATCAGTCCGGCGGCCAGGGGGTTGCCCTGGGTCTGACGGATGGCCGCATCCGGGGCGCCCTGGATGGCACCGGCCGCGCTGGACGCGGCGTCCTGCACGGTGCCGGCCGCGTTGCTCGCGGCACCCTGCACGGAACCGACGGCGTTGGACGCCGTCCCGTGCGCGGACTGCCGGGTGTCGTGCGCGGAACCCATCACCTTGTCCTTGAGGCCGGAGACGCGCCCCTTCGCGGCGGTCACCCGCCGGTCCACGACGCGGGCGGGGTTGACCTTCTCGTTGAGGGCGTCGACGTCGTAGCTGAGCTCGCGCCGGGTTTCCTCGATCTGCCGCCGGATGACGTCCGGGTCATTGCTGCTGGTCATGTCTGCGACTCCTTCGGGAGTGGGGGAGGTCGGCGCGGTCAGTTGGGCTTGAGGGCGCCGGGAACCTGGGAGAGCGTGTCGACGGTGCGCTCGGGCTTCGGGTTCACCTGCTGGAACTTCTTCTTGCCCATCAGGGCGGCCACGGCGGCGACGATGCCCCAGAGGATCGCGACGATGAGGGCCGACCAGCTGTGACCGACGAGGTGGGACAGCGCCCACCACAGGGCCACGGACAGGAACAGGACCATGAAGTAGGCGGCGAAACCGGCCACGCCGAACAGGCCCGCTCCGGTGCCGGCCTTGACGGCCTCGGCCTTGACCTCGACCTTGGCCAGCTCGAGCTCCTGGCGCATGAGGGTGGAGAGGTCCTTGGCGACCTCGCCCATCAGCGCGCCGACAGAGGTGCCTTCGACGTCGGGGTGACCGTCACCGGTCATGGGGGTGCCCATGTTCCCGCTGACGGCGTGGTCCGAGCCGTAGCCGGCGGCGTAGGGCTGCCCGGTCGACGGATCGACCTGGCCGGTGTAGCCCTGCTGACCGCCTACGGGAGTGGCTCCCGAGTACGGGGTCGACATCGGTCAGCCCACCCCACCGGGACGACGGGCCGGGTCGTCCCAGCCAGCACCGGTGGCCGGGGGAACGACGCTGCCCTCGGGCGGCACGGTGCCGTACGGGGGCGGCGGCAGCGGGGCCGAGCCGGCCGTCGAGTAGGCCGCGCCGGTACCCGTGTAGGTGCTCGTCGTCTCGGCGTAGGTGTCCGTGTAGGTCGGCGTCTGGTCGACGTAGGTCGTCGCCGGGTAGCCGCCGGTGGTGCCGGACGGGCTCGGGCTGCTGTGTGCAGCGCGGACGCCGCTGGTCAGCCGGCCGGCGACGATGCCGGCAGCGGCAGCGCCGAGCAGGAACATGCCCGGGCGACGCCGGGCGATGCTGCGGACCTCCTCGAGCAGTTCGGCCGGCTCACGGTTCTGCAGCTTGTCGGCGAACGTCTCGATGTAGCCGGAGGCCTGCTGGAGCAGGTCCCGGGCCGGCCCGGGGGCACCCTGGCTGGTGCCGTCGGCGAGGCTGCGCAGCTCGCCGGCCAGCGAGCTGAGGCCCTGAGCGGCCTTCTGCTGCTGGGCGACCGTCTGGTCCTTGAGCTGCGACTGGCCCTGCTTGAGCAGGTCCTGCGCCTGGCGCTGGGTCTCGTGCGCGACCTCCTTGGCCTGGTCGGCGGCGGTCGAGGCGACCTGGCTGCCGGCCTGGGCCGCGGTCTGGCCGACGGCCTTCGCCTCGTCCTTGGCCACGTCCTTGGTGGTGGTCGGGCTGGTGGTCGTCGAGCTCTGGCCCGTGCTTCCCGCGGTGGTGTTGGGCGGGGGGAGCGGGGCGTCGATGGAGTGAGTCATCGGTCCTCCTCGGCTGTGTTCATGGGCAGTTCTCGGTATCGGGAGTGGCGCTACCCTGGAGCGGAACGGCCACACCTGTTACTTGATCTTCTTGATCCAAGCGGTGCCGGAACCGGTTCTCGGCCCGGCGCGTCCATGCGTCACGGGCAGGCGGGACGGAGATTCGGGGCGCGACAGCGATGTCGCACCGGGCAGGCTCCGTGGGTGCGCCGCGAAGGTGGGGATACCCCCGCCGACGGGGCTGCGAAACAGGATCTGCAGGTCAGCCTGGCCAGCCGAAGCGCGGCGGGCGGCGCTCGGCGAACGCGGCGACCCCCTCGGGCAGCTCCCCGGCGGCGATCGTCTCCCGGTAGCGGGGCGCCGCGACGGCCTCGGCGTCGCTGCCCTCGGTGAGCGCAGCCACGATCTCCTTGGTCGCCCGCTGGGTGAGCGCCGAGCGCGCGGCGAGCACCTCGGCGAAGCGCCGCACCTCGGCCTCGAGGTCCGCGGGCTCGACCAGCCGGTCGACGAGGCCGGTGCGCAACGCTTCGTCCGCGTCGAGCAGCTCACCGCTGAAGAGCAGGTACTTGGTCGTCGCCGGCCCCACCAGGTCCACCAGCGCTCGGGTCGACGACGGCGGGTAGACGATGCCGACCTTCGCCGGCGTCACCCCGAAGACGCTCGTGCGGTCGGCGAAGCGCAGGTCGCACGATGCGGCGATCTCCACGCCGCCGCCGATGCAGTGCCCGCGGATCATCGCGACCGTCGGCTTGGGGAACGCCCGCAGCGCCGCCTGCGCCGCGAGGTTGTGCGCCCGCACCTCGGCCATCGGGTCCTGCGGGTCGGGGCCGCCGAGCAGCCCGGCGATGTCGGCACCGGCGCAGAAGCTCGGGCCGGCACCGGTGACCACGAGCGCCCGCACCGCGGGATCGGCCGCCGGGCCGGCCAGCACGCCGGGGAGCGCGGCCCACATCTCCGCGGTCATCGCGTTGCGCTTCGCGGGCCGGTCGATGGTCAGGACGGCGGTGTGCCCGTCCCGGGTCAGGCGGAGGTCGGCTCCCGTGTAGGGGCCCGACACGGACTCGTGAGCGGTGGGGGGCACAGGGGTCCTTCTCTCATCCCAGGTCGTCGGTGGCGAAGGTGTCGCAGCGGGACGGGTCGCCGGTCTCGTAGCCGGTGCGGAACCACCGCTGCCGCTGCTCCGAGCTGCCGTGGGTGAACGCCTCCTGGTCCACCGTCCCGCCGCCGAGGTTCTCCTGGATGAAGTCGTCGCCGATGCGGGCGGCGGCGTCCAGCGCCCGGTCGATGTCGTCGTCGGTGATGTCGGCGATCAACGGCTCGCCCGAGTCGTCCGGAACGGTCTCGGCGTGCTTCGCCCAGGCGCCGGCGTAGCAGTCCGCCTGCAGTTCCAACCGCACCGAGCCGCTGGTCGGCCCGCTCTCACCGGGCGTGACGCGGGCGTTGGTGCCGAGCAGGTTCTGCACGTGGTGGCCGTACTCGTGTGCGATGACGTAGGCGTCGACGAACAGCCCGCCCTGGGCGCCGAACTGCTCCCGCAGCTGGTCGAAGAAGGTCAGGTCGATGTAGACGAGCTGATCGGCCGGGCAGTAGAAGGGTCCCGAGCCGCTCGACCCCGCGCCGCAGGCGGTCTGCACCGATCCGGTGAAGAAGGTCGTCTCCGTGGGCACGTACTGCCCGCCGAGCGCCCCGGACCAGTAGTCCTGGATCGACTCGACGTCGGCCACGACCGCGCACTCGACCGAGTCGTTGGCGTCCGCGCCGGTCCGGCAGTTCTGCGCCAGCGTCCCGTTGTCCACGGTCTGGTCCTGGCCGAGCCCGGAGAAGGCGCCGGCCGCGGGACCGCCTCCGCCGTCCCCACCGCCGAGGACCTGGAGCAGGACGACGACGACCAGCCCCACCAGGCCCAGCCCGCCGCCGCCCACGGCGATACCCCGGCCCCCGCCGCCACCGAGACCGCCGCGCCCGCGGGTGTCCCGCACCCCGGACGTGTCCAGGCTGCCGCTCTCCCGGTACCTCATCCTCGGCGGTCCTCCGTGGTCTGCGCCCCGGGGCGGGGCGGTCGATGGGCGCCCGGTTGTCCGGCCGCCTGGGAACGGTGCCATTCCCAGGGTCGGCTCCGCGACCCGAGGGGCGCGGTGCGGCACCGCGGCCGACGAACGGGCGGTGACCCGGGACCCACGGCCCAGCGGTCGCGCCGGGGGAGGACCTACTGTCAGGGGGAACCCGAGGAGGAACACGTCCATGGCGGTCTCCAACCGCGTCCGCGCCGCTCTCACGACGACGGTGCTCGCCACCGCCGCGACCGGTTTCCTGGCCGGGTGCGGAGCGGGTGGTGACGACGACGAGCAGGTCGCCTACTGCACCGACGAGAACGGCGAGATCGTCGACGAGGATCTGTGCGACGACGACCGGGGTGGCGGCGGAGGGCTGTTCTTCCTGTACCTCGGCGGCTTCGGCCGTGGCTTGCCGGTCGGCTCGGTGCTTCCCGCGGGGGGCACCCGGATCAACCCGGGTGACACCGCAGCCCGGCAGCGCGCGGGCCTGCCCGGCACCGGCAAGGTGAGCGCCGGCCAGCGGGTGAGCGGCGGCATCGGCAGCGGGATCGGCAACAAGGCCGGCTCCGGCGCCGGGAGCTGAGCCGCTCCCCGTGCGTCGCATCGAGAGCGGGATCGTCCGCCCCGGCTGGGAGGCGGAGATCGAGTCCCAGGGCCTGGTCTACAACCGCACCCACCTGCCCGGTGGCGAGGTGCGCAGCTACTGGCGCGAAGGGCCGTTCTACGACTTCGCGGCGGCCGAGGTCGAGGAGCTCGACGGCGCGGTCCGCCAGCTGTTCCAGATGTGCGTGGCTGCCGGCGACCACGTCGTCGACAACGAGCTGTTCGACCGGCTGAACATCCCGCCGATGGCCCGGCCGCAGATCCGCCGGACCTGGGCGGAGGAGCCGCCGAGCATCTACGGCCGGTTCGACCTGCGCTACGACGGCGACGGCCCGCCCAAGCTGCTGGAGTTCAACGCCGACACCCCGACCGGTCTGGTCGAGTCCGCCGTCACCCAGTGGAACTGGCACCTGTTCACCGGGCAGGGCCGCGACCAGTGGAACGCCCTGCACGACACCCTCGTGGCGTCGTGGCAGCGCAACCTCACCAAGTGGGAGCGGCGCACCGGCGTCCGCCCGCGGGTGCACCTGGCCTGGACCAGCGAGGAGACCTCCGGCGAGGACCGGATGACCGTCGCCTACCTGATGGACACCGTGGTGCAGGCCGGCTACGAGGCCATCGAGCTGGTCGTCGAGGACATCGTGCTGGACTCCGGGGACGGCCGGTTCTACGACCCGCAGGGCCGACACCTCGACGTCGTCTTCAAGCTCTACCCCTGGGAGTGGCTGATCGAGGACGAGTTCGGCGCCGCGGTGCTCGCCGACGGGATGCGGCCAGGTGGGACGACCTGGGTGGAGCCGGCCTACAAGATGCTGTGGAGCACCAAGGCGCTGCTGCCGGTGCTGTGGCAGCTGTTCGGCAGCGACCCGGTGCTCGGGCAGTACCTGCTGCCCGCCTACTTCGCCGACGAGATGCCCTCGACCTGGCAGACCTACGTCCGCAAGCCGCTGTGGGGGCGGGAGGGCGCCAACGTGGCGATCGTGCGGGACGGCGCAGTGAGCACGCAGCTGCCCGGCAGGTACGGCACCGAGGGGTTCGTCGTGCAGGAGTTCGCACCGCTTCCGGACTTCACCGGCGTGGACGGCCCGCACCACCCGGTGCTGGGCGCCTGGGTGGTCGACGGCGAGCCGGCAGGGCTCGGCATCCGCGAGAGCGACGGCCTGATCACCGACAACCTGAGCTTCTTCGTGCCGCACACCATCGACTTCACCCCTCCGCGGTGAGTGAGGGAACGGCCTCGCCCAGACGCTCGCGCCGTGCGGAGCGCGGCGTGAGGAGGGCGGGGTCCGTCTACTAGGTTCGGGTCATGCCACTGGAAGGTGAGTACGAGCCGAGCACGCAGAAGTGGGTCCGGGACCAGGTGGAGCTCTACGAGCGCACCGGCGGGCGCGAGGGGAACACCCTGCTCGACCGCGGCCTGCCGGTCGTCATCTTCAGCACCCGGGGGGCGAAGAGCGGAAAGGTGCGCAAGCAGCCGCTCATGCGCGTCGAGCACGACGGCGCCTACCTGATGGTCGGGTCGCAGGGCGGTGCACCGACCAACCCTGCGTGGGTCGCCAACCTGCGGGCCGCCCCCGACCAGGTCACCGTCCAGGACGGCGCCGAGCCCTCGGACGGCGTGGCCCGCGAGCTCGACGGCCCGGAGCGCGAGCAGTGGTGGGAGCGCGCGGTCGCAGCGTTCCCCGACTACGCCGACTACCAGCGGAAGACCGACCGCCGGATCCCGGTCTTCCTGATCGAGCGCCGCTGACGTCGCGCCGCCGTCCTCAGGGCAGGGCGGCGGCGAGCTCCGGGACGTCGGCCACCAGGCCGGCGTCCGCGGGGTCGAAGGCGGTGCCGACCGCGGCCCGGCGGGCACCGCGGCCCTCGTACCGCCAGGTGCCCACGATCCGGCCCTCGACGACGACGGTGGACAGGAACATGCCGTTGCTCCCCGGCACGATGCGGGTGGCGGAAGCCGGATCGAGGACGGCGCTGCGGTCGCCGTAGCCGAGCACGAACTCGTCGAAGCCCGGCAGGAGGACGGTGCCCCGCGCCTCCTCCCGGCAGGCGGCGAGCAGCTCGGGGGTGGCGGGATCCAGGAAGTGCTCGACGCCCTCGACGGTCGTCGACTCCAGCTGCTCCCGGGCGGTGGCGAGGCCGGCCCGGGAATCCCGGACGGTCAGCCCCGACCAGCGGGCGAGGTCCTGCACGGTGGCCGGTCCGTGACCGGCGAAGAAGCGGGCCGCGAGCTCGCCCAGCGCCTCCTCGCGCGCCGGCCTGCGCGGGCCGGGCACCCACTCGTCCAGCAGCACGAACTGCTGCTCGCCGTCCTCGGTCGGGCCCAGGCAGATGGAGCCGGTCTGCGCGGCGAACCACAGCAGGTGGTAGCCGCGCTGGCCGGTGACCGGCACCCCGCCGGCCGCGATGGCGGCCAGCAGCCCGGCCCGGGACAGCCGCCGCCCGCCCGAGAGCGCGGCCACGGCCGCCTCGCACGCCCGCGCCACGTCGTCGTCGGTCAGCTCCAGCAGGGCCCGGCGCCTGGCGACGCCGGCCAGCGCGCGCTCCCCGAGCAGGTCGAGCATCCACGGCAGGTCCTCGGCGGCGGTGAGGTGCAGGGTGCCGCGCATCGGCCATGACCGGACGATCTCGCCACGGTCCAGAGCCGCGAGCACCTCGGCGCGCGACCGGCCGGCGGTGCGGAGGGCGACGGAGGTGACCGAGCCGGGGTGGTCCTGCCCCTGCACGGCCGTCAGCCGGCGCACGGCCTCGAGCGGCGTGGCCGCGCGCGGGCCGGCCACCCGCTGGGCGACGAGCCGGAGCAGCCCGATCTCGGATCCCGTGGTCACGGGAACACCGTGGCACCGGGGTCCGACGATCTCCATCGCGAAGTCTCGTGATCGCCGCCGCCCGGGGGCTAGCGTGGCGGCATGACAGGTCCCCGGGGAACGCGTGCGGAGCGGCGCCGGCGCATCGTGGCCGCCGTCCTCGTCCTCGCCATGGTCCTGGCGGCCGGCGCGACCGTCCTCTCCCTCGCCCTGGGCTGAGGCCGAGCCGCGGGCCCCTCGGAACCGGGTTGCCCCTGCCGGGAGGATGTCCGGGTGGGCATCGGTTCCGGTTCGGTCGACGTGAGCGCGGTCCGGCACACCCTCTCCGACGGGCGGGTGCTGCTGGACGACGTCTCGTTCCGCGTCGGCGAGGGCGCCCGTGCGGCACTCGTCGGCGAGAACGGGGCGGGCAAGACGACGCTGCTGCGGATCATCGCCGGCGACCTGGTGCCCGAGGCCGGCGCGATCGCGCGCACGGGCGGGCTGGGGGTGATGCGCCAGTTCATCGGCTCGGTGCGCGACGACACCACCGTCCAGCGGCTGCTCGTGGACCTCGCACCGCCCGCCGTCCGGGAGGCGTGGCACGCGGTCGAGGCCGCGGAGCTGGCCATGATGGAGAGCGACGACGAGCCGACCCAGATGACCTACGCGAACGCGCTGGCGCACTGGGGCGACGTCGGTGGCTACGACATCGAGGTCACCTGGGACACCGTCACCGTCGCCGCGCTGGGCGTGCCCCACGACCGGTGCAAGTACCGGGAGCTGTCCACCCTGTCCGGCGGGGAGCAGAAGCGGCTGGCGCTCGAGGCGCTGCTGCGCGGCCCCGACCAGGTGCTGCTGCTCGACGAGCCGGACAACTACCTCGACGTGCCGGGCAAGCGCTGGCTGGAGGAGCGACTGCTCGAGACCCGCAAGACCGTCCTCTTCGTCAGCCACGACCGCGAGCTCCTGGCGCGCGTGGCCGACCGGGTCATCACCGTCGAGGGCGGGACGGCGTGGGTGCACGGCGGCGGGTTCGCCTCCTACCCCGAGGCCCGCACCGCGCGGCACGAGCGGTTGGCCGAGCTGCGCCGCCGCTGGGACGAGGAGCACCAGCGGCTGATCGACCTGGTGCGCACCATGCAGCAGCAGGCCGCGAACTCACCGGACATGGCCAACCGGTATCACGCGATGCAGACCCGGTTGGCCAAGTTCGAGGCGGCCGGGCCGCCGCCGGAGCGCCCGCCGGAGCAGAAGGTGGCGATGCGGCTGCGGGGCGGACGGACCGGTGTGCGCTCGGTGATCGCCGAGGGGCTGGAGCTGACCGGGCTCATGCAGCCCTTCGACGCCGAGCTGTGGTTCGGCGACCGGGTCGGGGTCCTGGGTGCCAACGGGGCGGGCAAGTCCCACTTCCTCCGGCTGCTCGCCGGTCAGGACGTGGCGCACACCGGCTCCTGGCGGCTGGGCGCGCGCGTCGTCCCCGGCATCTTCGCCCAGACCCACGCCCATCCGGAGTGGCAGGACCGGACGCCCGTCGACCTGCTCTGGCACGGCGAGCCGGGCCGCCCGGGCGTCGACCGCGGCCGGGCGATGGCGGCGCTGCGGCGCTACGGCCTGAACGGGGCCGCCGACCAGCCCTTCCGGACGCTGTCGGGCGGTCAGCAGGCGCGCTTCCAGATCCTCATGCTCGAGCTGGGCGGCGCCACGCTGCTGCTGCTCGACGAGCCCACCGACAACCTCGACGTGCTCTCGGCCGAGGCGCTGGAGGAGGCGCTGGCGGCGTTCGAGGGCACCGTGCTGGCGGTCACGCACGACCGGTGGTTCGCCCGCTCCTTCGACCGGTTCCTCGTGTTCGGCTCCGACGGGCGGGTCTACGAGTCGGCCGAGCCGGTGTTCGACGAGACCCGGGTCGCCCGCGCCCGCTGATCCGCCTCGCCGAAGTCGATCATCGGCGAACGGCTGCGCGACACGCCGCCGGGTGCCACCATTCGCCGATGATCAGGGACGGGGCCGGGAGCTGGCGCAACTGGGCCGGCAACCAGCGGGCGGCCGGGGTGGACGTCGTCCACCCGGCCGGCGCCGACGAGATCGCCGCCGCCCTCGTGCGGGCGGGGGAGTCCGGCCGCCGGGTGCGCCCCATCGGCTCCGGGCACTCCTTCACCGCCATCGGCCGGCCCGAGGACGTCCAGCTGGTGCTGGACCGGCACGCCGCCCTGGTGGACGTCGACGACGACGGGCTGGTCACGGTGCAGGCGGGGATGCCGCTGCACCGGCTCAACGCCGAGCTCGCCGCGCGGGGCTGGTCGCTGACCAACCTCGGGGACATCGACCGGCAGACCGTCTCCGGAGCCCTGTCCACCGGCACGCACGGCACCGGCGCGCGGTTCGGCGGCCTGGCCACCCAGCTGCGGGCGCTGGACCTGGTGCTGCCCGACGGCTCGCGCCTGCACTGCTCGGCGGACGAGAACTCCGACGTCTTCGCCGCCGCCCGCATCGGGCTGGGCGCTCTCGGCGTGCTGGACAGGGTGACCCTGCAGGCCGAGCCCGCGTTCGCGCTGCAGGCGGAGGAGGGCCCGGCCCGGCTCGGTGACCTGCTGGAGGGGTTCGCGGAGTTCATGACCTCGACCGACCACGTCGAGTTCTACTGGTTCCCGCACACCGACCGGTGCCTGACCAAGCGCAACACCCGGGTGCCGCTGGAGTCGGGGCTCGCTCCGCTGCCGCGCTGGCGTGCGGTGTGGGAGGACGAGGTCCTGTCCAACGCGGTGTTCGCGGGCATGGTCGCGGCCGGCCGCCGCAGGCCGGCCCTGATCCCGCAGCTGGCCGCCGTCACCGCCCGGGGGCTCGGCAGGCGCACGTGGACCGACGCCTCGCACCGCGTCTTCGTCAGCCGGCGTCGCGTGCGGTTCGTCGAGATGGAGTACGCCGTCCCGCGTGACGAGGCACCCGCGATCCTGACCGAGCTGCACCGGATCGCGGCGGCGGGGGAGTTCCAGGCGTCCTTTCCCGTGGAGGTGCGGGTCGCCGCCGCCGACGACATCCCGCTGTCCACCGCCTCGGGCCGGGACACCGCCTACATCGCCGCGCACGTGCCGGCCCGCACCGATCCCGGGTCCTGGTTCGCCGCTCTGGAGTCGCTGGCCGGCAGCGTCGGCGGCCGGCCGCACTGGGGGAAGCTGCACGGCCTGGACGCCGCGACGCTGCGCACCCGTTATCCGCGGTTCGACGAGTTCACCGCGATCCGGGCCCGGTCGGACCCGGCCGGGGTGCTCGGCAACGCGCACCTCGACCGGGTCCTCGGCCCGGTGGGGGGCTGATACCTACAGGTCGACGTCGGGCTCCCCGGTGCCGCCGATCCGGTCGAGCTCCTGCAGCTCCAGCGGACCGAGCACCCGGGCGGAGGCCAGCATGTTCTCCTCGAGGTGCGGCACCGACGACGTCCCGGGGATGAGCAGCACGTTGGGCGACCGGGCCAGCAGCCACGCCAGTGCCACCTGCATCGGCGTCGTCTCCAGCCGCCGCGCCACCGTCTCCAGCGCGGCGGACTGCAGGGGCGTGAACCCACCCAGCGGGAAGAACGGCACGTAGGCGATGTCCTCGCGGGCCAGGGCGTCGATCAGCGCGTCGTCGTCGCGGTGCACCAGGTTGTAGTGGTTCTGCACGCAGACGACCGGTGCGATGGCGCGGGCCTCGGCGAGCATCTGGGTCGTCACGTTGCTGATGCCCAGGTGCTTCACCTTCCCCTCCTGCTGCAGCTGCGCCATCGCCTCGAACGGCTCGGCCAGCGAGCGCTCGACCGGCTCGGCGAAGCCGGGCATCCGCAGGTTCACCACGTCCATCGCCTCGACGCCCAGGTGGCGCAGGTTGTCCTCGACGGCGGAGCGCAGCTCGTCGGCCGAGAGCGCCTCGGGCCACTCACCCTCGGGGGTCCGCCGGGCGCCGACCTTGGTGACGATGACCAGGTCCTCGGGGTAGGGGTGCAGCGCCTCGCGGATGAGCTCGTTGACCACGTGGGGGCCGTAGTAGTCGCTGGTGTCGATGTGGTTGACGCCCAGCTCGACGGCGCGGCGGAGCACCGCGATCGCCTCGTCCCGGTCGGCCGGCGGGCCCATCACGTGCGGGCCGGCGAGCTGCATCGCGCCGTAGCCGAGGCGGAAGACGGCGCGGCCGCCGAGGGGGTAGCTGCCGGAGGGTTCTGCGGTGCCGATGCTCATGGCCGTGTCCCTACCCGCACTCGGCCGGTCATGCGCGTCAGCGGGCGCCCGCGGGCTCCGGTGCTGCGGGTGCGGCGGTGGACCCGGTGGCCGGCCGGCGGGCGCCGTGCCGCACGCACAGCGCGATTCCGGCGCCGGCGACGGCCAGCCCCGAGCCCACCCACATCGGGGCGGTGAGTCCGTACCCCTGGGAGATGACCAGCGCGCCGAGTGCTGCGCCCAGCGCGTTGGCCACGTTGAAGGCGGCCTGGTTGGCCGCGGACACCAGGCTGCCACCGGGCACCGCGGCAGCCTCGATGACGCCGTTGAGCACGATCGGCCCCATCGCGAAGCCGAGCGTGCCGAACAGGACCAGCAGGACGACGGCGGCGACGGCGTTGCGGGCGGAGCAGGCGAAGACGGCGAGGACGACGGCGACCCCGAGCATCCCGAGCGCGACGAATCCGAAGCCGAACCGGCTGCCCAGACGGCCACCGAGCAGCGTGCCCACCGTGGTGCCGACGCCGAAGAGCGCGAGCACCGGCGTGACGCTGCCGGAGGAGAAGCCGGCCAGGTCGGTGAGGATCGGTGCGACGTAGCTGTAGACGGCGAAGGTGGCCGCGAAGCCGACCATCGTGAGCGCGAGCACCAGCCACACCTGGCGGCTGCGGAATGCGGAGAGCTCGGTGCGCAGGTCCGTCGGCTCACCACCGTCCGGAGGGAGCCAGGCCAGCAGCCCGGCGATGGTCAGGACGCCGATGCCGGCGATGGCAGCGAGCACCAGCCGCCAGCTGGTCTGCTGGGCCACCCAGGTGCCGGCCGGGACGCCGACCACGTTGGCCAGCGTCAGCCCGGTGACCATGAGGGAGATGGCCTGCGTCGCGCGCTCGGGGGCGACGAGCCGGCGGGCCGCGATCGCCCCGACGCCGAAGAAGGAACCGTGCGCCAGGGCGGTGAGCACCCGCGCCGCGGCGAGCGTGCCGTAGGTCGGTGCGCACGCGGCCAGCAGGTTGCCGACGACGAAGACCACCATCAGCGCGACCAGCGTCTGCCGCGGCGTGAACCGCAGACCGACCGCGGTGAGCGTGGGGGCCCCGACCACGACGCCGATGGCGTAGGCCGAGATCAGCAGCCCGACGGCGGACACCGACACGTCGAGGCCGTCGGCGATCTCGGGCAGCATGCCCATGACGACGAACTCGGTCGTGCCGATGCCGAAGGCGCCGATGGCCAGGGCGAGCAGGGCGCGGGGCACGGGGGAACTCCAGGGACGCGGGCGGGCGGGAGCCGGCCGGACGGCGTCGTCCTGGTGGTGCCGGGCCGAGGCGGTGACGCCTCATTCTCTCCGGGGTGCAGCGGGCGACGGCGCCCCGCCATGCCCGGATCGGCGGTGGAGCTGCTCACACCGGGGGCGGGCGGACCGCCCGCCCCCGGTGTGCCGGGTCAGGGCTGGAGCAGCACCTTGACGGCGCCGTCCTTCTTCTCGCGGAAGTTCGCGTACGCCTCGGGGGCCTGCTCGAGCGGCACCCGGTGCGTGGCGAAGTCGTCGACGCCCAGCGGGTCGCCCTCGAGCAGCAGCGGCAGGATGTCGGGCACCCAGCGCCAGACGTTGGCCTGACCCATGCGCAACTGGATCTGCTTGTCGAACATGCGCATGAGGGGCATCGGGTCGGTCGCGCCGCCGTAGACGCCGGACAGCGAGATGGTGCCGCCGCGACGGACCGCCTCGATGGCGGTGTTCAAGGCCGCCATCCGGTCGATGCCCGCCACCTGCATGACCTTCGCCATGATCGAGTCCGGGACGATCGCCGTCGCCTTCTGCAGGGCGGAGGCGACGGGTGAGCCGTGCGCCTCCATGCCCACGGCGTCGATGACGGCGTCGGGACCGCGGCCGTCGGTGAGCTCGCGCACCTGCGCGACGACGTCTGCCTGGGTGGTGGTGTCGATGACGGTGATGCCGTTGCGCCGGGCCCGGGCCAGCCGCTCGGGGACCACGTCGGAGGCGATGACCTGGCCGGCCCCCAGGTGCTTGGCGATGCGGGTGCACATGTCGCCGATCGGCCCGAGGCCGAGGACCAGCACGCTGCCGCCCTGCGGGATGCCGGCGTACTGCACCGCCTGCCACGCGGTCGGGAGGACGTCGGAGAGGTAGACGTACCGGTCGTCCAGCGGCGCGTCGGGCACCTTGATCGGCAGGGTGTTGCCGAAGGGCACGCGCAGGTACTCCGCCTGACCACCGGGCACCTGCCCGTAGAGCTTCGTGTAGCCGAAGAGCGAGGCACCCATGCCCTGCTCCCGGTTCTGGGTCGTCTCGCACTGGGAGTTGAGGCCCTGCGAGCACATCCAGCAGGTGTTGCAGGAGATGTTGAACGGGACGACGACGCGGTCACCGGCCTTGAGCGCGGTCACCTCGCGACCGACCTCGCGGACCACGCCCATGGGCTCGTGACCCATGACGTCGCCCACCGACATGAACGGCGCCATGACCTCGATGAGGTGGAGGTCGGAGCCGCAGATGCCGCTCGACGTGATCTCCACGATCACGTCCGTGGGGTCCTGGATCGTCGGGTCCGGGACGGTGTCCACCCGGACGTCCCCTCGGCCGTGCCAGGTCACTGCGCGCATGCGGTTGGTCTCCCTCGATAGGGCCGGAATCCGGCTGTGCTGACGGCTCTGTGCCCTCGGGCGGGCGACCTCGCGCAACTTTCAACCAGCGGCGGCGCGCCAGTCACTTTCCGTTGCACGCAAGTCACCACGAGCCGAACCACACCCGTGAATTTCAGTGGTCAAGCCCACAGAACTGCAGGTCAGTACCCAGCGACGAAGATCACGAACCGATCACATCGTGTTTACATGGCCCCGCTCCTCTTTCCCGGGGGCACGGCAATGCCCCCTACGGAAGCTCCAGGTGCATGACTTCGCTCCACCACGATCGACCCGTCGGCAACGCTCGGGACGTCGCTCCGGCGACGCCGGTCACGACCCCCGCGGCGGCCCGCGTCACCACGCGCCGCCAGGCCGGGAAGGTCTCTCCGCAGGTCCCGCAGCAGCGCCAGGGGAAGGCGTCGCGCACGGAGACCAGCGCCGACGGCACCGTGCGAGCGACGGCCAGGGCCGTGACCGCTGCCGGTTCGCTGGCCGCCCGGGCCAGGGCCGCCACCACCGCGGCCGCGGGGTCGACAGCCGCCCGCGGCGCAGCGGCGAAGGCGGTCACGGCCCGCTCGGCCGCCGCGAAGGCAGCGAGTGCCGGGGCGACGACGGCTCGCACCGCTGCGGCACGGGCCACGACCGCGGCCAAGGCGGCAGCGACGACCAAGGGCGATTCCGCCAGGGCTGCCACGGAGCCTGCTGCCACGAAGCCGGCCGCTGCCCCGGTGCAGCGCGCGACCTCTCACCCGCGTCCCTTCGCGGCCGCCGTACCGGCAGAGGTCGAGACCGCCCTCGTGGCCGACGTCGTGGTGGAGACCCCCGCAACGCCTGTCACCGTCGCCGCGACCCCGGTGGTCGAGGCCCCGGTCGCCGACGTGCCGGCGTTCGTCGACGAGGCGCTGGCCCGACTGCGGATCGACCCGGCCGAGATCGGCCTCGCGACCCCCGACCGTCGCAGTCGGCAGTCCGGGCGCAACCGCATGCCGGTCGTGCGCCGCCGGTCCGCCTTCTGCGTGGCCGCGGGCCTCGTCGGTGCACTGAGCGTCGGCGCGTTCATCGACACCGACCCGGCGGCGCGGGCCGAGGCGCCCGCCGTCGCCGAGACGGTCAGCGTCGCCCAGCAGCTCGGCATCCAGGCGGAGCCGACGACGGCCCTGGCCGACGCCGAGTCCACCCGCCTGCTCCAGGAGCTGGTGGCCAGCCGCAACCAGCGCGACGCAGCCTCGACCGCGGCCGCCGACGCCCAGGCCAGGGCCGACTTCTTCGCCCTCACGGCGTACGCCCAGGCGGCTGCCGAGGCGGCCCGCCCGAAGGTCGCGGCGCCGGTGAACGGTGCCCGGCTCACCAGCGGCTTCGGCGCGCGCTGGGGCACGGTGCACACCGGCATCGACCTGGCCGCACCCATGCGCACCCCCGAGCACGCGGTCATGGACGGCGTGGTCCTGGAGGCCGGTCCGGCCAGCGGCTACGGCCTCGCCGTCTACATCCAGCACGACAGCGGCGATGTGACCGTCTACGGCCACATGGACGAGATCCTCGTCGAGCCCGGCCAGGTCGTCCGCGCCGGCGACACGATCGCGCTGCTGGGCAACCGCGGTCAGTCGACCGGCCCGCACCTGCACTTCGAGGTGATCCTCGGCGGGATGAACGGCACCAAGGTCGACCCGCTCCCGTGGCTGCGGGAGCAGGGCGTCCCGATCTGACGTCCCGCACCCCGGAGGGGGGACCCACGGGGTGCGACCACGGCCATGCCGCCGGCACCGCGACCGGGGGCCGGCGCCTTCGGCTCGCCGTCGTGCTGGGGCTGACCGTCGCCGTGGCGACCGCCGAGGTCGTCGTCGCCGTCCTCAGCGCTTCCCTGGCGCTGCTCGCCGACGCCGGCCACATGGCCACCGATGCCGTCGGGATCGCCCTCGCCCTCACCGCGGTCACCCTCGCCCAGCGGCCGGCGCGGGGACGGCGCACCTTCGGCTGGCAGCGCGCGGAGATCCTCGCCGCCGTCGCCAACGGGCTGCTGCTGCTCGGGGTCGCCGGTTACGTGCTGGTCGAGGCGGTCCGCCGGATCGGGAGCCCACCGGAGATCGCACCCGGTCCGGTCCTCGCGGTGGGCGCTGTCGGGCTCGTGGTCAACCTCGTGTCGCTCGCCGTCCTGCACCAGGGGAGGGGCGAGTCGCTCGACCTGCGCGGCGCCTACCTCGAGGTGCTGGCCGACGGCTGGACCCCCGCCGACACGGTGGCGTCGCTGGCCATCGGCGTCCTGGTGCTGCCGCGGGCCTGGCAGCTGCTGCGCGAGGCCCTCGACGTCCTGCTGGAGGCCGCGCCTGCACGACCTGCACGCGTGGACGATCACCTCCGGGCTGGCGGTGCTCTCGGCGCACGTCGTCGTCACCGACGAGGCGCTCGCGGCCGGGCACGGCGGGCGGGTGCTCGACGCGCTGTGCTCGTGCCTCGGGTTCCACTTCGACGTGGCGCACTGCACGTTCCAGCTGGAGGCCCGCTCGCACGCCGGCCACGAGGCGCCGGTCCACGACTGGAGGCGCCGCCCCGCGCGCGCCCGCGGGTGGGACAGTGGGAGGAGCAATGACCGGCAGGGAGACGGAGGCGTCGGTGGAGCACGGCAACGGGCAAGGGCACCACTCGGGGATGTGGGTGCCGGACGAGCCGCCCACCTGGGGCCGCATGTTCCTGCCGCACCTCGAGCCCTGGTCGCTGCTCGCCGTCCTGAGCCTCGTCGGGCTGGTCGCCTACCTGGCCGCCGTCGTCCGGCTGCGGCGGACCGGGGTGGCGTGGCCCTGGTGGCGCACCGCGGCCTGGGTCATGGGGACGCTGTCGATCGCGGCCGTGACCGGCACCTGGCTCAACGGCTACAGCATGGTGCTGTTCAGCCTGCACATGGTCCAGCACATGGTGCTGGCGATGCTCACGCCGATCCTGCTGCTGGTCGCCGCGCCGGTGACGCTGGCCCTGCGCACCCTGCCCCGCGGTCAGGGGGCCGCCGCCGCGCCGCGCGCCCTGCTGCTGAACGTCCTGCACAGCCGGTTCACCCGGTTCCTGGCCTCGCCGGGCTTCACCGTGCCGCTGTTCATCGCCAGCCTCTACGGGATCTACTTCACGCCGATCTTCGACGCGCTGATGAGCAACCCCGTCGGGCACCAGTTCATGCTGGCCCACTTCGTGGTCACGGGGCTGCTGTTCTTCGGGCCGATCATCGCCCAGGACCCGTGGCCGAGCACCCACGCGCACCCCACGCGCATCCTCGAGCTGGTCATCCCGGTGCCGTTCCACGCCTTCTTCGGCGTCGCGGTGATGATGGCCAGCTCGCTGCTCGTGGACAGCTTCGCCGACCCGCCGGCCGACTGGGGCATCGACCCGGTCGGCGACCAGGGCGTCGCCGGTGGCATCGCCTGGTCCTTCGGCGAGCTGCCCACGGTGATCGTGCTCGTCGTCGTCCTCGCCTCGTGGATGAGCTCGGACGAACGCCGTGCACGGGCGCTGGACCGGGCGGCCGACCGCAGCGGCGACGCCGAGCTCAACGCCTACAACGCCCGCCTGCGGGCCCTCGCCGAGCGGTGACGACAGCGGCGCGCGTCCCCGGAGGGACGCGCGCCGCTGCAGCGGGGCCCTTCTGCTAGGCGGCGTGGACGACGGCGTCCTCGGCCGGCAGGTCCTCCTTGGTCGCCTTGATCAGGAACGCCGAGACGAGCGCACCGATCACGAGCAGCACCGAGGCCCAGGTGAAGGCCGTCGTGTAGCCCTCCACCTGCGCCTCCAGGCCGATGGCCGGGTCGCGCGGGTCACCGCCCGAGGCCAGGGCGTCCGCGGTGTAGGAGCTGATCGCGGCGACCGACAGCGACGCCAGGACGGCGGTGCCGATCGAGGCGCCCACCTGCTGGGTGGCGTTGAGCATCGCGCTCGCCGCACCGGCGTCGCGCGGGCCGGCCCCGATGAGCGCCAGGTTGGACAGCGGCACGAACGTGAAGCCCAGGCCCAGGCCCAGCAGCAGCTCGCCCGGGAACGGCAGCTGCCAGAAGCTGGTGTCGACACCGACGAAGGACAGCGTGAACAGCCCGGCAGCGGCGAACAGCCCACCGGCGATCATCAGCGGCCGGGGTCCGATCCTGGGCACCAGGACGCTGGCCGCACCAGCCGCGATGAAGACGCCCAGCGAGGTCGGCAGCGACGCGAGGCCCGCCTGCACCGGCGAGTAGTCCAGCACCTGCTGGAAGTACAGCGACAGGAAGAAGAACGCCCCGATCAGGCCCGCGCCGACCAGCGTCGAGGTCAGGTAGGCCCCGCCACGGTTCCGGTCCAGGACGATGCGCATCGGCAGCAGCGGGTTGCGGGTCCGCAGCTCCAGGACGACGAACAGGGCCACCAGGACCACGCCGCCCACGATGAACAGCCAGGCGAGGCCGTCGGCCCAGCCGCTCTCCGGCGACACCAGCGCGGTGCTGCCCTCGGCCTGGGCCGCCTGGTTGGCCGCCCGCGCCTCGGCGGAGTTCGTCTGCGCGGCCTCGGCGACGCGGGTGAAGCCGTAGACGATCGAGGCCAGCCCGGCGGTGATGAGCACGGCGCCGGGGATGTCGTAGCTGGTGTCGCCCGGGGCCTTGCTCTCCGGCACGAACCTGAGGGCCAGCACGATGGCGAGCAGGGCGATGGGCAGGTTGACCCAGAAGCACCAGCGCCAGTTGGCGTACTCGGTGAGGATGCCGCCCATCAGCAGCCCGATCGCGGCACCGCCACCGGCCAGGGCGCCGTAGACGCCGAAGGCCTTGGCCCGCTCCTTGGGCTCGGTGAACAGCACGGTGATCAGTGCGAGGGACGCAGGTGCCAGCAGGGCGGCGAACACGCCCTGCAGTGCCCGGGCGCCGAAGAGCATCGCCTCGTTCTGGGCCACGCCGCCGAGCGCCGAGGCGAGCGCGAAGCCCGCGGCGCCGGCGAGGTAGGCGCGCTTTCGGCCCCAGAAGTCGGCGATCCGTCCACCGAGCAGCAGGAAGCCGCCGAAGGTGAGGGTGTAGGCGGTGACGATCCACTGCTGGGTGGCGGTGCTGATGTCCAGATCGGTGCTGACCGCCGGCAGTGCGATGTTGACGATCGTGGCATCGAGGACCACCAGCAGGACGGTCATGGAGATGATGCCGAGGGCCAGCCAGCGGCGCTCGTAGGGCTCGTCGGCGGAGGGCTGGACCCCGTCGGCGGCGGTGGTGTGCACGGGGTCTGTCACGGGGTCCTCATCGTTCGGGCGGGTGAGCCGGGATCGCCGGCCGAGGCAGCAACGTAACGGCCTGCGACCATGTCGTCGTGCCTGTTTCGCTGGTGTTCACCTCGGACACGCACGTCCCGAAGCGGGCCCGTGAGCTACCTCATTCCCTCTGGGACGCGATCGTGACCTCGGACGTGGTGGTCCACGCCGGCGACTGGGTCGAGGTGTCGCTGCTGGACCTCCTGGAGGAGCGGTCGCGGCGGCTGGTGGCGGTGTACGGCAACAACGACCACGGCGCCCTGCGCGAGCGGCTGCCGGACGTGGCCCGCGCCGAGATCGAGGGGGTGCGCTTCGCCGTCGTCCACGAGACGGGTGACGCCAAGGGCCGCGAGCTGCGGTGCGCCGCCCGCTTCCCCGACACCGACGTCCTGGTGTTCGGGCACAGCCACATCCCCTGGGACACCACGGCGCCGTCCGGGCTGCGGCTGATCAACCCCGGCTCGCCGACCGACCGGCGCCGTCAGCCGAACGGCACCTTCGTCACCGCGGTGGCCGACGCCGGGCAGCTGCGCGACGTCGTCCTCCACGCGGTGCCGCCCCGCACGTGACGCGGCGTCCCGACCTGCCGGAGGCCGCCGTGGCGGCGCTGGCCTGCCCGGTGTGCGCCGGACCCCTGGCGGTCGGCGGGGACGGCGGGCTGCTGCGCTGCCCGGCCGGTCACTCCTACGACCGTGCCCGACAGGGGCACGTGACGCTGCTGCCCCCGGGGCACCGCGCCCCCTCGGGCGACTCCGCGGAGATGGTCGCCGACCGGGTGGCCTTCCTCGCCGCCGGTCACTACGCCGGCATCAGCGCCGCGCTCGGTGACGCCGTGCTCGACGGCGGGGGAGCGGAGCCGGAGGTGCTGCTGGACCTGGGCGGCGGCACCGGCCACCACCTGGCCGCCGTGCTCGACCGCATGCCGGGGGCGAGCGGCGTCGTCCTGGACTCCTCGCCCTTCGCCGCCCGCCGGGCCGCCCGCGCGCACCTTCGGGCCATGGCGGTCGTCGCCGACACCTGGGCCCGGCTGCCGGTCCGGGACGGCGCGGTCGACCGGGCCCTGGTCGTCTTCGCCCCGCGCAACGGCCCGGAGATCGCCCGGATCCTGCACCCGGCGGGGCGGCTGGTCGTGGTGACGCCCGCCGCCGACCACCTGGGGGAGCTGGTCGGACCGCTGGGCCTGCTCCGGGTGGATCCGGACAAGGCGGCCCGGCTGGCCGGCTCGCTGGAGCCGCACCTGGTGCCGGTGGCGGTCACGGAGCGGCGCGACGTCCTGCGGCTGGACCGGGCCGCCGTCGGCACGCTGGTGGGCATGGGGCCGCACGCCCGGCATCTCGCGGCCGGTGTCCGTGCAGGTCGGATCGGCGCCCTGCCCGAGCCCGTGGAGGTCACCGTGGCGGTGCAGGTGGCCGTCTACCGCCGTCCGTGACGACGTCGGACGCAGGGCCGGATGGAACGTCCGACGCGCCCGCCCCGTCCCGCGGCGGGGACGGCTGGACGCCCGTCTAAGCTGCCAGGCGTGACGATTGCACCGGCGCCCATCGTGAGTCGGCCGAGCCCGGCTCACGTGGTCGAGAAGGGCTCGCGGCTGTCGAATCTGCTGCGGACCACCGACCACAAGACCATCGGCTTGATGTACCTGACGACGTCGTTCGTCTTCTTCATCCTGGGTGGCCTGATGGCCATGCTGATCCGGGCCGAGCTGGGTCGCCCGGAGCTGCAGTTCCTGTCCCCGGAGCAGTACAACCAGCTGTTCACGATGCACGGCACGCTGATGCTGCTGATGTTCGCGACGCCGTTGTTCTTCGCGTTCGGGAACCTGATCATGCCGCTGC
>Ga0210040_10003404_pt1 | contig 21524 bp, 18 predicted proteins | sample CryGeyCG12114_NA_FD_185462 | JGI IMG/M metagenome (GOLD analysis project Ga0210040, IMG submission 185462) | Groundwater microbial communities from aquifer - Crystal Geyser CG19_WC_8/21/14_NA (SPAdes) (version 2) | ecosystem: Environmental > Aquatic > Deep subsurface > Groundwater | place: USA...
TCGCTCGCCTGCCGGGCCAGCCGGACGCTGCGACGCAGCAGGCGGCTGATCGCGACGCTGTCCATGCCCACGCTGGCGAAGCCGCGGGACGACACCTGATAGGACGCGGTCGTCGCGACCTGCGCACCGGCGGCGAAGAAGGCGCGGTGGGCGTCAAGAACGGCGTCTGGGTCGTCGGCGAGGACCTGGGCGGACCAGACCGAGGAGCTCAGGTCCTCCCCCTGCGCCTCGAGCTGCGTGGCCAGGCCGCCGTCGAGGACCAGGGGTCCCGCTGCGAGGGCCTCGGCGAACGTGCGCGACACCCGGTGAACCACCCGGTCAGCGTAGGCGCGGACCGCAGGGACGTTCCCGGCCACCACGTACGGTCGTCCTGACCTGCTGGAACCGGCGCACCTGGAGCCACGATGACCCCGTACGTCCGTCCCGACCACACGCTGAGCCGCCGCTCGCTGCTCGCCACGGCCGGCCTCGCCGCGGCCGCGCTCGGAGGCCTGAGCGCCTGCGGCGGAGGTGACTCCGACGCGCCCGCCTCGGGCGGCTCGGCCGGCCCGGTCACCGCGAAGACCAGCGAGATCAAGGTCGGTGGCGGTGCGGTCTTCGCGGCCGGCCAGGCCGTGATCACCCAGCCGACCGCGGGGGCGTTCAAGGCGTTCTCGTCCATCTGCACGCACGCCGGCTGCCCCGTCGCCGAGGTGACCGACACGATCAACTGCAACTGCCACGGCAGCAAGTTCTCGATCACCGACGGTTCCGTGGTGAAGGGCCCGGCGACGCAGCCGCTGGCCGCCCGGACCGTGGCGGTCACGGGCGACTCCGTGTCGGTGTCCTGAGTCCGGCCGAACGGCTGCCGCAGGCCGCGGTCACCGAGCGGCAGCAGCCGATGAGCTAGCGGTACGACGCCGATCAGGTCGATGTCGCTCGACCGGCTGGCAAGACCCCACCTGATCTCCTCGTCGCTCGCACGGGTGAAGTCGGGCGGAGGTGCGTCACCGCCGGGGATGTTGCCGACGTAGAACTCTCCGCTGACCCGACATCCAGCATCAATCAGTGCCTGCAAGGTGTCGCGCACCGCCGCACGGAAGGCACGGCCGTGCGGCCGAACCAGGGTCGGGTCGGGTCGGGTCGGGAGATCCGAGCCGATGACCTGCCAGCCTTCGCCACGGAGGCGCAGCGGCTCACCCTCGGTCGCGTACAGCCACCGGTCCATCGGCGAACGGGGGACGCTGGCGGCATCGAGTGCCGACAACGCGTAGAAGGTCAGCCCGGAAGCTCCCCGACGTCGCTGACGAAGACGGTCTGCTGCTCACGCGCGCGCGGATTCCGGTCACCGAAATTCCATCTGGTCGAGTCGTCTGAGTGCAGTCGCGGTTTGTGGCCAGTGCCCGCGGCTGCCTACCAGGCAACGCCGACGCCGCGAGCGACCAGATCAGCGGCAGCTCCACGACAGGAAAGCCGGCTCGGACGAGAGCAGATCGTCGTCTTCGAACACGTCGAGGTCGGCGTAGACCCGAACGAGAACGTCGACGAGCTTGGCCGAGGTGAGCTCATCAGAGTTGAGCGCGCCGTACGTCAGCAGCATGGAGATCCGATCGCTGTCACCACGTGCGGTACGAGCCTGGAGAACCAGTCGCCGACCCCGTCATCAGTTTCGGTAGCCCTGCATGCACGCTGCCCTGACCGATGACCGTCTCGTCTCGGCGAGATCAGGCGAAGTCATCGGGAAGGAGGGACAGCGGGATGCTGAGCACATCCACCTCGTAGTGAGGAGTGCCCTTGAACAGCAGGGAGAACACGACCTCGGTGCCCTCGACGCTGTAAGCGTGAGCAACCACTGTGAGGTGGCCTCCGTCGCGCAGGGCGATCTCCCACTGTTCTGCGGGCATGGCGAGCTCAAGGGCGTCGTCCAGATGGTTCACGGTGATCCCGCCTGCTCAGTCCAGCTCGATCCGAAGTCGGCCGACCCTGGTCGAACAAGAGGATGTCACCCGGAGACCCACGTCAGACGTCCGTCGGATAGACAAGCACTCTCCGGAGTCGGTCGGGCGCCCGGAACCCGCCCTCCAATCCCACGGCGGCGACGTCACTGGTCTAGGCACAGGTGCGACGCTTACCGGAACGAGGCGCCGCGAGGGCTGAACTCGGACGACCATGCAGCCATGCCTGCCCGGACCTGAGCGTGCGTCGCCGTGGTGAAGTCGGGTGGAGCGTCATCGCCACCCGGAACGTCACCGACGAAGTACTCACCCCGCACTGCTCTCACGACCACGTCTCCCCCGGCCAGCAGCCCGATGCGCAGCTCTATCCCGCCGCTGACCTCGCTGACCTTCCAGTCGATGATCGTCTGCCAGGCGAACGTTCCCGTGCCAGGCAACTGCCAAGAGGCGTGGTGCGCGCCAAGCAGCACCAGAACAGCAGTGTTGGCCTCCGGGACGTGGAGCGATCCGCGGCAGTCCAGAAGAATCCATGCGGTGCTTTCGACGAAGTTCATGCGGAAATCGGCCAGCGCGGACTCCTGCAGGGCGTCGTCTTGACGCAGCGCATCGGCCTCCGGCTGGCCCTCGACGGCGAACCGTTCAACACTCAGCAAGAACTCTTCGATGTTCACGTCTTTGCGTCTCCCGTCAGCCCGGTCCTGCTCGAAAGCACTCAGCAACGCGACGTCGAACCAGTGCTGTCCCAGTCGCACCGCCCTCAGTCGCCTATATCGGGCTTTTCGTCTGTCGATCTGATCTACAGCGCGGCCACGCGGCTCAGTCGTTCCTCCACGGTTAGTCCGTCCACGGGCACCTTGTCGTCTCGCCACGGTGCACCAGCCGCCAGCCATGCGGCCCGAAACCGCTCGACGCCGACGGGTGTGGCATCTTGATAGCCCCACTCCACCCCGCAGCAAGGGCAGTATTCGAAGGACGGAGACCGGCCGTCCTCACCCCACGGCGGCTCTGTGGGACGGTAGCCACAGACCCTGCAGAACAGATCACCAGTGCTGAGCATTGAAATAGTCCAAGTTCGTAGGGAATCCGTGTTGAGCGGGGTCGGGGACAAAGTACGTCCGCGGAGCTCCAGAAGGCGTCATGACTCCAAAGGCGTTGCTGGCCTGGTCGAACCGTACAACGTCACCGTTCGAGCGGGTGAGCGATTGAACTCCCTGTCCGGGGCTCCGCAAGAACTTCTGCGCCTCAGCGACGTACTTCAGCGAGTTGTTCAGGTGAGGGAAGTCCGCCCCGTGATCGCTGAAGTGGTTGAGGGCGTTCTGCGCGGAGCTCTTGGACCCCGTGGACGACCACAGCGGACTGCTGATCTCGTCGGAAGTACATGTGTTGTGGACGAGCAGGGAGCGCTCACCGGCCTGCACGTAGTAGCTGTGCAGGTCCTCGACGTTCAGGTTGTGGACCCTTGCGGTCTGGCCGGTCGATGTGACCGAGACGAGCTCGACCCGAACCCCCTCGGCGTCGACCAGCTTGTCGCCTGGCTCTAGCTCCCGGACCGGGGTCCAGCCTCGGCCCTCCACCCAGAAGGGGTGCTCAGCGGTCGAGGTCACCGTGCCCGACGAGGTCTCGACCTGCCACGTCTCGACGTCCTCGTGCACGTAGGTGTCGACGACCGGCTTCGCCTGGGTCTCACCCGTCTCGGCGTCGGCGGCGAGCACGAGGTCGCCGATCACGACGTCCTCAATGGCCTTCGACGTGCCGTCGGCGAGCAGGACCTCCGTACCGGCGACGAAGCACGCCGAACCCGACACCTTGGTCAGGACGCCTCCCGTGGCCGCCCCACCGGCCCCGCCCTCGCCCGCACCGATCAGCGTGGCGCGAGCTAGACCTCCGACGGTGACCGGCTGACCGGACGTCACGTAGTGCAGACCGCCCGATACCCCGCCGTCAGCCGCACCCGCCGCGGCGCCGGTCAGCATGTTCTGTCCGAGGCACTTCATGCCCGAACGGGCGACGGACCGGCCCACCGCCACCCCGGCGCCACCACCGGCGAGACCGGCGACCCCGCCGATCGCCGCGTCGACGCCGACCTGACGCCAGTCGACGGAACCGTTCTGGTGCTGCTGCATGCCCGCTGACAGGCCGCCCGACATCAGCGCACCACCGATCATCGCCGCACCGATGGGTCCACCGACACCGGTCGCCATCACGGCGACGCCGCCGACGATCAGCGCGCCGGCGATGATGTACTCCTTGTGGTCGCTGATCCAGCTGCCCGCCGACGACGCGGCGTTCCGCAGCGAACCGTTGTTCGAGTCGCGGTAGGCCTGCAGCTCCGCGTCGGTGACCGGCCGCAGACCCCAGGGGTCTGAGCCGTTGCGCGGGTCGTTCCCGGCGAAGCTGTACGGGTTCCCTGACCAGCCCGACCCGGCGACCGGGTCCAAGGGATCGGTCGACAGGAAGCCGCGCGAAGCCGGGTCGTACACCCGGGCCTGCATCCACTCCAGACCGCCGACCAGCAGGTTGCCCTGCCCGCCGACGGACAGCCCGGCCGGCAGACCGCTCCGCGCAGCACCCGGTGCGACGTCCCACGGGTCAGCCCCGGTCGACCCCGGCCGCCACGCCGGCGTGATCCACTCGCCGAGCCCGGAACCTGCGGACGACGGCTCGGGCAGCAGCCCGGTCAGCGGGCCGAACCCCGTCACCGACACCTCGCCGACCTGCGCGAGGACCGGCACGGCGGCGGCGGAGTCCCAGGCCACCGGCTCGCCGTCCACCCCGGTCAGCTCGCCCAGCGCGTCCACCGTCAGCCGCTGCGTCCGAGCGGTGACCCGGTCGGCGTCGTGGGTGATCGTCGTGATCGAGGAGAGGAAGCCCCGCGGGTCCCACGCGAACCGTCGTTCGCCGGCCGGACCGACCTCGCTGAGCCGTCGCCCGGCCGCGTCGTAGCCGAACTCGGTCGTGCCGCGGCCGTCCCGCCGCGTGAGCAGCTGCCCGGCCGGGTCGTAGCGGTAGGTGGTGGAGCGCCGGTCGACCACTTCGTCAACCAGGCGACCCCCCGTGTCGTAGCGGTAGGCGGTCGTCGAACCGTCACCGCGACGGAGCTCGACCAGCTGGCCGGCGGGGTCGTAGACGTAGGCGGTCCGCAGCCCGTCGACGATCTCGGCGACCACCCGGCCGGCCTCGTCGCGCTCGATCTCGGTGACCTGGGTCGAGCCCTCGCGGCTGACCTCCAGCCGGACGACGGCGCCGCCCTGCCAGGTCCACACGGCGTGCAGGCCGGGAGCGGTCATGGACGCGATCCGCCCGATGGCGTCCCGGTCGACCACCGCTCGCCCGAGGCCCGGGGCCGAGACCGCGGACACCCGGCCCGCCGCGTCGTACTCGTAGTGCGTCTGCTCGCCGTGCACCCCGGTGAACGAGGTCCGGCGGCCGTCCCCGTCGTAGGACCACGAGAGGCCGGCCGCTCCCCGCAGCCGGCGGACGAGCCGTCCGCTCGCGTCCCAGGCCAGCTCGGTGACCGTCGACCCCTCCCGCACCCGCATCGTGCGCGCGGCGAAGTCACGCTCGACGGAGGACACCAGGTGCCCGTCGGCGAGGGTGTCGGCGACGCGGCCCGTCTCGTCGTAGGTCCAGGCGAGCACCGAACCGGTCGCGTCGACGCGTCGGGTCTGGCGCCCTGCCGGGTCGTACGTGTAGCGGGTGGTCCGGCCGAGCGGGTCGGTCTCGGCGACCACCCGGCCCATCCGGTCGAACACGCGCCGGCTCCGGCCACCCAGCGGGTCGACGACGGCGACGTTGCGCCCGACGGCGTCGTACTCGTAACGGGTCACCCCACCGAGGGCGTTCACCGCCTCGACCAGCTGACCGGCGGCGTCGTAGCGGAACTGCCGTCGACCGTGCCACGCGTCGGAGGTCCGCACGAGGCGCCCGGCGGTGTCGTGGGCGTACCGCGTCGTCCCGCGGCCTGGCTCGAACCGCTCCACGGCGCGGCCGGAGGCGTCGTAGCGGACCCACGCCTGCTCGCCGGTCGGCCACAGCTCGCGGACCAGCCGGCCGTCGGCGTCGTAGGCGAACGCGTAGCGCGAGCCGTCGGTGTCGATCGTGGCCGAGCGCCGCCCGCAGGCGTCGTACTCGTAGGAAAACGTCGAGCCCATCGGATGGGTGACGTGCACGGCCCGGCCCGCACGGTCCCGCTCGATGCGGGTCACCCCACCGGTGGCGTCGGTGTGCTCGACGAGCCGGCCGCACCGGTCGTAGCGGTACGAGACGGTCGCACCGTCCGGGCCGGCCTCCGTCACCGTGCGCCCGAGGGTGTCGTACGAGGCGGCGGTCCAGGAGTCCCGGTCGCCCGCCCGGACCGGCTGACCCGCCGCGTCGCGCTGGACGGTGCGCTCCACCCCGGTCGGGTCGACGGTGCGCGCCAGCAGACCGTCGACGTCGTAGCCGATCCGCCAGCGACCCTCGCCCGCGTCGGTCGTCTCCACCAGCCGCGACATGGCGTCGTAGGTGAAGCCCCACTCGGAGCCGTCCGGCAGCTCCACCCGGGTGCGGTTGCCGAGGTCGTCGTACGCAGTCGTCACCGCGCGACCCAGCTGGTCGACGGTCCGCGACTGCTCGCCGTGCCCGCCGTGCTCGATCTCGGTCCGCCCACCCGTCGGGTCGACGACGGCGCTGAGCCGGCCGCCGGCGGTGTGCTCGTAGCGCCAGATCCCCCCGTCCGGGTCCTGCCGACTCCTCAGCGGGCCGGTCCCGTCGTAGCGGTAGGTGGTCCGGTGGCCGAGCGGGGTGACCGCTGCGGTCACCCGGCCCAGCGCGTCGCGCTCGAGCCGGGCCACGTTGCCCTCGGCGTCGGTGGTGGCGATCAGGTCCCCGCGGCCGTCGTGCTCGAGGCGCAGCGTGACGCCCTCGGGGTCGACCACCTCGCGGAGCAGGCCGTCCTCCCACCGCATGCGGGTGGTGCCGCCCTCGGGGTCGAGCACCTCGGCGGGGTCGCGGGACTCGCCCTCGTAGCGGTAGCGGGTGACCGCGGTGCTCTCGGCGCCGGTGACGGTCACCGACAGCACGCGGTCCGCCTCGTCGTACGTCCACTCCACGTCGGCCCCGGTCGGGCCGACCTGGCGCACCCGCCGACCGCGCTCGTCGTAGAAGCTGAGCAGGGCCGAGCCGTCGCGGGAGGTGACGATGACCGGGTTGCCGTGCCGGTCGTAGCTGGTGGACTGCCGGTGACCCTCGGCGTCGACCACCCCGATCAGTCGGCCACGGCCGTCAGCGATCCAGGTGTTGGCACGGTTGCCGTCGGCGTCGGACACCTCGGTGATCCCGCCGCGCAGGTAGACGAAGCGCGTGACACGGCCGAACGGGGAGCGCTGGCTGGTCACCCGGCCGTGCTCGTCGTAGGTGTTCTCGGCCTCGACCACGCCGTCCGCGTCCACCACGGCGACGACCAGGTCGGCGTCGTCCCAGCGGTACTGCCGTACGCCCTCGGGGCTGGTCGCGGCGACCAGTCGACCGCGCTCGTCGTACGCGTAGCAGACCTCGGCCGTCGTCGGCCACGGCCGCCACCACCCGGGTGGTGGCGTCGTCCCACCGCAGCCACACCGACCGACCGCGCTGGTGGGTCATGGTGGCCAGCCGGCCCTGGTCGTCGTGCTCGAAGGTCACCGTGCTCCCCGGCCCCGAGCCGGTCCTCCGCAGCCGACCGTCGGCGCGCAGGTCCCAGCGCAGACCGGTGGACCCCGTGAGGACGAAGCCGGACCCGTCCGGCTCGGCCCGCAGCCACAGGTTCTCGCCGGCGGCGCGGTCCCAGCCGTCGCCCAGCCGGGGGAAGGTGATCTCACGCCCGTCGGGCAGCCGCAGCCGAGCCGCGTCGGTGTCGACCTCCAGAGCCACGTCCGTCCAGGAGGTCCAGCCGCGGCCGAAGCCGCCGACGGTCGCGTCGAGGGAGTTGTAGTAGCGGGTCAGCTGCAGGTCAGCCGCCGCACCGGGGAAGCCGAGGTCGAGCTCGGTCTCGGTGAAGTTGCCGGTGGAGGTGTTGACCGGGTCGTTGGAGTAGCCGGTGGTCGGCGGGCTGCCGAAGCCGGTCGGCGGGTCGACCTCGATGTCGCGGCGGTTGTCGGCGACGTGGTGCGACCGCAGCGCGGCTTCGACGGTGGAGTCGGCCAACGTCGAGAGGCCGCCCTCGCTGCCGGCCTTCGCGAACGCGGCGGCGACGGTGGACGCCCAGGCGGCGTCCTCGCCGTTCAGCCGCAGCCACTCGCGCAGCCCTGCGATCGGACCGCTGGCGTCCAGCGTGGCCCAGGAGCAGGAGGCAGCGAAGTCGTCGCACTGGCCCTGCAGGCGCGGGCTCGACCCGGCCAGCTCCGTGTCGGCCGACCGCGTGCTCTTGGCAAAGCTCCGCAGCTCCGAGGGGCGGGCCGAGGTCGTCCCGCCACCACCGCCTCCGCCGCCCGGGTGCGGGACCTGACGGGCGGGGCGGGCCGAGGTCGTCCCGCCACCACCGCCTCCGCCGCCCGGGTGCGGGACCTGACGGGCCGCGTGCGCGGGCTGCGGCACGGACGTGGACGGCCCGGAGTCGGACAGGGTCACCGCCGGCGGGTCGTCGTTGCCGAAGACGTGGTCGTCGAGCCACTTGTGGGCCTCGCCGCGGTCCGCCTGCTTCTGCGCCCACTCGCGCGCGACCTTGCGGCGCTGGTTCTCCTCGCGGGCGGCCTGCTCCAGCTCCTCGACCTTCGTGACCACCTGGCTCAGCGCGCCGGCGGCCTCGTCCAGGTCGCCCAGCTGGGTCTGCCCGTTGGTCCGGAAGACCTCGGAGAAGTGGCCCTTGAAGTCGGTCAGCCCGGTCGTGCGCCAGCCGGCCCGCGAGCCCCGCTGCCCCGACAGCCGAGTCGCCTCGGCTCGGAAAGCGTCCTTCACCGCCGACGAGACGCCGAAGTCGAACTCGACGTCGGACATCCCCTTGAGGGTCCCGATGTTGGCGGTGCTCACGGCGACCACGTGCTGCTCTTCCCCTTTCCGACGCGCTCGGGCTCACCCGACTCGTCGAGCTCAACGCCCGTCGACCGGCGATCCTGGCATGCGGAAGGGGTCACCCCGCGACCCTCAGCGGAACCACGGCAACACTTCAGGACGGGCGGCACGGCGACCTGGCCGTGACGCAAGCAGGGCCGGTCCCGAAGGACCGGCCCTGAGGTGGTGCGCGAGGGGGGACTTGAACCCCCACGCCCTTGCGGGCACTGGCACCTGAAGCCAGCGCGTCTGCCATTCCGCCACTCGCGCGCAGTCTGCGCCGGGCACGAAGCCCGCCAGACCAGCCGGAGAAGATTAGCACGGCGAGGCGGTGCACCCGCCCCGCGAGTCGTCCGGCGGACCCTCGCCGACGGCCTCGGATGCGGGGTCTGAGCCTCGGCACACCGTAGGGTGGCCGAGACCGAGAGGAGGGGACATGGGGATCTTCCAGCGCTTCGAGAAGGGCGTCGAGGGTGCCGTCAGCGGCGTCTTCGCCCGTGCGTTCAAGGGCGACGTGCAGCCCGTCGAGATCGCGGCCCGCCTGCAGCGCGAGCTCGACACCGAGGCCAAGCTGATGTCACGCGACAAGAAGCTGGTCCCCAACGACTTCACCGTCGAGCTCTCGCCCCACGACCACGACAAGCTCGCCCCGTACGCCGCCACCCTCACACGTGAGCTCGGCGACGAGCTGCGTACGCACGCCGCGGACCGCGGCTACGTGTTCAGCGGCCCGATCCGCATCGACCTCGAGCTCGACACCCGCCTGCCCACCGGCCGGTTCACCGTCTCCTCCGAGGCCGTCGCCGGGGTCGTCGCTCCCCCTGCGCCTGCCGCGCGCCCGTCATCGGCCGAGCCCGCCGCCGCTGCGGCGCCTGCACCTCCGAGCCGTCCCGCCGAGAGCACGCGCCAGCGGTCGGGCGAGCTGGTCCTCGAGGTCAACGGGATGCGGCACCCGCTCTCCCCGCCCGGCCTGGTCATCGGCCGAGGCACCGAGGCCGACCTGCGCATCAACGACCCCGGGATCTCGCGGCGGCACGCCGAGATCCGGGTCGGGCAGAGCGCCGACGGGACCATGGACATCGTCGACCTGGGCTCGACGAACGGCATCACCGTCGACGGTCACAAGGTGCGCCACGCGGTCCTGCGGGAGGGTTCACGGATCGAGATCGGGACGACCCGGATGCTCGTCCACGACCCGTCCGCCCGCTGAGGCCGCCTCCGTGTCGGAGATCGCTGTCACCGTCGTCAAGGTGCTCTTCCTGGCCCTGCTCTGGCTGTTCATCCTGTCCGCGGTGTCCGTCGTCCGCAGCGACCTCTTCGGACGCACGGTGACCGCGGAGGACGGCCCGGCCGAGCTCGAGAGCCCGCGGCCGCCGACGCGCAAGGTGCGCCGGCAGCGCGGCGCCCCCCGCGCGCTCACCATCACGCAGGGCCCGCAGACCGGCGACTCCGGCACGTTCGTCGACCACGTGATCCTCGTGGGCCGCGGCTCGGACTGCCAGCTCGCCCTCGAGGACGACTACGTCTCGACCCGGCACGCGCGCGTGGTCGACGGGCCCGACGGCGTCTACGTCGAGGACCTCGGCTCGACCAACGGCACCTACGTGAACAACCAGCGCATCACGAACCCGACGGCGATCGGCTTCGCCGACGTCGTGCGCATCGGTCGGACGATCCTGCGACTGGAGCCCTGATGGGTCTCGCGCTCAGGGTGGTGAGCCACTCCGAGATCGGCCTGGTGCGCAAGAACAACCAGGACTCCGGCTACACGAGCCCGCACCTGCTCGTCGTGGCTGACGGGATGGGCGGTGCGGCTGCCGGTGACCTGGCCTCCGCGGTCGCGGTCGACACCTTGATGCGCGTGGACGAGTCGGCCACGGGCCCGGCGATGCTCGACGTGATGTCGGGGGCGGTCGACGACGCGAACGACCGGATCGCCGACCTCATCGCCGACGACGTCTCGCTCGACGGCATGGGCACGACGCTGACCGCGGCCCTGTTCGACGGGTCCGAGCTGGGACTGGTCCACATCGGCGACAGCCGGGCCTACCTGCTGCGCGACGGCCAGCTGCGCCGCCTGACCCACGACCACAGCTGGGTGCAGTCGCTGGTGGACGAGGGTCGGATCAGCGAGGCGGAGGCGGCTGTGCACCCGCACCGGTCCCTGCTGCTCCGGGTGCTCAACGGCCAGCCGGGCGCCGACGCCGAGGCATCACGGCTCGAGATGGCCGCAGGCGACCGGCTGATGTTCTGCAGCGACGGGCTCTGCGGGCTGGTCGGCGACGCCGAGATCGCCGAGCTCTTGGCGTTTCCCGACCGCGACGAGGCGCTCGGTGCCCTCGTGGCGGCGGCGCGCGGCGAGGGTGGCGTCGACAACATCACCGTCCTCGTCGCCGACGTCGTGGAGACCGCCGCAGGTCTGGCCGGGGCCACCGCCGACGCGGCCGAGACACCGGCGTACGCACCGGAGCCGGTCGTCCTCGGTGCCGCCGCGGAACGTCCCGTACCGCCGGCCGACGGCCGGGGTGCCGAGGAGCACGAAGACACGGTGATCACCCGGCGCCCCGGCGCGACCGGCGTGGTTCTTCCCGCCCGCTCCCCCGTCGCCGCAGCGCCGGTTCGCACGTCCGACGAGTCGCGCTACGACCCCCTCCCGCCCGACCGGCGCCGCCTGGTCCGTGCACTGGTGAGCGTCGCGCTGGTGGTGGTCGTCGTCGCGGCCGGGCTCGGGGCGGCGTACGCGTGGACCCGCAGCCAGTACTACGTGGGGACCGCAGGGGCTCAGGTCGCCATCTACCGCGGGGTCTCCGAGGGCCTGCCCCTGGTGCCGCTGTCGCACCTGTACGAGGTCCAGGACCTCGAGGTCGCCGCGCTGCCCGTCTACTACCAGGAACGCGTCCGCAGCTCCATCGACGTCGCCAGCCTCGCCGCCGCGCGCGACACCGTGACCGAGCTGCGCGACGCCGTGACGCGCTGCAACCGGGGCACGCCGGGCGGGTCCCCCACCCCCTCCCGCACGGCCTCTCCGTCGAGCAGGACGACCGCCAAGCCGACAACGAAGCCGACAACGAAGCCGACGGCAGCGCCCACGCTCGCGTCCGGGGCCTCGAGCGCCGCGACGAGCCCTGCCCCCGGACCGGCCTGCTGATGTCGGGCTCCGCAGGCTCCCCGGGAGCCGTCGCCGTCGTGCCGCGCCGGCGGCGCGGGGTCGAGCTGGCCCTGCTCGCCTTCGCCCTCCTCCTCGGGCTGGGGGCGTACGCGCAGGTCGACGTCAACGTGACCGGCGCCCTGGGTCCGGGCTTCGTGCCCGTCGGCGTCGGCACCGCGGCCGCCGTCCTCGTGGCCCACCTGGCGGTCCGCTGGCGGCTGCCCTACGCCGACCCGCTGCTGCTGCCCTGCGTCGTGGTCCTCAACGGGCTCGGGCTGGCGATGATCCACCGGATCGACCTCATCAGCGACCCGGTCGCGCACGGCGCCCACCAGCAGCTGATCTGGACCGGCCTGGGTGTCGCCGTCTTCGTCGGGGTCGCCGTCCTGCTCCGCGACCACCGCCCGCTGCAGCGCTACACGTACACGATCGGGCTGGTCGGCGTGGTGCTCCTGCTGCTGCCGCTGGCCCCCGGGATCGGGACCACGAAGTTCGGCGCCCGGATCTGGATCCAGCTCGGGCCGTACAGCTTCCAGCCGGCGGAGGCCGCCAAGGTCCTGCTGGCGATCGCCTTCGCCTCCTACCTGGTGGAGAAGCGCGACGTGCTGGCGCTGGCGGGCTACCGGCTGCTCGGCATCGACCTGCCCCGCGCCCGCGACCTCGGCCCGATCCTGCTGGTCTGGCTGCTGAGCCTGGCCATCCTGGTCCTGCAGCGCGACCTCGGGACGTCCCTGCTCTTCTTCGGGCTGTTCGTGATGATGCTCTACGTCGCGACGGAGCGTGCCGGCTGGTCGGTCCTGGGGGTCCTGCTCTTCGCGGCGGGTGCGTACTTCGGCTACCTGAGCTTTGGTCACGTGCGCGTCCGGGTCGGCGCCTGGCTGCACCCGTTCAGCGACTTCGACGCCTACTACCAGGTCATCAGCGCCCAGTTCGGGCTCGCGTACGGGGGGCTGCTCGGCACCGGGCTGGGGCTGGGCCGGCCCGGGCTCACCCCCCTGGCCCGCAGCGACTTCATCGCTGCGGCGATCGGCGAGGAGCTCGGAATGGCCGGTCTGATGGCCGTGATCATGCTCTACGGGCTGTTCGTGGCCCGCGGGCTGCGCACCGCCCTGCAGTGCCGCGAGCCGTTCGGCAAGCTGCTGGCCGCGGGCCTGTCCTTCGCCTTCGCGCTGCAGGTCTTCGCCATCATCGGCGGCGTCACCCGGCTGCTGCCCCTGACCGGCCTGACGACCCCGTTCATGTCGCAGGGCGGGTCCTCGATGATCTGCAACTGGATCATCGTCGGGCTGCTGATGGTGATCTCGCACCAGGTGCGGCGCCCGGCCCCCACGGCGACGGAGTACGAGCCCGAGCTCGAGACCACCCAGCTGGTGCGGGTCGCATGAACGGACCGATCCGCCGCGTCGCCGTCGTGGCGATGCTGATGTTCGCGCTGCTGCTGGGCAACGTCACGTACGCCGTCCTGTTCCGCCAGGGCCCGCTGGACGCCATGCCGCAGAACCGCCGCGTCCGCGACGCCGAGTTCGCGCAGAACCGGGGCTCGATCCTGGCGGCCGGCAAGCTCGAGATCGCCACCACCGTCCCGAGCAAGGACCGCTTCGACTACCAGCGGAACTACCCGGCCGGCGGCCTCTACGCCCCCGTCACCGGCTACTTCTCCTACGACCACGCCAGCACGGGGCTGGAGAACACGTACAACAGCCAGCTCGCGGGGACCGCGGACTCGCTGTTCGTGCGGCGGATGATCGACCTCGCGACCAACCGCACGCCCGAGGGCGCGAGCATCCAGACGACGATCGTGCCCAAGATGCAGGAGGCGGCGGCGAACGCGCTCGGCCGGCAGAAGGGCGCCGTGGTCGCGCTGAACCCCAAGACGGGTGCCGTCCTCGCCCTGGTCACCAGCCCCGGCTACGACCCGAACACCCTGGCGAGCCACGACGTCGGCAAGGCCGACTCGGCCTACGACGCGCTCGCGTCGGACAGCACGCGCCCGCTCAGCAACCGAGCGGCACGCGAGATCTATCCGCCCGGGTCGACGTTCAAGCTGATCACGGCCGCAGCCGCGCTGGCCGACGGCAAGACGCCGGACTCCAAGGTGAAGGCACCCTCGCGGCTGCGGCTGCCCGGCACCAGCACCTACCTGCCGAACGAGGGCAGCTGCGGCGGCACGACCATCACGATGAGCCGGGCGCTCGAGGTGTCGTGCAACACCGCGTTCGCCAACCTCGGGCTCGACGTCGGCGAGGACAAGCTGCGCAAGCAGGCGCAGCTGTTCGGCTTCGACGCCCGGCACCTGTCCGACCTCGGCGGGGTCGCCAGCCAGTTCCCGGACACGCTGAACGACGCCCAGCTCGCGCTGAGCTCCATCGGGCAGTACGACGTCGCGGCCAGCCCCCTGCAGATGGCGATGGTGTCCGCCGCCATCGCCAACGACGGCGTGCTGATGGACCCGTACGTCGTCAGCGCGGTCCAGGCGCCCGACCTGACCCCCCTCGACACGCACAAGCCGCGGGTGCTCTCCACCCCGATGACGCCGGGCAACGCCGAGGCCCTCCAGCGGATGATGGGGCTCGTCGTCAGCCGAGGGACCGGGTCGAACGCCCGGATCTCGGGCGTCGAGGTCGGCGGGAAGACGGGGACGGCGCAGTCGGACCCGAAGCGCAAGCCGTTCGCCTGGTTCACCTCGTTCGCCCCGCTGGACGACCCGCAGGTGGCCGTCGCGGTGGTCGTCGAGGACGCCGACATCCCGCGCAACGACATCGCCGGCGGGCGCCTGGCGGCCCCCATCGCGCGGGCCGTCATGCAGGCGGGGCTGTCACGATGAGCGGGCGCCGAGCACGCCGGGCGCCGCAGAAGGGAACGAGGAGATGACGCAGACGGTCGGAGGCCGCTACGAGCTGGGCGACCCGCTCGGACGCGGGGGCATGGCGGAGGTCCGTCGTGCCGTCGACCTCCGCCTGGGGCGAGCCGTCGCGGTCAAGCAGCTGCGGCCCGACCTCGCCACCGACCCGACGTTCCAGGCCCGGTTCCGGCGCGAGGCCCAGAGCGCGGCCGGGCTGAACCACCCGACGATCGTGGCGGTGTACGACACCGGCGAGGAGCCGGACCCCGTCACCGGGGTGTCCATCCCCTACATCGTCATGGAGCTCGTCGAGGGTCCGACGCTGCGCGACGTGCTCCGCGACGGGCGCAAGATCCTGCCCGAGCGTGCCCTGGAGCTGACCGCGGGCGTGCTCGACGCCCTCGGCTACAGCCACCGCGCCGGCATCATCCACCGCGACATCAAGCCGGCGAACGTCATGCTGACCACGAACGGCACGGTCAAGGTGATGGACTTCGGCATCGCGCGGGCCGTCGCCGACACCAGCGCGACCATGACGCAGACCGCCGCGGTCATCGGCACCGCGCAGTACCTCTCCCCCGAGCAGGCCCGCGGCGAGACCGTCGACGCCCGCAGCGACCTCTACTCGGCCGGCTGCCTGCTCTACGAGCTGCTCACCGGACGCCCGCCCTTCATCGGCGACTCCCCGGTCAGCGTGGCCTACCAGCACGTCCGGGAGGCCCCGGTCCCGCCGAGCCAGATCGACCCCGAGATCGGTCCGGACATCGAGGCCATCGTGCTCAAGTCCCTGGCCAAGGACCCGGCCGACCGCTACCAGTCGGCGCGCGAGATGAAGGCCGACATCACCCGGGTCCTGGCCGGCGAGCAGGCGACCGCGGTCGTGCCCCGCATCGCGGCGACGACGCTGGCGGCCGACACCCCGACTCGCGTCGTCCCGCGGGTGCCGGCAACCGTGGTCGTGGAGGACACGGTCGAGGAAGAGGACGAGCCGAGACGGCGCACCGGGCTGATCGTGCTGGTGAGCCTGCTCGTGGTGGCCCTCGTCGGCGGGGCGGCGTTCGCGCTCTACCGGCTCAACAACCCGGCCGTCCGGGACGTGGCCGTGCCCGACGTCCTCACCTACACGGAGTCGCAGGCACGCAGCCGGGTCGAGGGCGCCGGGTTCAGCCTGCGGGTCGCCCACGCGAACGGCGCCGAGTCCACCAAGGGCACGGTCGTCGCCCAGGACCCCGCCGGCAGCACGCCCGCACCCTCGGGTGCCACCGTCACGGTGACGGTCAACGACGGGCCCGAGTCGGCCGAGATCCCCGGCGACCTCGTCGGGGAGGACGTGGACGACGTCGAGAAGACGTTGCGCGACGCCGGCTTCACCGACGTCCAGACCGAGCCCGCCAGCACGGAGGACACCAGTGCCAAGGAGGGCCAGGTGCTGAGTGTCTCCCCCGACCCGGGGACGAGCACCCCGCTCACGGACCGCGTCACCGTCAGCTACGCGACCGGCAGGTCCAAGGTCCCGGACGTGACCCAGTTCCCGCAGGCGGCGGCGGAGAAGGCCCTGCGTGACGCCGGCTTCACCAAGGTGTCGGTCTCGCACGAGATCAGCAGCCAGGCTGCGGGCACCGTCGTGTCGCAGGACCCGGACGCCGGCACGGAGGCCTCGCGCAGCAGCCGGGTGCGGCTCGTGGTCGCCACCGCCGCTCCCGCGCCGAGCACGCCCCCGTCGCCGGAGCCGCAGCCGTCCGACACCCCCACGCCCAGCTCGACCCCGAGGTCCTCGCCGTCGCCCAGCAGCAGCCCGACCCCGGGCTGAATCGAACGCCTGACCGATTCGGTGCTAGGCTGCGCGCGTGAGCGTCCAGGCTTCGCTGTTCGACCCGAGCCTGTTCGACGAGGCACCGGAGGCCGGACCGGACCCGCTGCCCGGCGAGCAGGCTGGCTCCGGGGTGGGCCCGTTGACGGGGACGGTCCGTCACGGGCTCGCCCGAGGCGCGTGGGTCGACCTGCTGCCGGGGTGGGTCACCGGTGGAGACCTGCTCGAGCGTCTGCTCGAGGACGTGCCCTGGCACGCCGAGCGTCGCCCGATGTACGACCGGGTCGTCGACGTGCCCCGGCTGCTGTGCCACTACGCGGAGGGTGAGGCCCTGCCCCATCCCGCCCTCGAGGCCGTCCGGGACGCGCTGAACGCCCGCTACGAGCCCGAGCTGGGCGAGCCGCTGGTCAGCGCCGGGCTCTGCCTCTACCGCGACGGCGCGGACTCGGTCGCCTGGCACGGCGACACCATCGGCCGGGGTCGCACGACCGACACGGTGGTCGCGATCCTCTCCCTGGGCTCACCGCGGGAGTTCCTGCTCCGACCCCGCGACGGTGGCGCGGTCGCCCGCGCGATCGCCGGTGCAGATCTGCCCCCACCGCGCCAGGAACCCGCGCCGACGCCTGCGGCTCCGACCCGGGCCGTCAGCGGAACCGGGACGATCCGGCACACGCTGCACCACGGCGACCTGGTGGTGATGGGTGGTTCGTGCCAGCGCACCTGGGAGCACGCCGTGCCCAAGACGTCGCGCCCGGTGGGGCCTCGGGTGAGCATCCAGCTCCGCCCGCGCGGGGTCAGCTGAGCGGACCATCCGCCGTCCGTCAACGGGGCCGAAGGTCTGTCACCCGGCGTCCAGCAGCGCGGCATGACCGGCGAGCACCTTCACCGCCCGCGAGCACCGCGCCCGTACGGCACCCGGGCTGAGGCCGTGGCGCCGGGCTGCCGACTCTCCCGAGAGCCCCTCGGCGTACACGCTGTGCAGCAGCTCACCGGTGGCGACGTCCACGAGCCGGAGCTGCCGCGCCTGCGCGAGGACCTCGACGACGCGCGGCCCGACGGACCGGGCGGTCGACCCGACGACCTGCCCGGGACGACGGTCGGCAGCAAGGACCACGAGGTGGGGCGGAGCGACCACGTCGACCGCCGGCCGGCGTTCGCGGCGGACGGCCTTGAGGGTGTCGAGCGCGAGGTTGCCGGCGACCGACGCCGGCCGGCGCTCCAGCGGGTAGGACGCGATCTCGCACCACAGCGCCGTCAGGTACTCGTCGACCCCGGCGACCGGGTCGACCGACGCCATCCGCACCACCTTGGGCAGCATGGCCTGCAGGACGACACGTCCGGCCAGCTCGTTCCCCACGGCCGCCTCGGCGAGCAGGTGCCCCAGCACCACGTCCGGGGTCGTGCCCACCCGCTCGAGCACCTCCGCCGGGCTGGTGCACCCGGCCAGCACCGGCACCTCGGCGGCCCAGCGCCGGCAGGCGACCGCGGCCTCCTCGTCCTCCTGGAGCGCCGCCCAATCCGTGTCCATCCTGCGCAGCACCGCTGCTCGACCCCTCATGCCGCTCCGTCCCCGTCGTCCCCGGCCCCGATGCGGCCACGTTCCTCCGGGGGTGTTGTCCGAGGTGTTGTCCGGCGGGCGCGTGATGTCGTCCGTCGTGGACATCACGGATCGAGGTCGATCGACGCCGCACCCCTGCGACGTCCGGCACCGACGTCTACGGTGCGGCTGTGACCGAGCGCGACCCCGACGCGTGGTGGTCCCCCATCCCCGGCGCGGCCCTGCCGGTCGACGACCCGCGGTCCGTCCGGCAGTCCACGTCGAACGAGGTCCTCGACCGCCGGCGTGGGCCCTGGGCCCTCGGCGGCGCGGTGGCGGCCCTGCTCGTCGTCTGCGCCCTCCTCGCCCTCGGCCTCGGCCGGCCCGTGACGAAGACGCTGACGGACCCGACCGGGACGGTCTCGGTCGCCGTGCCCCGCTCCTGGCACGACGACAGCGGGGACCCAGGCGTGGACCCGGACTCGACGCCGGTCCTCGCGGCCAGCAACCTCTGGCAGTCCCGCTGGACCGAGGTCGACCGCTTCGAGGTCGACGGCACCGACGACCTGATGTCCTTCCACACCGACGGTGTCGACCACGAGTGCGCCGCATGGAGCTGTACGCACCGCAGCGGCCCCAGCCACCTCACCGTGGCGGGCCACGAGGCTCTCGAGCAGGTCGTCACGCACCCCGCCGACGCGGACGGCGGGGCGAGCAGCTCGCTCACGCTCACGGTGTGGCTGGACGACGAGGCCGTCGAGCTCTACGCCGTGGCCACCGCGGTCGGGGACACGCCTCCCGACGCCGAGCCGCTCGAGACGATCGCCGCCTCGTTGCAGCTCCACTGAGGCAGCACGGACCTACAGTGACCAGGTGAGCCGACGTCGTTTCCCACGTACGGTCGGCGTGCTCGCAGCCGTCTACCTCGTCGCGATGGCCGTGGTCTTCGCCCTGCTCTCGGCGCAGAACATGGACTTCGTCCGGACCGCCAGCAGCACCGACGGCACGGTGGTCGCCCTGGTGGCCCGGGCACCGCTCGGCTCGACCCGGGACGCGCAGCCCGACGCGCGGGCACCGAGCCTGGCGCCCAAGGTCAGCTACGACGCCGGCGGCCGCACCTACGTCTACGTCGCGGCGCACGGGCGCTACCGTCAGCGGCTGCAGGTGGGTGACCGGGTGACCGTCCTCTACGACCCGTCCGACCCCGGGACCGCCCGGCTGCGCGGCGAGGGTCAGGACTCGGGCCCGGTCGTGAGCGTCGGGTTCGGGCTCGCCGCCGTCCTGCTCGTGCTCGTCCTCTTCCGTCCCCGGCGCCGACGGGGCGCCGACCGGCCCGGTTCGACCTCGCCGCGCGGGAGCACGACACCGGCGTCGCTCATGGCAGACTGATCCCGCCCTCGGCGGTGGCAGGCACGCCCCCAGCCCCGACGAGCGGCCACCAGACCGAGGAGGAGGTTCAGCGATGACGGCGCCCGCACGGGAGACCGCGACCGACTTCGAGCCGGTCTACCATCGCTACGGCCCGCACCGGGCTGGCCTGCCCCCGCTCGTGCCGTACTTCCGCGAGCTGTGGCACCGCCGGGGGTTCGCGGCGGAGATGAGCCGCGCCACGATGCGCGGCGACAAGACCTCGACCTACTTCGGCCAGGCCTGGCTCGTGATCAACCCGTTGCTGCTGGCCTCGGTCTACTACCTGCTCATCACCATCCTGCGCGGGCGGCACGACCCGTTGGCCTTCGTGCACCTGACGCTGGCGCTCTTCACGTTCCACCTGGTCTCGAGCTCGATCAACAGCGGGACCAAGTCCGTCGTGTCCTCGGGCAAGCTGCTCATCAACACCGCGTTCCCCCGGCTGCTCATCCCGCTGTCGGCCGTGCGCACGGCGGTGTTCCGGTTCCTGCCGACCATCCCCGTGTACGTGCTGTTCCACCTCATCTTCCTGACCCGCGTCTGGTCGCCGACGATGCTGCTGGCGCTCTACTTCTTGGCGACGATGGTGGTCTTCGGCGCCGGGCTCGCCGCCTTCTTCGCCACCGTCCAGGTGTACTTCCGCGACACCTCGAGCTTTCTGCCGTACTTCATCCGGATCTGGATGTACCTGTCGCCGGTGCTGTGGCTGCCGGAGAACGTGGCCCACTTCTCCAAGACGATCCTCACGATCATCCAGCTCAACCCGATGTACTCGATGATCGGCGGCTACACCGAGGCGATCCAGGAGGCGAAGGTCCCCGACGCGGGCATGTTCATCAGCTCGGGCATCTGGGCGCTCGCGGTCGCCGCGCTCGGCTTCGTCTTCTTCATCTCGCGGGAGCGTGATTTTGCTGTCCGCCTCACCTGAGGTCGTGCCCGAGACCGGGCTCTCCCCCTACGCCGTCAAGGTGGAGGACCTCTCGATCACGTACCGCACCACCGTCGAGCGCAAGCCGACCCTCAAGCAGGCGATCGTCCGGCTGGGCCGTGGGGAGCGCTCGGTCCTGGAGATCCAGGCCCTCGAGAACGTGTCGTTCGACGTACGGGTCGGCACCTCCATGGGCATCATCGGGTCCAACGGCGCCGGCAAGTCGACGCTCATGCGCGCGATGGCCGGCATCCTCCCGCCCACGACGGGCAACGTCGAGGTCTGGGGCCGGGCCAGCACCTTGCTCGCGCTCGGCGTCGGCTTCAACAAGTCGCTGTCCGGACGCGAGAACATCATCCTCGGCGGCCTCGCGGCGGGCCTCTCCCGCAAGGAGGTCGAGGAACGCGTCGACGACATCGCCGAGTGGACCGAGCTCGGCCGCTTCATCGACATGCCGATGAACACCTACAGCTCCGGCATGGGTGCCCGCGTCGGCTTCTCCGTCGCGGTGCACATGAAGCCCGACATCCTGATGATCGACGAGGCCCTCTCCACCGGCGACGCGCACTTCCGCGAGAAGGCCAACGCCAAGATGGCCGAGCTGCGCGAGAGCGCGCGCGCGATGTTCCTGGTCAGCCACGGCCTGGGGAGCATCTCGGAGATGTGCAACGACTGCATCTGGCTCGACAAGGGCCGTCTCATGATGCGCGGGGCACCCGACGAGGTCATCGACGCCTACATGTCGTACGTGAAGGTCAAGCGTTCCGCGACGACGACGGAAGACATCTGAATCTTCTGTCCTCGCTCCGCTCGGACGCGGATCCCGCTGGTCCCTCTGCCTTCCTCCCTCCGCGAGAACGACGGAAGAACGCTGTCGCTCTCGCTCCAGTCGTCCAGGCAGAGGCGCGAGATC
>Ga0210040_10003405_pt1 | contig 21511 bp, 34 predicted proteins | sample CryGeyCG12114_NA_FD_185462 | JGI IMG/M metagenome (GOLD analysis project Ga0210040, IMG submission 185462) | Groundwater microbial communities from aquifer - Crystal Geyser CG19_WC_8/21/14_NA (SPAdes) (version 2) | ecosystem: Environmental > Aquatic > Deep subsurface > Groundwater | place: USA...
ATGGGGGGTGGGGGGTGTTTTTCGCAGACCCCCCTCCCCTACCCTTTCGCCCTCACGTCTCCTTCTGCGACACGACGATGCATGCCTGAAGGATTGACGTCGACGATCTCTTCGATCGCGTCTTGGATCGCCTGTGCCTGGTCGGCCTCGCTCAGCTCACTCGATGTGATGACGACACGAGCGAGCAGGCCTGCCGAGTGGTAGCCATGGGTGATGTCCCAAGCAAACCACTGATCGAACTGCGTGAACGGATCGAACGGGTTGTCCACGGTGGTGAGCATGTACTGCGTGCGAGGCTCAGCCTGCGTTGTCATCGAACTTTCATCAGACTGCTGGGCCACGCTACTCACCTCCTATGTCCACGTTCGTTGTGAGTGTGCTCACCGACACACCTAGCTGCTTGGCCACCTCTGCCTGTGTGTAGCCGTTGGCCAGCATGGCTCGAGCCCTTGTCTTCTTGGCTCCAGTCATGACCTTGGCTGCACGTGGTGTGGCCAGCTCCTTCACTCGATCGAGGTCGGAGTTGTTGAGGATCTGGTTGAGCTTGGTCGGGGCCAAGGCACCAGCCTGGATGGCTTCCCACTCACGGTCTGTGAGCTCGATCCTCTGCTTCCTCGCACCAGTGCGCAGGCGCATCTCTGCCTGTGCTTGGTTCTCGATCTTCTTGATGTCGCTTGGCTCGAGGTTCGGGTTGGCGGCACGCTTCTCCCTGACCACGGCGTTCGCAAGCACCTGGGCTTGTCTCTCCAGGGGGGCGTTCTGCTTGGCCAACGTCAACTTGGCGTTCAGCGACGCCACCTCAGCTGAGTACACACGCGCTGCACTGGACGTCTTGCGCATGGGGGTCACTGTGGTGCTGGCCTTACGGATGTCGTTGGCCAGGGCCTTCATCCGATTGGCGTGGTCTGCGTACACACCCTCCATCACCGTGCCAGAGGACAGGCTGTGAGCATCGTCTACCTCAGCCAGCTTCGTGGACTTGGTGGTCTTGCGGACCAGCTTGCCCTTCTTGTTCTCGAACTCGGCCCCTGTCTCACGGAAGATCTTCCTTCCTGTGGACGGGTCGATCTGGAAGCCCTGCTTGCGCTCAGCCACGTCGATGCGTGAGGTGGCCCTGGTGATCAGGGTCGAAGCGCCGCCTGCCTTCCTACCCTGGTACTTCTGCATGAGGGAAGGGATGCCGTTGTCTCGGGCAGAGGCCTGCCAGTCCAGCTTGTGCTTCTTGGCGTCGATGATCACCATGGAGTGCCGCACTGCACGAGCGAGCTCTCCTGTGCTGGCGCCCTGCAGGGTCATGTCCGAGATCAGGTTGGTGACGTACCCCATCTCCTGCTGATCCCGACCCTTGACCGCATCGATCAGCGTCATGCCCTCGTACTGAGGGTAGGAGCGCTTGGGGTCGAAGTTCTTCAGACCCTCCAGCGCCGGCGTCGACTTGATCTGCCCCTTGTTGTTGGGGATGACCAGGACCGTGTCCCCATCGAAGTCGGCACCAGACAGACGCTCCGCCACATCCGGGTGGATGCCGATGGCGTCTCGAGCGTTGCCCAACAGATCGATGGCCGGCTTGTGCCGGTTGTTCACCGTCAGTTCGGGGATCTCGAAGGTGCCGGCGTGCGGGTACCGGACGAGGGCCACACGATCACCGTTGTCGTACTTCGGTGCGTAGACCTCGGTCGGCTTCATCGAGGGCACGGGCAGCAGGACGTGCGTGGCCTGACCAGGCAGGGCCGCCGCAACGAGCTTGTTGCCCGCAGCATCGGTGTCCTCGGCCAGGGACTCGAGCAGACGCTTCTTCACCGACGGGTTGGTCAGCTTCGAGATCTCCTCGAACTCGGCACGCTTGCGCTCGAGCATCATGTCGAGCTGCTGCTTGGCCAGCTCGGGGCTCTGCTTGGACAGCACCTGGGAAGCGAGGGACTTCTTCCACGTCTCCCAGCCGCCCTCGAGCCCCATGCCCTCCTTGGAGGACACGATGTTCATCGCCGAGGTGAGGTTTCCCTTCTCGTCGGTGAACTGCTTGATGACGGCACCGAACGGGTTGTCGGGCTCGTCCTTCAGCGGCTTCATGGCGTCCAGCGGGTTGTTGGACCGCTTCTTGTTCGTGTTGAACACGAGGTCGACGCCGGCAGGAAGGTCGTCCTTGTAGATCGCCATGCCCTTGAGGTAGTGCGTACCTTCTACGGCGATGCGGACCTGGCCATAGCGGTTCGACCCGATGGAGAGGTCCTTGACGCCGGGGCGGACGTAGATCACGCCGTCAGCGTCGGTACCGCCTTCCTCAGCCCACCGGACCTTGATCCGGGACGCCGAGATCTGCAGAGGGGGCTTGACGCCCAAGAACGAGGATCCGTGATCCTGGGTGCTCTCCTGGATCTGCCGGACCTCGCCACGACGAGCGAAGACCTCCTTGGAGGTGAGGTGGCCCGGAGCCAGGACGATCTGCGTGGTGTCCAGGCCGGTGCCGAGCTGCCGGACCTTGATGTAGTGGACCCGGTAGCCCTCTTCCTTGAGCTGCGCCACGGCGGTCTTGAAGCGGTCAGGAGAGACACCCACGCTGAGCTCGGCGCCTGTGCCGATGTCGACGAGGGTCTTGTCCTCCACCTGTCGCTTGAGCATCTCGGCCGTGTTCTGGATGACCGAGGCCTTCTGCGCGGCTCCAGGAGCCAGCAGAGTGCGCACCGAGGACTCGTTGATGCCCATCTCCCGACCGATGGCCGAGGGCGACATCCCCTTGTCCTTCAACTTCTGCGCGTGGTTGATCTTCTCCTGCCGCTGCTGGTTGCGAGCGATGGAAGTGAGCGCGCGGAGATCGGAGGTGTTGAACTTGTGCTCGGGCGTCGAGAAGCCCCGAGCGATCTCCGGATCGGACAGTCCCTGTTCCCGCAGCTCGGCCACGGTGTCGAGGAACATGCGGTTGCGCGTGGACTGGGTCTCGCCCGAACCCCACGGGTAGCGGCCCGACTTACGGAGGATGCCGTAGTGCGCCAGGTAGTCCTGCTCCGCCATCTTCACGCTGCACCCTCCTCTCGCAGTTGGTTGATGATCGCGTCGAACTCCACGATGCGGTCCATGATCTCTCTGATGAACTTGGGGTCTGCCGTGTAGACACGGCACCGACCGTGTTGGTAGATGCGCAGCTCGATCTTGATGTCGAACGGGTCCACCCCGTACTCGAGGCAGAACAGAGCGGCGTAGATCTCGAGCTGATGTTCCGAGGTGGGCGAGTCTCCGGTCTTGAGGTCGGAGATGCGCAGACGCTTGTATCGGAACGAGATTGCATCAGCCGTGCCGAAGCAGTTCGGGGAGTAGTAGAGCAGCTGCTCTGGCTTCATCCGGTACTGGATGCACTGGTTGATGTACATGCCGAGAGTGGTGGTCTCGTTGTCCTGCACTTCCTTCTCAGCAATGGCCACCGCTGCGTACTGGTGGTCAAGGACGCCGGCCTTCGCTGCCTGAGCTGTGCGCCACCGAGCCATGAGGCGCTCGGGAGTGTAGCGGATCCAGTGGTAGGAGCTGGGACTCAGGAACGAATGCCGACCGTCAAGATGTGAGTGCTCGTTCCAGCGCAGCGAGCACCTCCTCTTCGTTCTCGGGGCAGATCATCGCGGCGAACGACATGTCGTCGAGCGTCGAGAGGTAGTGCTGCTGGTTCGGCTGGAAGCCCGCGGTGGCTGAGGCCTTGACCTCGAGAGCGCCCCACCGCAGACCGTGGAAGACGGACAGGTCGGGGACACCCTGCTGGTACACCGGGTCGTTCTTCAGCACCATGCAGCCCGGGAACCGGACCTTGATGCGCTTGATCAACCCGGCCTGGTACTTCGCCTCTGGTGTGCTCATCCAACCTCCCAAAATCATAGGGCTTGCTCTTACCCCTTCTATTACAATCCGCGAAAAACCGCTAGGCCAGTATCTAAACTTCGAGAACCTCGAACATCTGGTACGTGGGCCAGGTGTAGGTGTGGTTCATGATCGCCAGGACCACATCGGTCTCGAGCAGCCCGTTGGCCTTGGCGCACTCCCACGAGTTGATCCACTGCTCACCGCTCTTCCGGTCCATGATGGGCCGATCGATCTGCTTGTGCAGACGAGACTCGAACTGGTGCTGGTAGCGGACCATGAACCACAGGGGACGCCAGGCCAGGTTCTCCATCCGGTTGTCCGCCCTCATGCCGTTGAGGTTGATCACTGAGTCGAAGAAGTCGGTGGGAGGCGGGGGAAGGAAGTTCTGGGCCACCAGGTGGGACACCACTCGAGAGTGCTGCTTCCTCTCGCCGTCCTTCATCATACCGACGAACACCACACCCGACTGGTTGCGGCTGGTCTTGAGGATGCGGCCTGTCCTACGGTTGCGGACATTGCCCATGTCCGAGATGTCGTACCTCGAGAACTCGGGGATGGGCTTCCAGTTCTCCATGAATGCCTCCATTTTGAGATTTCCTTTCAGGCCTTGTGCTAGACACCAGCCTTGTGGGTGGGATGTGGCGCGTAGACGCTATTCTGTCAGTTTGTCAGATCTGAGGGCCCAAAAAGACTTTCTACAGATCGTATTCAATATCTAACATATACTTATTGATCGCGGGTAGGAAAAGTATATAGTCAGAAAACTGACATAGCCCGAATAGGGCACAATCCCCTGCAAAACAGCACTTTTTGCTCAATCCGCTGCTGACAAGAAAACTGACAAGAGCCCCAAATCACCCCCAAACCAGGGCTCCGACGGCCCTCTCGTTGAAGTCCTTCTTGGCCTCGATCGTGGCGCGTACACGCTTGTCAATCCACTGATCTGCCTCCAAGCTGACATAAAGCAGCCGATCGTACGGCGTGTTCAGCCGGTCGATTCGACCGTGCGCCTGCTCCCAAAGCTTGTACGAGTAGGGGTACGACCAGAACAACATCGTGTCCGTCTCGATGCAGTTCCACCCTTCGGCCCCCGCGGCATACTGGACGAGGTACACCCACTGGCGCCCCACCGGCAAAGGCTCATGACGGTGGCCGTTCCACTCCTTCACCTCATAGTCCTTGCCCAACTCGCGCAGGAGCTCCAGCTCGTAGTTGTAGTTGTAGAAGACGATCACCCGGAGCTTCTCTTCCACGAGCTTCCTCACCTCGTCCAGCCGGCTCCGGTCCGTGCCAAGGACCTTCCGCACCACCTGGATCACCTCACCCATGTCCCGCAACGGGCGATCCTCGTACGGGTTCCACCGCTTCTTCGTGACGAGCTGTAGGAGCTCCTTGTCGTACCCGACTTGAACCACCTTGGCGATCCGCTGGGTGGTCCGCTCCATGGGCATCTCCACGAGGATCGAGTCGCGCAGCTTCTCCAGCTTCTCCTCGTCCATGTAGCCCCGCACCTTGGGGTACCGCGTGTACGGCTCGTAGAGGACGTGCTCCAACTTGAACCGGGTCCGGGTGCGGAAGAACCCGTTGGCCATGAACACGGGCAGGTAGTCCAGCCAGGTGTCTCCCGGCGTGGCCGACAGCATGATCCACGGTGCCCCCGACCGAGCGATCTTCAAGAAGGCCTTGACCCACGTCCCCGATCCCACGAGGCGCTGCTCGTCGAAGATGAAGAACGTCCGCTCTCGACCGACGTACTTCTGGATGTTGTTCCACGAATCCACGGTGATGGTGCCCCACACCGACTCCTCACGTCCCACACCGAACTGGACGGCTTCCCCCTCCCAGTCCAGCGAGTCCCGCTTCTTGGCCGTCGTGATGACCACCACGTCCTTGTCGAAGTGCTCCTGGACGTAGTAGGCGATCGCCACTCGGGACTTGCCGGCGCCCACCCCTCCCCAGAGGATGCACCCGTCTTTCAACTTCTTCAGAGCCTCCAGCTGGTGCTCTCGCATCTCAGGCTGCACAGCAACCTCCAATATCTAAGGAACAAAAAGCTAGTCCTAGTACAGCCGCCGTCCACCCCGGGTCACATGGGGCGAACGGCGGCTGGTTCTGCTGCGCTTTGGGTAGGTATCGATTGATTCGCTCGCCGGATTCCTAGGAGCTACCGGGCGCTGTACCTACATGGCTATCTACCTCCTCTTCTAAAAGGCATGTCGGGGTTGTCCTTGCGGGGCGGAGGGTGCTCCAGGATGAACAAGTGCACCTGGGCGCGGAGCTGGGCCAGCTCCTTCCGCTCCTCTTGTGTCAGGTGAGCCAGAGGCCCACCCTTCTTCGCCCATCCGTTCTGCGATGCCTCAGAACGCCAGCAGAAGTACCACCAGGCGATGTAGCGCTCCTGCTCGTCCATCTACTTGACCAGGTCGAAGGACTTCTCGAAGGCTCGCTGGGTGTAGATCTTGAACCCCCGTGGGCTCTTGAGCATCCAGTCGCCCACGTAGGCCCGGGTCTGGCGAGGGGTCATCGGGGTGTTGGTGTCCGTCTTGATGTAGAGGTCGCCGGCCGAGTCGATCAGCTTCTCACCCGAGCACCACTTGGCCACCTCGTCCGCGTTGGCCTCTGTGACGCACACGGCGTCGACGTACAGCGGCTTGCGGGCGTACTTCGTGGTCCTCACCCGCGCCACCTCCCCCCAGACCAGAAGGAGGTGCGCTCGGAGTGGCAGTTCTTGCACTCGAGCTCGAACGTGGCGATCTTGCGGTGGGAGTCCAGGTCCCAGCCCATGTAGACCCGGTTCTCAGCTCCTCCGTCCCGACGCCGGGTGACGCCTGGGGTGTTGCCGCCGGCCAGGAAGCCGTGCACGATCTCGTACTCGTGGTAGCCGAGCCGGCACCGCCACGGGGCGCTCTGGTCCCCGAACAGCAGGGCCAGGGTGGACATGAGCGCACCTACGGCCAGGAGGACGAGGATGAGGACGGTCCAGTAGTCGAGCGTCATCGCTTGGGGAACTCGATCTTGTCGATCACGACGTCGCTCCCCTTCACCGCCTCATGCATCACCACGCGGACGCGCCGCTTGGTCACCCGGACGCCTCGGGCCCGGCCGATCTGGTAGGACGCCACGAAGAGCGCCATCAGGATCCACTCCTCGCGACTCACTGGGCGTCCATCCCGTTGTACTTGAGCTCGAGCTCGTCCTCCTCGATCGTCACGTAGAGCGACTTGAGGTAGGCCTTGACGCCCGTGTTGCCGTTGACCTCCCACGTGTACGGCCGGACGATGAGGTCGACGTTCTGCATGTCGACCCAGTCGAGCATCTCGACCGTCTCCTCCGTGAGGTTCGTGCGCCCCCGGGAGGAGATCATCACGATCTGGGGCGGCCGGCCCTTGCCGTAGCCCACGGAGACCCCGAGCCAGTAGTCGGGGATCTCGCCCTCCTCGGCGTCGTCGCGCTCCTTGAACTGCTTGACGTTCCAGCCGTCCGCCTGCATCTGCAGCGCCTGCTCCGTCGGGAGCACCACGGCGAAGTTGCGGTCACCCTCGCGGTTGTAGCGACCCTCCTTCCCCGCGAAGTTCTTGAAGACGAGCTGCACGCCTTCCATCAACACCGTTCCGTCCTGCTTGGGCATCTAGTAGTCCTCCCGGGCCTCGATGGCCGTGATCTTGATCTCAGTGGTGGTACGACCGGACTCGTCGTTGAACGCCTGTCCGGTCTGGAACGCCGTGGACGCGATGTACACGGCAGCTGTGGGATCCGGCGCCGCGACCTTGATCTCGCGGGTCTCCGTCACCGTGAAGTAGCGGATGGCCGGCATCAGGGCCCCCTCTCCGTGTCCAGGTCCTCCGGCTCCGGCGCCGTCTTCAACGCCTGCCTCAACTCCTGCTCGTCGCGCACGAGCATGGCTGCGTCCCAGCCCTTGTCGTGGGCCTCCTTGAACTTCACCTCGTCCCAGTCCTTGCCACCCTCGCGGACGTAGGCCTCGATGACCTCCGCCTTCTTGACGAGGGCGTACGGATCGGTCTTCGCCGTCAGCCCGGCCATCGCGTTGGACGCCACCGCCTGAGCCATGCACTCCAGCCGGATGCGCTGGTCCTGCGTGAGCTTGTCCTCGATCATGAGGTCACCTCGTAGGTCGCCTCGAAGATGTTCTGCCTGACGGGGTAGAAGAACCCGTCACCGTCCAGCACCACGTAGTCGCCCGGCCAGGCGATCGCGATGCCGTGCCCCGTGTCGATCTGCAGCACAGGGCCGTCGTCCACGTCGCGGTTCATGGTGATGGGCGGACGGTGCCCGGACTCGATGCGGAACCCGGTGCCGGTGATGTCCTCCGAGATCTTGTCGAGCTCGTTCATCACCTCAGGCCAGGTCCCGTTGAACTGGAAGCCGTAGGCCTCCAGGGGCTTCTTGCGGAACTTCATGACGTCGCCCCCGACTTCAGGAACGTCTCGAACTTCTTGGCCCGCGCGAGGGCCTTGGTGTCGATGTCGGCGTCAGCCGCCTGCGTGCCCCAGGAGTTGCCCATGCGGACCGCCTCCTGGAGCGCCACGACCCGGAGCTGCTCCTCGTGGCTGAGGTTGTTCAGATCCAGCAGTGCCAGCTTGCTCACCCCTTCACCAGGTCCTCGAAGGACCCGAACTTGTTGATGGTCTCGATCGCCGCCTCAGCCAGGTGGTTGAAGTAGCGCATGTCGATGTCGATGTCATCTCCACGAGTGGTGACGGCATCCGCTTCCTGCCAGGTGTAGTTCTTGGTCCCCGACACCGCGAAGAACTTCTCGTCGTGGTACCGGTAGAGCGTCCCTCCACCTGATGTGACGGGCACGAACAGCCCCGTCTTGCCGATGTGCCTCATGTGGCCCACCGACGGCTCGCCCTCCTCCGAGCGATCCAGGTACATCTGTCCCTTGTTGACCGACTTGGCCTCGCAGAAGTCCTCGAAGCCGACCGGCTCGTGCGAGAACAGGGTCTTGAACACGTACGGGTGCTGGAACTGCGCGCCCGTCGCCTCCCAGTGGCCGTCCACCGCCTGAGCGATGTAGACCGCGTCGTTCACGAGGCAGAACTTCCGGTAGGTCTGCTCGAACTCGAACGTGTAGCCGTACCGCCGGCCGAACTCCATGACCGCCTCGATCACGTCCTTGGTCGCGTGAGGGATCTTGATGGAGTCCGTCTTGATGTGGACCACCGGGTAGCCCAGCGACTGCACGAACGCCTTGAGCTCGATCATGAACAGGGCCCCGCGCTTCGCCACGATGTTGTCGACGTTGCGGTTGTCCCGGAACGGGTTCTCGAACTTCGCCGACGTCAGGCCGTAGACCGTGTTGATCACGATCTTCAGTGCGTACGACAGCTGCTCGGCGACCGTCTCGTCCTCGAGGTAGGGCTTGAGCTTGCCGTCCAGCATCTCGCGCGCGGTGGCGAAGTCGCCCCGCTTGATCGCCAGACGAGCCTTCATCAGCTCCTCGAACTTCACCGTGTAAGGCCCGAACAGGTTCAGGTGCACGATGGAAGCCGGGTGCATCGAGGCCACGTCCAGCACGACGACGTCCTCGTACAGGCCCGGTTCGGCGTAGACGTACCCTCCCTCACCGGGGTCCTCCCCCTTGTACTCCGACTTGCCCATCTCGAACTTGTAGCCCGGGAACTCCTGGGACAGGTCGGTGTAGTTGAACTTCGACTGCGGCTTCCGGTCATCGCCGAAGATGATCTTGGCCGTGAGGTTCTGCGTGGTGTCGTTGACCTGCTTGCCACCCAGGCCGGCGAGGATCTGACGAGCCACGAAGTCGCCCTTGCGGTCCTCGAACACCGCCTCGGTCGCTCGGACGTCGTTGGCGCAGTACTCCACCACCCGGTCCCAGTCCTTCTCGTCCACGGGCTGGTCCCAGGGGATGTCGAGCTCCATGTGCAGGATGCCCAGCTGGATCTCGAACTTCTTCAGGGACTGCTTGATCGAGGAGAAGTCCCAGATGTCCGCGTAGGACATGGAGTAGGCCGCCGCGAACGGAGCGTTGCGGTTGTTCTCCACCAGCTTGGTCGACAGGTCGAACAGCTTGGCCGGCGTGTACCCCATGGACGCCGCGTAGACGATGTGGTTGTCGTAGCGACGGTTGTAGAACCCGACGAGCTTGAGGCGGAAGAGCTCCTCCACCTCGTGCGCCTTCGGGTTCACCATCTTGACGACCTCGTCCGACCCCTGGAACTTCCAGCAGATCACGAAGAGGTTCGGGTAGACCTCCACGTCGTAGAACGCGATGCGGTCGTCGTTGGCCTGGACCGGCTCCTCCGACACCTCGGACTCGGAAGCCCACTTCATCGCCTGCACGACCTTGAGCGACTGCTGGGCCTGGTTGGACGAGTTGGCCGCGAAGGCCACGACCCGCGGACGCAGGTCAGTCACGTCGTAGACCATGCCCGACTCGTAGGCGTCGTCCAGGATCTTGGAGATGAAGTCCACGGAGGGCTTGGTGCCCGGGTGGATCTCCTTCTTCAGGTTGCGCTCGATGAGCGCTCTCAGTCCCTTCTCAGACTGGATGGTCTTAGCTTCGAGCATCTTCTCCTTCTTGGCCTTCAGCGGAAGACCGCTTGAGATTTGCGCAACGGGCACTGCGTTGCATCGAGACAGCCGGCGCCGTAGGGAGGAGTCCCCTGTGAACACCTTGATCTCGATGCCCGGAGCGTATTCCGCCGCGAGCTGACTGGTGTCTCCCTCGTAGTCGAAGTGGAGATGAATCCCCTCACCCGACTTGGAGAGCTCGGCGTAGGTCGGAGGCCACAGTGAGGCGGCTTCGAGGTTCCGCTCAAGGGCCTTCGCTCCTTCCTGGTCCTTCAGATCGAAGTCGATGACGACCCGGTTGGGCGGCACCTTGACGAAGTGCAGCTTCCTCGTGTCGACGTCGGCCAGCGTGGTGGTGGTGTTCACCCACCGCTTGCCCGGCACTCCGTCGGCCGTTGCCTCCTGCGCGGGCGAATCCACCAGGGCCTCGTCCAGCAGAGAGACCGTCTCCTCGAGAACCAGTCTGAACTCACCTCCTGCCTCCTTGATCGGAGCCTTGAACTTGTCGGCTGAGAAGCCCTGGTACACGTTGCGGTGCGCTTGACCGTCGATCTGCCCACGCTCGTGGAACTCGTCGAAGTAGTCCCGCAGCTCAGAGCGGAACTTGTACAACGGCAGAGGTCGGTCGATCGATGACTCGGCGCAGAACTCCTTGTACAGCGAATACGCCTGCGTGGCCGTGGTGTAACCCTGGGCCTTGAACAGGTCGTAGTGCGCCTCGATGAAGTTGTAGAAGATGTCCGTCTGCAACATCATCTCAGTCGGCCGGTACCCGTTGTAGTAGTTCTTCCCCAACTCCAGGTACACGTCCAAGCACTTCTGCGCGATCGCACCTAGCTCGAACTCGATCTGCGAGAGGAGCGCGGTGTACTTCTTGGCCGGCAGCTTCACCCCGGTGGGGTGCACATCGATGAGCCGCCGGATGAGCCCCGACTTAGCGTCCGTGATCCGGACAGGCTGGTTCGACCCGATGAACAGCGTCGCGTCCACCTGAGAGGTGTAGGACGACTTGTACTTCTCGTTCATCGTCATCTGCTCGTGCGAGATGATCGAGTTCAGCCTGGAGTTGTCGGTGATCCCCGAGAGGTCCCCGTCGTGCTGGATGGCCACGAGCGGATTGGACTTGAAGGCCTCAGTTGCGAAGGACGCGTTGGCTGAGCCCAGCGCCCGTGCATCGAACGTCGTCGTGTAGCCCTCGAAGAGCATCTCGATGATGTTCAGGATCGTCGACTTCCCCGTGCCGGCGGGCCCATAGAAGACGAAGAACTTCTGGATCTTCTTGGAGTCCCCGGACACGATGGACCCGATGGCCCACTCGATCTTCTCCCGCTCTTGAGGAGCATAGAGCGTCTCGAGCATCTCATCCCAGGCGTCTGTTGGGCCCGGCCCGATCGCGTAGGGCAGCTTCCGCGAGGCGAAGTCCTTCTTCTTCACCTCGGTGTTCTGCCACACGAGCTTCGAATCGAGCGGGTGGAAGTTGTCGGGCATGTTCTGCACGAACTTCCGGAACTGCGCCCACGACTGGGAGGTGAACGACCGCAGCGACTTCACCGACGGCCGAACCCCGGTCTTCTTCTCCAGCTTGTCGGCTTCGGCGTGCAGCTCCTCATCGACAAGACGCTGCACGTCCAGCTCGGCCCGAGACCACAACCCCTTGACGTGGTCCCAGATCGCGTAGAAGGTGTGCCCCTGGACCATGAGATCGTCGGAGTCCCCTACGACGAAGTCAGGCACGAGTTCCATGCCCAACTTGCTCTCCCGAGTTTGGATTCGGAAGAAGTCCATATCACCTCCCTCTGCGTTGCTTGATCCCGACTTCCTGCACGTAGTACTGCATCTGGTACCAGAGCTCGACCTTCCTCTGGTCTTGGCGTGGGTACTCGAGCGGGAACAACCCACCCACACCGTCTGACTGGTACGTCCGGTAGATGACCCGGTCGCACGCCTCTTCGATCCTGCTGGCCCTGATCGGTCCGATGATCCCGCTCATCTTCCCCAGGCCCATGTTGTTGATGAGCCGCCAGGTGCACGAGCCGGGGTGACCCGACACCTGGAAGGCCATCTTGCGTCCAAGCGCGACGAGAACTTCCAGCATCGACACCGGCCCCAGGGTGGAGAGAGGGGCCGATGGGAAGAGATGCATCTCGTCGAACGCCTCGTGACGAAGGTCGAACCCGTCCTGGATCCGGTTGTCGTCGTTGGCGATCATCCACTCGAACTCGCGCTGGTGGAGGTGGTGGAGCAAGCTCGTGTAGTGCTTGCCCTCACGCCAGCCGTGCTGCGGTACTACCTGCCGCTCGAGCCACTCCAGGTAGCGATCGTGCTCACTGCGGATCATCGTCCCAGCGCGGGCGCCGGTCCGAGTGCTGCAGCCCCTCGTCGTCCGGGGGGTCGAACCCGTGGACGACCTGGGCGTAGGACTGGGCGATCTTGTAGACCTCGAAGATCGCCTGCTTCTCCGGGTTCACGATGTAGACGCAGTTCGGGTCGTTCGAGCCCTCGCCGAACCGCGCGAGGTTGATCGAGTCGACGTAGTCGTCCTGGTCGAGCACCGTGTCGTCGTCCGAGGCGAGCACGTCGTCCACCTCGTAGTACGTGAGCACGGTCACCGAGGTGCCGTACTGCTCCCGGGTGGTCTCCATCTCCTCGTGGGAGATGACGTACGGGACGTCACCCGGCTTGGACTGCCGCTTCTTCTCCTCGGCCTCCTGGTCCCACGCGGGGATCTCGTCCGCCACGTCGAAGACCCGCACGTCCTTCGGCGGGACCGTCATCGTCACGGGCGGAGGGGGCGGCTCCGGGCTGGCGTAGCCGTGCTCCTTGACGAGCTCCTCCAGGGCCGGCTTCGTGGGGATGCCGTGCGACTCCTCGAGCATCTCCTTCTCCATCTGCAGGGTGTCCTGCTTGCGCTTGAAGCGCTCCCGAAGCTGGTCGAGCTCCTCCTCGTACATCCCGTTGAACTTCTTCAGCAGGCGGCGGACCGCGACCTGGTAGCCGATGCCCGCACCCACCACGAGCCCGACACCCGCGCCGATGGCGAGGAACTTGCCCGGGTTGGCCTTGACCTCCCGGACGACCTCCTCCACGACCTCGTAGCCGACGTGCTCGGCCAGGTCCTCCGAGGCCTTGGCCACGTCGACGATCTCGTGGCCGGCCTTCTTGACCGTCTTGGTCAGCTTCTCCGACTTCTTGGCGACCTTCGCGGCCCCCTGGACCACCTTCGGGTCCTCGATGATCTCAGCGACGGCCATGGTGGATGCTCCGATCCTCGTCGATCTTGTCGTAGATGACCCCGTCGACGTTGAAGTCGAGGAGGATGGCGCCCTCACGGCCGTTCACGAAGTCGACCACCGACTCGCTGCTGCCGTTCCAGATCCCGAAGTCGATGTAGTCGTCCCCGGTCCCCTTGCCCGCGACCCAGCCCACGATGGCGCCGGCGCGCGTGTGGGGCATCCCGAGGGACTCGTAGACCTCGTTCAGGAAGACGTGGCCCTTGGCGATCAGCCGGTCGTTCCAGTAGGTCTGCTGCGCCCGGAGGAACACCAGGTTGATCTCCGGATCGCGGTTGAAGTTCGCGTTCAGCTCGTCGAAGAACTTCGCGTACATCGAGTGCTCGTTGTCCGGCGAGGCCCGCACCGTGGTGATGACCTTGTTCGTGTCGCCGTCGATCACGTCGACCGTCTCCGCCTCGTAGCGGAAGAACCGGTCCTCGTCCTTGCCGTACTTGGCGACGACCTTCTCGCGGTACGACTTGAACGCCTCGTCGACCGCGGCGTAGGCGGCCGTGAGCGCGAGGTTGCGCTGGGTCAGGATCTTGTTCGACGTGGCGAGGGCCCCGATGCCGGCCGCACCCGTGAGGATGGCGGGGGCGTACAGGCGGGCGAGGGTCTTCGCGGTGCGGACGTAGATGATGATCGTGTCGTGCGCCTTGTCCTTGTCGGAGTAGGCGGTCGGCGCCTTCTCCATCGCGAGCTGGGCCCGCTCGAGGTCGGTCTTGGCGGTCTGGAGCGCGTCCTCGAGGCGCAGGGTCGCCCGGCAGGCGAGCACCGTGGAGGCGGTCATGGACGCGATGCCGCTCGCGAAGAGCAGCGTGGGCGAGTGCTTCTTGGTCTTGAGGGCCTGGCGAGAGGCGAACGTCGCCACCGCCTGGGGGAGGAACTTCATGAGAACTCCTTCTGGAGATTGGACTTGGGTGTGGGGTACAGCTTCATCGCTTCGACCACGATGTCGATGGTCGGGTCCTGCAGGTACAGCTTGTAGAGCTTGTCCACGTCTGCGTCGTGGAGGTTGTCGATCAGCCAGGGCCAGAACGCACCGCCCCGCAGAGAGAGGACGTACTGGCGGACCTTGACGGAGCCGGAGCTCACGCCAGGTAGACGGGCTTGGGCAGGTCGAGCAGGAACCCGCCGTGGCGGACCCGTCGGATGGACGCCCCCTTGAGGTCGTCCCAGCCCCACTTCTGGTCGGCGTGCGTGGACTTCATGCCCACGAGGTCGTACAGGTCGGCCACGGACACGAGGTCGTAGCGGGAGAGCACCTCGAACATGGAGTCGAGCACCTCCTCCGCATCCGCCCTCGACGGGATGACGATCTCCCCGAAGTCGTGCGCCGACCGAGCGCGGTCGGAGATCTGAGGGGACTGCGGCCGGGGACGAGACGCCCCCTGGTAGTTCACGTGCCCCAGGTTCTGGTAGGGCGCGCCCCGGCGACGGGGACCGGTGGCCTCGCCGTAGATGAGCCGCTCCACGGCCTGCGAGCCGGCGTCAGCGAGCGCGTCCTTGGCCGCGGGGATGAGCACGTTGAAGAAGACGTACTGGGCCGTCGTCTTCGAGTTGCCCGCGATGAACACCTCACGGAACTGGGTGCCCAGGGGCTTCTTGCGGCGCGTGGCCTCCACGGTGGTGACCCGCTTGATGCTCTTCTCCTTCGGCGGAGGAGCGGACGTCTGACTCCTGCGGGCGGAGTTAGACGGGAACTCTGCTTGTGCCATCGGGTCCTTTCAAAGAGAAAACCAGAACCCGTGTGGGTTCTGGTGGTGAGCTTGGTCTACTGGTGCTTCTTGGCCTTGCGCTGCTGGAGCCAGGCGGCGGCCACCTCGACGGCGTTGTCGGTCTGGTCACGGATCTGACCCGCGGCGTAGTACCCGACCGAGTCCGAGATGACCTCGATGGGAAGACCATCGGGATCGAGCTGGGTGGTGCGGGTGAGGACGTCACGGGTGATGCGCGAGCAGATGCCGGCGGCGACGAGGTTGGCGGCGTGCTTGGCGAGCTGGAGCTTGGACATTTTGAATCTCCTGGTAGAGGTTGTTCTCGTTATACAGCGTGTTTTCTACGCGAAGATATGGGGGCGCGTCTCGACCACGAACACTCAACGTGTAAGTGTGCATTGTCGTTTGAGACCGAGCCTTTGCATTACAAGGCAGGTCCCCCCGGGAAGAGCTCGTCTAGTCCTGGAGGACCACCTGGCCCGAGAGGATCTTGTGCTGCAGCTCGGTGGCCGGCATCGCGGCCGCCTGCGCCCGGGTGATCGCCGTCGGCGTCGCCGGGACCGAGTGGCCGAACTGCTCCGCCTCGGAGACGGGGGCCGGACGCTCGGGCATCTTCGGCGCGCCGTCGTTCGTCGAGACCTGGGGCTTGGCGGGCTCGGGGATCTGGAGCTTCGTCTGCGCCGGGGAGACCCGCATGGAGTTGGGCATGATGCCCTGCATGAAGGCGCCGGCGGCGTCCTCGTCCCTGGCGAGCTCGAGGAGCAGCTCACCCAGGGCCTCCGAGTTCTCGAACTCCAGGCGCAGGTCGGGGTACTTGACGAACTTGTCGCCCTCCCGCTTGCCGTAGGCCAGGAGGATCAGCTCGCGGAACTCCGTGAAGAGCTTGCGCTGGTCGCCCTCCTTGATCATCTTCTCGAGGCGCTCCTGCAGCCCGCCCTTCTCCGACATCTCCATCTGGATGAGCTCGGTCTTGGACAGGTGGAAGTTGAACGTCTCGGTGACGGTCTCGCCGTCGAAGCGCTCGTACGTCAGGGTCTTGCTGATCATGTCTTGTCTCGTCTCTCTAGTAGTTCGCCCTGGGCATCCAGGAACCAGTACTCCTTGCCGGTGTCGACACGGAGCTTGCTGCCATCGCACTTGAAGCCGAGAGCACCTCGGGGGCGGAAGTAGCGCATCAGGACTACCACCGCCCGGATCTGTGCGGGGAGCAGCACGACAGGTGACTCGCGGCCGGCCTTCTCCGCTTCTCGCCGGTTCAGCTCGTCAGGCGTACTCGTTCCGCCAGCCCGGGATGGGGGCCCACTTGAACGAGATCACGATGCACGGCTCGCCGTCGTGGAGGGCCGTCGTGTACTTGATGTCGAGCCGGTTGTTCGTGTTGAACCCAAGGTCGGCGCCCATTGGGATCTCCGGGAGCTCGATCTCCTCGTAGAAGTGGTTCAGCGCGGCGCCCATGTGGTTCAGGATCTCGTAGTTGACCGCGTTCTCGCCGGCCTTGATGTTCTCGATCGAGGAGCGGAAGTAGCGGCCCGAGAACTCGTCGAAGCAGAGGACGTCGCCCTTGCCCGCGATGATGATCGTCTGCGGCGGGTTGGAGTCGATCTTGTTCTGCGCGAGCTCGTCGTCGATCGCCTCGGCCTTCTTGACGCCGAGCTTCTCCTCGATCTTCTCGCGGTACTCCCGGAAGCCCTTCTCCGAGATGCCGTAGGCCGCCACCATGGCCGCCGACTTCGTGGCGGAGATCCGGTGGGCGAAGACGATCGCCGTGATCGTGGTGGCCACCATGCCGACCGGCGGGACGAACTGCGGGCCGACCAGCTTGGCCTTCTCCATCGTGGTGGGCGCGACGTACACGCCCTCGAGGCGCTCCTCCTTGTCCTCCTGGAGGATCTCGGCGCACTTCAGGCCGGCGCGGAACGACAGCACCGCAGTGGAGACGGTGCCCACGACACCCGTGGCGGTGAGCAGGGCGGCCGAGTTCTCGGACGCGAACTTGGTGACGGGCTTCGTGATCTTCTCGAGCACTTCAGGACTCCTTCTTGATGACGGGAACTTGGTCGAGCCTCGGCTGATCCAGCCAGGCCTCGGTCTCGGTCTGCGACTGCGCGGGGGCGATGAGCCTCGGCAGGACCTGCGTGTGGTTGTAGTCCGCTCGGACTACTCGGGGGCTACTGTCGGAACTCACGGATGAGCACCCAGACGAGCCAGATGCCCCCGGTGACCCCGGTGAGCACCACGTCCCCGACGAGGTTGCTGAGGCCGTAGCGGCGCGGCCTGTACGTCACTCCGCGGCCGGTGGTGGCGAAGACGGTGGTGTTCATGGGTCCTTTCAGATTGGAGACAAAGTAATAACCGCTGCAAGCGCGTGAGCTTGAAGAGCGGTTGGAGAGCCGACGCGATTGCGTCGTTCAGGAGGGTTACTCCCTATCTCTCACTATAAGGTGTGTTTTTTACGCGAATCGAGCAAAGGGAAAGCCCCCGAATATGGGGGCCTTCACCTCTAGATGTCGGTCGAGTAGAACTCGTTCGTCAGGTTCTTCTCCTCCAGGAACTCGTTCCACTGCTCCGTGCGCTTGTTGCCCAGGGCGACCATCGCGGCGGCGGTCGCGGTGGAGGCGACGGCAGCGGTGATGGCGATCTGGTGCTGGCGGACGAAGGTGGTGGTACGGGTCTTGGCGGACTTGAGCTTGTCGGACATGGGGTTCCTAACTGTAGTGGGCTTCTATTCTAGGCCTTGTTTTTTACGCGAAGCAAAGAGAAAGCCCGAGGAATGGGGGCTTTCTCCTTAGACGGTGGCAGTCGGGAAGGACGTGCTGAAGAGGTCTTGCAGCTGGAGGAAGGACTCGTAGGCCACGTGGCCGTAGATCAGAACGATCACGAACACGAGGACCGCGATGAACTTCCCAGAGGCGGACGTGGGCAGCATGGTATCTCCTAGATTGGATTGGGTCTCATACTAATCCATGTAATCCACGCGAGACAAAGAGAAAGCATCTGTGTGATGCTCGCTCTTGAACTGCTACTTGATCTGGCGACGGTACTTCTGGGCAATCCAGGCGATGTTGGTCATGTGGCTGTCGACGTCACGACGAAGTCGGCGAAGCTCGTAAAGCTCATCCGGCGGCGGGTTGACGGAGATGTCGGCGTTGGGGCCGAAGCAGATCTCGTGCAACTCGTCGATGCGGGGCTTCAGAGCATCGATCTCCTTCTGGTGGTAGTCGATGTCGTGCATGAACTCATCAATCGGCTTCTGGGTGTTGCGCTTGAAGAGCATGTCTTTCCTTACGTAGTAGGGGTCTACACAAGGCATGTTTTTGCCGCGAGACAAAGAAATAAGCAAAGAAAGAGCCCCGGAAAGGGGCCCTCTCTGTGAGGCTTGTACTGGTAGATCAGGTTCGCGGCTTGATGACGAAGCCGAGCGCCTTGGACGTGATGACGTGCGTCTTCTCGTACTGGGTCATACGCCAGATGCCGATGAGGTTGGCGGCGATGGCCAGGACCGCGGTCGAGTCGAACGGCTTGGGACGATCTTGGGAGATCATCTTGTGCAGCTTCTCGATGCGATCCAGGGCCTTGCCGTACTCGTCGGACATCGGGCTGTAGGTGTCCAGCTCTTCGATGGCGCGCGTGAGGGCGGTCTGGAGCTCGTGCTTGGTCTTGAGGGTGAACATGGTTCTCCTGGGTAGTGGGCTTCTACTCTAGGCCATGTATCCCCCGCGAGCTCACTCCTGCTTGACCACCTTGAGGCGGATCTCGGAGGCCTGCTCCATGTGCTCGGCCGAGACAGGGAGCGAGACGCCGAAGGTCCTCCCGTCCTGATCTGCCGGCCCCATCTCGATCGTCCCGTCGAAGGCCGTGGCCTGGTACTTGTTCGAACTGAGCTGCAGGGCCACACCCAGGAAGGTGTCCACTGCGAGGATCGTGCCGACGACCTTCTCCGCTCCCGGCAGACCCCAGATCACCGCGAGAGCGGAATATAGGGTGCCGAGGGCGGGGAGGAGGATCTGGGCCAGGAACTTCAGGCGGTCGTAGGTCTTGTTGGACTGGATCACGGGAAGGCCTCCTGGCAGTCGATCTGAGCACGGACAAGCAGTGCCGGGAGATCCCTCTCGAGGGCCTTCTCGGCGTTGATGCGCTCCGGTGAGATGGGACCGACGAAGCGCTTGTCAGTGTCCCGGAAGCCCTCCTGCAGCGCGAGGTTGAGCGTGAGGATCGAGTTGCGGTCCAGGATCGTCCTCCCACAGCCCGCCCGGGCGGAGTACACGAGCTCCCGCCCTGAGTGGTAGAAGCGGAAGGCCACGTAGCCGATCACGGCCAACTGGACGAACATCCCCGCCATGACCAGGGCAGTGAGCCCCTTGACGATCTTGCGGAGGTGCTCGTTCTCCTTGATGAGGTCCGTCACCGATCCCCCTTCACTCGCTTGCGGGCCGTGGCAGCGCAGTCCTTGGTGAAGGGCTGCAGCTGGTCGACAAGCAGCGTGGCGGTCTGACGAGACTCGAGAGGCAGCGCCTCCTGGGCCCGATCGATGGTCGCCTCGTGGCGGGCGTTCTGATCGACGCACGCCGTGTAGATGTAGTCGTACCTCTGCTGCTGGATGGTCCTCGACGTCTTCGACTGCGCCTTCAAGACGATGCCGAACCCGAGGATGGAGCCGGCGCTGATGATCCCCATCACGGATATGACGAAGAGGCACTTCGCGAAGAACGACCGGAGCCGCCTCTCGAGGTGCTCCGTCCACTCGTCCTGTGCCCGACGGTGGTTCTGGCGACGGTCCGCTTGCCGCTGCTCATGCGGGACCAGATCGGGTGCCTTCATGGCTTCCTCCAGTAGTCGACGGCGAAGAACACGGTCAGCAGCAGGCCAACGTAGCCTGTGGCCAACGCGGTTGCCACCTGGGGGTTCTTGACGACGGTGACGCCGTATGCAGCGGACAGCACGAGCATCAGAGCTACTACTCGTAGACGAGTGCTAGGTGTCATGCGGTCCTCCCTTCCCTTGTGAGATCTCCTTGAGTACGTCGAGACCCTGGCCCACGCCGGCCATCGTTCCGAAGAACGGCAGGAACGCGAGCTCGATGCGACCTGTCAGAAGCCACACGACCGGCACGAAGAGAATGCCGAGCACGCCCACCACCTTCAAGGCGATTGCCAGTGCCCTCGACCACTTCTCGTACGTGTTCTTATCCATGCGTGACCCCCCTTTCCTTACGTTGCGGTCACCGGGCCATCGGTCGATTGGGGCACAGAGCCCGCATCAGCCACAGTGGGGTAGGACCGCGATCCAGTGTCGTCCTTGGATCGGATGTACTCGGTGATGGTTCCTGTCACCGGACTTCCGTACTCACCTTCGATCTCGACCCGATCACCGAGGAAGAAGTCCTTGCCAAATATGTACCCGGGACGGGGTACGAGCTCACCGTCGACGATTCGTGTCCGGCGGTTCTCGCCCAGAGCCTTGGCGGCTCGAGTGCGAAGCAGAGCTTCCATCGTGGTGCCCTTCAGCATCTCCTCGGTGATGTCATCGCAGACGATCTCGAGAACCCGCCGCTGGAGACCCGGACTTCCCCCGAAGTTCTTGATCGTGGTCACTTCCACGGGCTCGGGGTAGGTCTCGCTGAAGTTGTCCGGAGGATATGCCCTCACCACATTCTTCTCCATGGCGTTGGAGCGCACGTCACGGACGTCGGCCAGCGTCTCCAGGTCAGGCGAGAACCGGACGAGGTTGCGGGCGTCTTGGGTCGACGTCCTGTCCACACCCACGTAGGTCTCGAAGACCAGCCCCACACCGCCCGAGACGAGGTCCTCCAGGAGTACTCGCATGCCGATGTCGTACTTCTGGGCGATCTGGGCCACGGCAGAATATGCACCACCGCGGCTTATGTCCTCGGTCACGTCGTTGCCGGCCTGGGTGAGCGCGCCCACCCGGAAGCGGGGGATCTCCTCGCCGAAGATCTGCCCCGACTGCAACACCATCATGGATATGACGGTCCCGATCATGTTGCCCGGCTTGTCCGTGAGGTGCGTCGGCTTGGCCGGCCTCTGATCGAGGAAGGTGGTGAAGTCCTTGCCCGAGAGGGTGATCTGGCCGCCCCGGATCTGCACGGTGTCCGTGACCATCACCACT
>Ga0210040_10003406_pt1 | contig 21492 bp, 13 predicted proteins | sample CryGeyCG12114_NA_FD_185462 | JGI IMG/M metagenome (GOLD analysis project Ga0210040, IMG submission 185462) | Groundwater microbial communities from aquifer - Crystal Geyser CG19_WC_8/21/14_NA (SPAdes) (version 2) | ecosystem: Environmental > Aquatic > Deep subsurface > Groundwater | place: USA...
AACCTATGATTATGAATATAGGCTGAGCACGCGATCATGACCCGGTTCCACAGTAAATTTGTGTTGTTAGTTAGTTGAGTAAAGTGTGAAAGTGATTTTAGGCTAAAATCTTCAATATTTGCGGATTAAAAAAAAGTTGCATTTTTATCCAATACAAAGCAATGACGGACACAAAACGTCATTCATTATACTTAAGAATCAACTTTAGCTAGTAAACCTGTATTGGAATCCGATGAGAATTATTATTGTCTGCATCAAATGAAACTGGAAAACACAATTAGAAACCAGTGGACTTGTAACCTCACCTTTCAATATTGCTCAAGTTATATAGATACATCCGCTGACGACAATTTAGCAAAACAAGTTAAGACTATGTCTAGCCTACTAACTATCCCATAATGCTATTATCGGTTGCTACTTTCTGCAGTAAAAGAAAACCATTTTTTTGCGCTGCTAAACATTTTTGCATACATTAAGCGTTTAAGCCAACTCCATTCATCAGTGTGAACGCTAATTTAATTGTTAAAGCTACTAAAACTAACTAACCCTATGTTTCGAACTGTGGTTATTTTTAAGTCGTTATTTTTGTGTGCATTTGTTCTATTGACTTTTGCTTTCATTGTGCAACTCATTTGTGTTTTTTGCCTATTCTATTTTAGTTTTGCTATGGTTCATTGTTGTGTTTACCTGTTATGCATAACTATTTTACATGAGTTGTCTTTTTCATTAGTCTAATTGCTGCCTGTTGCAGCTGCAATTCACCTGTATACAAGGGTGTATGTATGCCTGCATTATTTTAGTTTATGAGCAATGCTCATCGTGTATTGAGTTTAGGATGCACTTGGGTTATAAGTAAGGGAATCTGCGGATTTCCAAAACACTCCACTTCTTGTTTTCAGTCCCGCAACTTCTCCTTCTCTTGGTTGTTTGTAGCTGGATTTTCTAATTGTTTTGACCACCAGTATATCTTTCATATTCTGTTTTGACTTATTTCAATCTCTCCTCGTTCATTTTACCGTTTAACTTTTATTATTTTTTACAACTTAGATATCTTTTGATTTGTTATTTAGTTGATATTTGATTTATTGACTTGTTATATTTTGATCTATAATAGTTATTCGGTTCACGGAGTTTATTGTATTTTAAGTCAAGCTTGTTATTCAGAATTCACCAAAGCATTTTTATTCTTGATATTATTGTAATAAATTTAAGACTATATACAAACATTTCTTAGTTGAGTACTACATTTTCCTACCACTGTCGTGTGCTTCACCGGTGAAACCGGTACATATACTTAACTCCATTGCTTTTCACCGGTACAACCGGTATATATACTTATCTCCATTGCTTTTCACCGGTACAACCGGTACATATACTTAACTCCATTGCTTTTCACCGGTACAACCGGTACACATACTTAACTCCATTGCCTTAAACCGGTCCACTCCGGTACATATCGTTAACTCCCTTGCATTACTCCGGTACACACAACCAACCATCTCCTTTTCCATCCCAGTCATAATTTCAATAACCCTTAACTCCATACTCGGCGAGTGTATTTCTTATTTACCATCTTCTAACCTCGCACAGAGTGTGTTAACAGAAATTCCAACTTGCGTTTTCAGATGATTTTAGCTTTAACATGTGGAGCATAGGGCGCTCCCGTTTCTAGTAATTCTATTACTCCGCCTTCGGCTTCGTAATAATGTATAGAATACAAATAAAACTCATACAACGTTATGTATATTCATAATGCCAAACATAAATAAATAATATTTTTCGGCCTTCTAGAGCAAAAGTCAGCGAGAGGAAAAAGTATCATTTCAATGATATACCAAAAGTGCATCGTAGTTAGTAATCCATAGTTTTGTGTATGCAAATAGATACAAGTTAGGACTCCATTTACAGTAACTGGGCTTGTAACATGACATAAATAACAAGGTGGGACGTTTGTTTGTCAACCGTGAAAGGCGTCAGAAGGTGCGTCTTTGGATCACATAAGTTGTAAATAATGCAATTTTCTTGTCCCAACATTTAGGGAAGCAAATTGAGTAAGGATATACTGGAGACAACTCCATTTGGAATACAGATATAGGTTTGCTCCTCTTGAGCTCCTTTCCCAGTGCATGTTTTTTTTGGGACGGATCTTTAGTACAGTATTCTGTTATTAAACAAGGACTGGTGTCCGTCTGAATGATTCAAAAGTTGTCAACCTATTTGATTCACATGAAAGGATGAGGTCGTATAATTTAACACGGATGTAAGTGGTACATTTGAACTGCTCCTTCATTATTCACTTTGGGTCTTATCGTTTCCAGTTCTAACTAACTATAAGTAACTGCTCCTATTGACGAGATGATAATTTCCATTTCATTATGCATAGAGGAGGATATAATAAAAGTGCTCATGGAAGACATTGTAATGCAGTTACAAAGGACTGGGTTGTAGAAGATATCATCTTTTTTTACGACTTGGAGAGTAGGGGATGTAATGGGGTCCACCTTACCCTGATATGCATTTAAATGTGAAACACATTTAACAATTTGGTATAATTATAACGGTTGATTTATTCAAATCACTTGAAATGGAGTTGAACTGCTGTGAAAGATGGAGCCTATGAGGGAAAAACAAGTCGAGTCCCCGTCTTTCTCCAAACCGTGTACTGTAATGCATGTTGAGAAACTTTTATTTCCCTAGAGTTGCACTTTTTTTTCTCTTCTCTTTCTTATGTAGATTTTAGTAGCTTGTGCGGCAAACATGAGGACATGATGCTGATGCATGCTTGCCACAGGCCTTGACTACTTTTCATCCTGTACCTGGTGTACTTTTCTACAAGAGTGAACCCTACATCTCCACTGTAATAATATCTCGTGAAGCTCAAGGAGAAAAATTAAAGTCATAGGGAAAGGTTGTTGAAGAAAAAGTATAAATACTCTAATGTTAATTTATACGCTTTTTTGGCATCATGGTCACACCACACCTTGTGGACGAAACGAGAAAATTGAGGAAGGGAAGAAAGGAAAAAGCTTTTTCCAATGTCTTATAGTACATGTGTTTTCAACGTGCAAGACCAAATGCCGTGTTGTTTCCCAAGTTTTGTGGGTGATAAGGAAAAGACAAAAGAGAGATGTGTAAACACATAGATTTACACAACAGCTGAGACCTGGAGAAAAGTTTGGATGCAATGTTGTTTGGGAGAAAAGGGAACAGTTTCCCTGCCTTGAACTTTTTAGTTCACTTGCTTTCAAGTTCGAGGGAAGATATTTTTCTATTTAGCTTGTCATAGGAAAGTAACAGAGTAACAGAGAATTATTGCCACCCAAGTAATACAATAGGTTCGTAAAATCACCCATAAATTCATGTTAAAACTAACACAAACCACAATCCTTGTGTATGTAATGTCTAGTGTGTTCGTTCACTACTACCACTATGTCTGTTGTATACTTTACGTGGTGGAGTAGAATCAAAATTTCATGGGAGAAAGGTATTTCAGCGGCACTCATGATAACTCAGTTTCGGTTCAGTTTCAGTCCCATTATTTGTAATAATATGTGAAAGTGTGGATTTCCTTTTAGTTCCGTCCGGAAACTCAACACGAGTTCTTTTTTCTGTAGTTACTTACTAACTTAATATGTACTTAATACCCACAATGTATACATTGAATTTCCCCCTTTTTTATACCGGTGGAGTTGCACCACATAATATGTGCACATATGCAGTACAATATAGGGTAAATCCATTGCAATGAAAATTACATATTTTGTTCTTAATCATTTTGAAGGCCTGTCTCAATTTCGGGCCACGTTTCAAGAAATTGCATCCCCACATTTATATTTATATTCACAATTTTTTTATGCGCATAATGTATCAATTGAGCATTGGAGCTATCATTTAAGCTCTTTAAAACGCATTATTGGTAATAAACGATGAATCAGGAATTCAGCGAAAATCCAGGATTTCCTAAATGGCATTTTTTATTACACCTATGAATCAGCGTCGTATACCAATATCAATTTGCAGCCAATTCAATATCATAGTCTTGGCCCCACGTCTTGTCTCTAAAACATTATGAAACTTTGGGTTAAAACACAAGAGCTGTACTGAATGTACAAATCAAACTGTTTGCATTCTACTGAGTTTACGCTTCTGGAAAAACAAAAACAAGCCAACTGACTAGGGATACTAACCCAATAGATACATTTTAGCGTCAACACATATTTCATCCTTCCATGACCATATGTGGTCCACAAAGCTTTTAATTTCAATAAAAGATTTTCCATTAACGAAAAGGGAGTCATATGATTCAATAATTGTAGGTAGTAACCTAATAACTTGAACTACCAGTCTAGTATAGTGCTACGAAATAAGACTGGCCAGTAGTACAAAGGGGATCGCATTTGAAAGGTTCAGTTGGAAAAGAAACTTTCTCTGATATAACTTTTTGTGTAGCATTTCCTACCAATAAATAACAAGGGAGCGATGACATGATGGTTGACTATCCATTAGTTGTTTTCTCCATCTCGTCCATTGATTCCCATTTTCGTGAAAATGAAGACCACCTGAACCTGTACACTCACAGAACCAGGCACTCTTGAGGCCTACTACATTTGAACGCACGCATATATACAAACTCCCATTTGTTTTGCCCATAGAAAACGATGATGATGAGAATCATCATTGTGAGCTTAATTTATTGGCTGTGTGAGCAGAAACTCTGGAATTCACAATACTGGCTCCTGTGAGTGAATTACCAAAGTGAGCTTACGCTATATACTGAAGAAATATGGTGCACAATAGATGAACAACCCTCATGGTTTTAAAAACCAAACCATATGAGAAGAAATTTGGTCTGTCGTGAGTCGTGAAATTCTTTCATACTATTTGTAAAGTAACCAACTAACTTACTAACTCGTTGGTTGAGAAAACCATGAATGGTTTGTCGAGCAGAGCAAACTTTATGTTCTTTTAACCGTTACATTATCAATAATATTTGTGGGAACAACCCTTTGTAAATAGGAACCCCAAATCTGGATAATGATACGGAGACACATACATATAGGCAGAAAACTCGTTGAGAAACAAGTTGCACCCATTTATTTACTCTATATTGGGTATGACACACCGGGCTGGATTATTATAAGGATTAATTACAGTTGAGAAACTATTTTAAATAGAGATAGTGCATAGAAAGAAGGAAAGTGATGATGAGGCAAGAAGTTGGGCTCTTCTACTCAACCCATATACTAAATATGTGCATGCTGCTCTGCACTCTGTGAGTTGAGCGCTTATACAGAGTCTACTTGTGTCTTTGGGTTCACCCACCCTTTCTCTAACTCACCGTCAGTGTACAGGGAAAGCACATTCCAAGAAAGTAATTGACGGAGCAAAGCACAGGACGGAAGTCTCCTCCATCCATTCATTGATTCTTATTAGTGGGAAGCACCAACCCGAGAGGATAGTCAGTCAAGTCACCAACCAATCTACCACACCACCAATTCCGTATACAGACCATGCATGCATGCATAAAGCTCATACACCAACACTAGCGACTCTATGGGACCAGATACAGTTAGGGTTAGATCCAAGCGAGTTTACCTTTTGAGCTCTAGCTAGTTACTTAGTTACTCACTCACTTACTCAATCCCCGTCTTTACGTATTCAATTCCTACAGTAGGTAGAAAGTACATAAAGTAGGTAGAGTGAGCGAGTAAGTGATGCATGCACCAGGACCTTTTGGGGTGACGTGGGAAATAATCCTGAGCATGTATCAAGTGGACAGGACAGGTAGATTTTCTCGGCCAGTTCCTTTACCACATTTTCTTCGGTTTGAATAGCAATGCCTGGTATACCTTTGTACCAATTCACAGGTATTGGCGATTGAGTCTGATACATTTGATTTTAATTTGCATTTGAGTTAGTAGGTTAGTTACAGATTAGTACAGTTACAGTCTGTAGTTAGTTAATCATTAGTTAGGCTTGAGATGAAAAAAAAACATTGAGAGTTATAGAAAGGTAAAGTTTGTTTTGGGGTGTGGTACAGACAATGAAAGGATTTATTTGGTGGTTGGTACAGTTTGGTGCATATGAGACATTTAGATTTTGGCTACAAAATACGTGAGGTGGGGGAGGAAATGTCAAATTGGACACAGCCAATATATAGTTAGTAAAGTAACTGAACTGACTAAATGATTGCGTGTATTGTGTGCAGTGCATATGAATAGGACGAGTATTGATCCTTGTTTTGAACTTGATGAAAGTTTTGAAGGCGGCATATGTCGGGCACTGCTGCTGGTGTGTTCCATATTTTGATTATGACGGAGTCATCAATGATAAGGGGAACATGTTGTTGAGATGATAGCCTTTTGAAAAATGTATGGATCATGATTTTGGCTTTTAAAATACAATCCATGGCATTTGGATGGGTAGGAATTGTGGGTAAAAAGATAGGGTGGAGCACGAGTAATGTCTTTAACTTTGGATTTTGTGACTTTGGTGGGTATATATTTTGTTAGCGTGGCGAGATTGTATAAACTGATAGGATTTTATAGGGGCTGAATGAGAGCATTAGAATGGTTGGAACAAATTTTAATGTCTCTTTTTATACTTTTATATCTTTGTGGTATCTATTGCATCTGGTCCACAATGTCTTAGGAATTATCGATTGGCTCGTAAAAGTAGAGTTATTGTTTTTTTAGTTCCAGCAGTAAAATACGACAGGAATGGGGAGTTCAGATTGAAATAAAGTTAAATAACAATAGTTGCTGTTCAGTGTCTGTTTCAAATTAAAATGGAATAATATTCATTCAAAAGTTATTTGGGGTTGGTTGTTTTATCCTGTTTTTCGTGTAAACCAACAAACTTGCCATGGAAAAAGTTTTTTTCCAGAAAAGTGCATTGAAATCATGCAATTGATTTCTTTTTTGAAATTTCTAAACTTTATTACCTTAGCGATGAGGCCATTTTCCTCCCAAAAATTCTACCGAAATAGTAAGCTATATAAGGGGAGGTCAGTTCAGACAGTAGTTAGTTCCATGGCTTTGATTCGATTTTAAAGAAACAAGATTATTCTTTCACTTGCAGAGTATATCAGTAAGCAAAAATTAAAATATAGACTGAGCGCAAAATCGCAATTTATTTCTTTTCTTTTTATGGTGTAAGATTTTTTGAAGAAAATTTGTATTTCGCTCGGACAATTGAGTTTAAAAAAAATTAGTATAGTAAACCTCCTTTGTACGGTTGAGCGTGCACGTTGGACAGGAGTACGTTCAAAACACTGTTTTGTGATTCAAATGAAGTCCTTGCAGTTTCCAGGAGCGAATTTGCACTTAGGGCATGCGCATTCGAAGTAGATGGACTTGAAGGGCAACCGGGGCATGCCGACCTATTATCATGCAGAAAATGCTTAAAAGTTGAACACATATTTTTTTTAAATTACCAGAAAACTCACGATAAATAAACTATACTAATTTTTGTTATAAGCTTAGTTAGCATAGCAATTGATGCAGCTACAACCCATAGCCAATAAATATTAGTGTCACCATTGCTCAAATAAACCATATTAATAATACATAATTTAACGGAGATTGGGATAATTTTTTTAGTGTGAGTGAGTCTGAAACTCATTTAAATAATATTTAGCTAACTAATTAACTAGGTTACCAAAAATTCTCAACCTTACTGCTTACATTGCAACTGCAAATCTACAACTAATAATTCAAAATTTAAACTTAAAATTATATTGAAAACCCGTGCAAACATTGCATGACCCAGATTGAGAATTTCTGGTTAATTAGCAAAACAAATTCTTACGCCCCAGAGCTGCTAGAATACCCCGATCCCGAACCACCATTTGCGAAATTCGGAGTTACGGAGCCATAGCTGGCTGTATGAAACGATCCTGCATTTCCATACCCTGACAAAGGAGACGAAGAAGCTCCATGTGGGGAGGAGCCTCCCGATCCACTACCTCCACTTTTACCCCCTCCAGTTTGACCATATGGACTCAAATTAAAGGAATTCAGATTGTTGTTATCAAAAACACCGCCACCAGATCCATTGTATCCGGAACTTTGCTTAGTCTGTCCATTGGGATAGGAACCCGAAGATCCACCTCCGTAGTGACCACTAGAGCCTCCTAAGTACATGATGAAGGATGTGGGGTCGCTGTCAATCACATTAGAATGCCCACTTCCAGATCCAAAAATAGGGTAGATGGATGCTCCTCTTTTAGCACGGTGGCCGGCATTTCCGTTGTTAGTGTAAATCTGCGGTTAATGAATGCATAAGCGGAACATTTGCTCGAAAAAAATAGATTATTTTTTAATACTTTTACCGTGCTAAAAATTGCTTTATAGTCTCAGGATTTATAATAACGTATTTGTAACAGTCTGATCACTTCAATAATATTATTTAGTTTACTTTAGGTTATCATCTGCCATAATTTCATATCTAGTTAAATTAATATGTCTTGATGCAGTAATCTAAGCTGGATAGTTGAATGCAAACTTGGCATCTGTTGTTCACTAAGAGCGTTGGCTGAAAACTACGCCAGGTAACTATGTCATGTAGAATCTTTTGTAAGAATATTTAAGCATTTTTAACCCAAAAGCTCAGTCAGTCTAAAAGTTTAAAAAATAGACCTGCTCGGTCAAGTCCACAATTATTAACACGTAAGATTGCATTGCATAATTCTCTCGCGTATTAACTGGGTCTTGAAACCTGAGTACATCATTCCTAACCACAGCCCCCCCCCCTTCCTATGAAAAATTCGAAGAAGTTAGCCCTTGAAATGATCACCCCCCTTAAAATGTCTATTTTACCCCAGTAAAGAATTAATCATTCAACCCCAACCCTCTCCAAATTTATTCACAGAGTAACATCGCAAAATATAATTTAATTCAAAGTATAGTACACTTCTGTTCATTGTCTTTACAGTCCTCGAAAATGAGGTTAATTCTTTTGTCCCCCAAAAATCCCATCAAACAAAACGGTCCAGCACAGAATAGCAAACTACACATTTGTGGAACCGAGAAGCAAAACTCTAGTACAACAACAATGGTAAATTTACTTGGCTGGAACTGGCTTCTTCGTTTGCGAGAACTATTGATGGCATCCAATTGAGCACAAAAACAGCTGTAGCCAACGTAGTTGATTGCACCAACACCATTTTGTAAAACCTGTGATCCTGAATATTGTTTCTTTGATGACAGCAGTGGAAATAAACAGAAAGGCGGAAATGAGTAATCCTTAAATACACATGAAAGGGAGCTGAACGCACAAGCCGTGTACACACTGTAGTGGCAACATAAATATTGAGCACAAGTAATTCAGATCTTCTACTTTATATAAGAAGATGAGCTTTGGAACAAAACACAGGGGAAACAACACAACAACTTGTTGTTGTTCTTTCTTAACTACATGAGTACAAGACAATAAAAATCGGCATTCACACAGCAACCATCGTCATCAACAAATATTTGCATTCAACGGGCTCATCTTTACGTAACAATTTGCTGTCTTACGTGAACCCAAAGAACGCACATACATAACCAGTGTCTTTTTAATCATTGTTTACCTTCCCTTTTTGTTTAGGACTGCATTACCATTCTGTCTGTCTTTTTTGAGGATTTTTTTCCATGTGCGTTTCAAATCTTACACACACACTCACTCGCAGTTCTCACTGATTATACCATATGTAAAGTGTGCAGTGAGAGCACAGTTCAAGAACAAAGCAGTTCTTGTAACTAACTATAACTAGTAGACATCTTAAACAGCTGCTACTGAGTCCTCTTTGTTGTGGTTTGCTTTGGTTTACCAACGTTTGTTATGTGTGTATCCTCACTCACTTATTTATATCTTTTTTGAAGGAGACTGAAACGAACTACAAACTAAACTAAACTTTTGGTTCGCATCATCATCATGCTTCAAGGTAGCAATAGGAAGATTTACTTGTAAACGATGCATACGAACATTATAATTGATTGGATAACATCTTAAATGCATGCATGCATGTTTTTTTTCGAAACCAACGATCCTCAATTGAATCGGCAGTATCATTCAATTTTGTCTTGTGTGTGTACACAATAATTACACAATGTTGCACGGATGGCACAAGAACCTATTGTGAGTGCTAAATGAAGATAACAGGGCAAATGTGCTCAGGGGGCTCTGAACAACCAGAGATCAATGAAACTGAATTTTTCCCTTTAACTGGGTTGAGGTGTTTACTCTTGCGTGACACAGAGAATAAGAAATTGAGATTTTGCATCTTTGTTGCTGCGTTCATTGTGGGCATCAGGATACAGTGTTTAGTTAGCAACTAAATGGAGGACTAGATTGTTGACAAAGAATTACTTTAGTAGAAAATAAATAGTGATAGTAGCATTTAGCACCTTCAATTAGAGCATTTAATGTAGATATGCACGTATACGTAAATATTTTAGATCACGTAGATATCTCCATTTTAACTAATGATTAAAATTTTGCTCTTTCTAATTGGATTCATTTGTGTTTACATCTATTTTTCATCTGTTACAGGTGCATTGGCAGTAAGCTGGGAAGAGTGGTGGACCTATGATGGAATCTCAGGTATGGCTTCGTTTTGTTCTTTATGACTTTTAGTCATGAGCGGGGAGTCAGTAATCGTATCCAAATACCAATTCAATATGTAATTTAGTGCATATCAGATACAATATGAACGGATAGAAATGATCGGATGCAAGTGTGTTTTTAAATTACAAAGGGACTATATTCCCAGTAAAGTGTCATGTTTCTCATAAGCATAAAAGTATATTTATTGCTCAAGTCCAATTTGCAGACACATGCTTTTCTCTCCCATATTTCATGTAGTCGTATCTCGTTTTGTTTCCAATAGTTGAGCAATTTTTTCCCAAATCCCAAAAGAGTGTTTGCCTTCAAATGTTTCATTATAAGGTAGCGAGAGCTTCTTTAACGGCGAATGCAACTTTTTATCAAAAGTGCTGCATGTCCGTCCGACTAGGCAAAGAAAGAAGCTATGTGTACTACGGATTTGATTGAAAATAATATCAATATCCATAAACTTACTTGCTCGGTTAAAAATTGGTGCATAGAAAAATTTCCTTTCATAAGCAAGTGAAAATTCTTATCTGATTGTCTCCACGCACGGGGTTTAAATCTTGTGGAAAGTGAGCGTGCTTTTTCACGAGATTAGATTTAATTTTTTTCGACCAGAATGACCAGTTTTATCTGTAGTATTGCTCAACACAGATATAAATCCGTATGTGTCGATTCGACCAAAAATATAAGACTTTTCACTCGCTTAGACCACTCTTTTAGTCAGCTGTACAGTATAATTGAGGCGCCACACACGCTTTTTTGTTATTTTGTTTTATTCATGAGTGGTGCACTATTTATGTACACAAAGCAATCCAAAAAGGCGAAAGGAAGTGTTTTTTTTTATATCATTCAGTTGCAGGTTGAGGTCGCACATCTAAACGAAAGTAAAGGCAAAATAATTGGATGAATTAAATACATAATACTGCTCTCAAAATTAGCTCGGACGTCGAATACACACAACTGCATGTCCCATAGCATTGCATTTCATCCGTGCGAATTTTGAGAGTACAATACAAATAGCACTTAGTAAATCAACAGTTTACAATGCCGGTGGCACCCAGTAAACATCTTTACAGGCCTTATCTGCGACTTTATAGCAAACTAAAATTGTCCTTCCTCGAATCATTTGTTTATGAAATGATGCCAAAAAGGGAAAATATTAGTATATTAAGTCCAGAAAGCCGTTAGAGCTCCTAAAAGAGATAAAGTCACAAATCTAAATGGTGTGACGGAATGAGAGGAACGTAATCAGTCACTGTGTATGTAATCACGACTACTTCCTTGGCTACTAGTACTACAAAGGAATGGGACAGGAACAATTATGTTATGTGTCGTTTTCTCATCCATCCATTTTAGTTAGTTAGTCATTCCATCCCATCTAGTTGAAAGTTGAATTTGTGCATGTATAATGTTCTTAAATTTCTATACAGTTATCACCATTATTGTCACAAGTTGCACTCAAAGATGCCACTATTGTGTATCATCATTGTAGTGGCACGAGTTTGACCCCCTCTGTGAAGAGCATACAGGGTGTAGGTGTAACGATGTCATTTAACTTTCGGAAATTAAACAATCTTCTTGAACTGTTTGCATTTTTATCAGTTAAGAGAAATACTTTTTATCTATAAAAAATGTAATTAAAGTAAAGATTTGTATCGTGAAGGAGACAAAAAGTTGAATTCCATACAATACAAGTTATGATAAGGATGATAAAAAGTCAGAGATGAAAATTCTTTTGTCTTGTATTAAGGTTCGAGCAGCTTGGGGAAATAATTCTTATTCTTTCCGTGTAAACGGTGTGCGCTCTAAAAAAAGATGAGCTATGAAAAATAGTTCAAATCTGTCAAAACAACTCCAAGTGTACGAACTTTCGGCATGACAGTAGAATAGTGTGTACGTGTGTTGAACATCTCACAGGGCAATGTGAAAAACGGCTGTCCGGAAGTTCATAACTAGAAAAGTATCTATGAACATGAGAGACAAGGCAGCAGGCGTATGGACAAAGAAGGAAAAGAAATGGTTCAGATTAAAATCATCGGAGCCCAGGGACGTGATCTGAAATGCTCAACACGTTTGTGGTTGACGTACCGTTTAGCAACACACTCATCCAATTTGACTCTCAGCTCTCTTTTCATTGTACGAGCAAAAAAAAGAGGGATGATGGAGCTGCACAGCTACAAAAAGATACAAGTATACACAGTGTCTGTAGTAGTGCTGGAAACAAAAACTGAATGAAAAAAAAATGTGCGGAAATCTTGCTACCAGTGTTTCATCCGGTCCGCACTATGTACACTTCCTTTATTTTTTATCCTTTCCTTGTCATGTCTTATCTTAAGACATGCCCATTGTATAAAAATAAGTCTTTCCTTTTTTTCCTCCTATAATTTTGTTCAGTCAAGGTGGCCATGAGTCTACCACTTTTTACAGCTACAAGTAGTAATACGATACCACTAGGTACTAACTAACTAAACCTCTGAAAAATCCTGTGTGTACTGACTGACATACAAAATTGTAGTACATGCATCTTATCTCTCACCAAAGTCACAGTTCGAGTAGACATTTCAGTTTCTTTCTCTTTGGCTTTCGCCGGTCTCAAGAGTTCACTCGTTCCAAGCCACCACGTGGGCCACCAAATTCGAATTTATTCAGGTTCACTGCAGATTGTGATACATTACCGTATCATTGGTCTTTCCTATATAATCACTATCCTCATCATGAGCTCTCTATACACACTAGCGCATATATGGACTGCCTGAGCGAACCTAATCGTATCTGCAGTTAGAAGGGAAGACCAACTGGGAGCTTATAAATCTAGAGAAACGGCAGATACCGAAACTTCCCTAGAGTATGGACAACCCTTGGAAATTAACCTTGCACATTGTACTACTACATGTAATCAGTAGTACATGCAAGGGGCTATGAGTGTGTGTGTATGTCAGTATAACCTTGACTGGAAGTGAATCCACTCTTAACTAAACTATGTAGCCGTATTCATGGTGAGCAATAAAAGCTCTTTGGCAGCTAACTCTATCTGACTATGGCACGGTTCTCAATGATAGTATTATCTAAGAAATCAGACCAGAATATCAATCCAGGGTCAACCAGCTAAAATCAGGTAATGCCACACACAAGCAACCACAACTAACTGAACTATATGCCCCTGTAGTGGAGTAAAAAGAAAAACGAAAGAGTGATAGTACATAGTACTTCTCATCCCAGTGACTAGACTGCAGATACGGAAAGCGAGGGTTGTTAAGAGATAAAGTGATGGTTGGTTGACTCCTTCATCCGTGTACGTAATCTGTAGCATTCCGTTGGTTGGTGCACCAACTAACTACTAAGGCATTCAAAAAACATCCTTCATATCTGTGTCTGATGATCACACAATCGGATATCTTATCGTGTACTAACTAAACTCTCCAAAGTATTTTGCATTCTGTCAATGATCATATGAGTCAATGTTGCACTTGGTCTATAGTGGTGCATTCAATCAAAGTTATAGTTTGAGGAGCTTACTTAGTTCGAAACGCATAAGCTATATGGGATCAAGGGGTGTGTACTGTATTTCAAATTCCAATGGTGGTTTCCATTCGTTTGGTTACTGCGGCTGCAACATCCCATTTGCTTGCTTACTTAGTTAGTTTAGTTAACAAGTTAGTTAGTTAAGGAGGAAGTGGGGTCTGAATGCACTTGAGACGGTGACAAATCTACTTTATCTTGTGGGTGCACTAGTAATTGGCTTTTATATCAATTCTTGCATGCTTGAGTGCACAGAATCTTTCAGGATTCTAGCCAAGACGGAAAATTTGGAGTCGCTTGATTCTTAGGTTAAATTTTTATGGTGAAATTAATTACTAGTATTGATGGGTTAGAATAGCATACAATAATTTTTGTTCTTCTGCAGAAGAACTGAATTCGCAATGACTCATAATGCAAAATGTTACTGTTATGTATGCTCTTATGTGAAGTAACAACGCTTTAACACATCAAGAGATACATATATACAAGAACTTTATTACAGTTAACAAATCAAAAAGACAATTAATTAGTAGAAATTATAAGACGTGTTTTCACTCCTGCTTGCCTTAACGTAGTCCGTAACTTCCCGGACTTCACTCTATGTACAGTAGTGGTCACATACTCCACAGTTACAATTCGATGTTTTGTGTACGGATTCATAGAATGCACAATAGGAATACATATGAAATGTGTCCTATTTAATTGCTGGTGAGTGAAAATTAGGTGTAAAATTTGTATTTATCATAATTCTTGAGCTTTTGTCCACCCAGTGAGCTTTGTAGGATGGCATGGCATTGTACCTAAAGTGGTGGCTGGCTCCCACCACAATTTTCTTTCTCCCTTCATGAAAATAAGGAATGGTAAGCGGTGTGGGAGACGACTACTCCTATTCCCAGTAAATTTAGTGCACTTTTGGGACGCATTTCACAAAATCGTTCTTTTTTCTTTCTTTCACATTCTCGACCATGTCTTCTATATTCTCTTCATTCGATTGTGTCTTACATGTGTGCTAACGAATCTCATTTCCTTGATCGCACCACTGGACTTTTACAATTTATATGTCCATGCTCACCATCTGTATTGAATTGACCCCATAATTTACAAGTCACAATAATTTGGCTTATCATTAGTTTTAATCAATCATAAAAATAATATTCTCGGAATATCGATGGCATTTTCAGACAGTGCTCAATACACATTATTTCAATAACCAGTTATGAGCAATCTAATGTACTTAACTTAATCAACCAGTATTTTTTCAATGCAGGCCCCGGATTCTGGGGATTGATCAACCCTGACTGGAGTTTGTGTAATAAAGGACGAAGACAATCACCAATTAATCTGGAGCCCAAGAAACTTCTATTTGACCCTAACCTAAGGCCAACTCATATCGATAAAGACAGGGTAAGACTTCTCTCATAGTCTCATTTTCGTTACGCATTTCTATAGTGTCTCTGTGGTCCTTTGGCGAAACTCAAAACGTTCCACCATAAAAACCGATTACTGAAACAATCTTTAAAATCTGAGACACATTTCCCTTGTGGAGCTGTGAAGATTAACTTATCCTGTGAGTAGCAAGATGACTAACTCAGTTTAGAGACACACACACGCCGTTCTTTTATGTCATCAAACCATGGTTAGTGTTCAAAATGTTTGAACTTCAGGCGCTAACCTTAGTTAATGTTAGTTAATTAGCTATGCCCCAGAAAATAGATGGTAGTACACTAATAAGGCTTGAGGTGAGCTGTTCCAATTTTTTCACACATTTATGTGAGTGTACGATGATCCAGTATGCAGGGAATATTACAGAGTATAAAAAAGACAAGGGACAATATAAAGAAGAATGGGTGATGTCTACACAAGTACACTTTGTGAGGAGCAATGAAGAAAGCGATTATGAGAGGATAGACATGATCTCTTTTCTGCTTTTAAGTGTGCCCAGCCGTACCATATTTTAGATTTTATTTCGCATACTTTGCACATGTTTCTCTTACCAACTCTAAACTATGCCACTAACATTTTCTATGTATATCGTCAGAAGGAAAAAATGCATGGTAGAAGATTGCACACGTAAAATTGAAGTTTCAATGAGAAAAAATTGTGTCATGAGATGTTAATAAATAGATGGATGATTTGATGGTAACTTTTTCCCATGCATGTTGGAAAAAAGAGAGCAGTTTCACACACTAGCTGTATAAGGTCCAGTGAGTCCGTCAAAGCAACTTTCTTGGTGAAAGCAACTCATCCCATTTATTATTTTTTCCTCATCCATCAATACTGGGAATGGTACTTCTACCACGTTCTATACGTTCAGATAGTTCACTAGATGGAAATCAGTAAGCTACATCCTACATGCTTCCAAATGATGTTGGAAACAATTTCACTAGTGTAGTGAATACTTTTCTATCCTGTTTGTAGGCAAACTAACTAACTAACTAAATAACTTCTCTCTCGTCATATAATATTACCATAGTGTAGGTAATGTATGTAAGTGAATTCTTTCCTCTCATCAAAATAGTTTATTGATAAGTTTTCTACTTACTAAACTAGGTAGTGCACGTGGGATAATTTTTTTCCCGACTCTCATCACTCTATAAAACCTGTACATAAACATACTTTATGTATACATTACCACGTAATGTACAGATGTGCTAGACTGATTTAATAGGGCTACTTTTCCCTTGCCTATATCCTACCTACCTAATAATGCATGGGCTGGTTTGGTTGTAGGTGAACGGTGTAATCACGAATACTGGACACAGTGTGATATTCTATACTGGGCCATGGGAAGAAGAGGGTGAGAGTGAAGAGAGCTCATCAGGGAGCTTTCTCTCAAGTAACTCCGTCAATGGACAAAGTGGCTCCAGTAGAAGTTCCAAAATGCTCGTGAACATCACAGGCGGTCCCCTCTCATACCGATATCAATTTCATGAGATCCATATCCACTATGGCCTGCGTGATGATGGTGGCTCCGAGCACACTGTTGACGGATATGCATTCCCGGCTGAGGTTAATAAGCAAATACTTATATTTTTGTTTTTAGTAATGTACATGCAATATGTTATGGGCGTACGATCAGACAATATATGGACTTTTATATGGACCTTTTTTTAGACTCACAATTGGGTAGGGATGGAATGTTTCAAGACCTGTGATATACATAAGTATTTAAAAATATTTTATGCACATGGATTTATATGATATTTTAGGGATTTTGAGAAGTATAGTATGGTGTGCTGGTATTCCTAAAAAAATCATCAGTATTTATTCAATCACTTACTTACTGTACATTGATTTTGTAAGATGATACAAGTAATGTATAATGTGGAGTAGGAATTATTCACGTTACAGTTTTTTATGATCATTGAAATGCAAGGGAATGTTTTTTATGAAGCTGACTTTGCTTTTATACAGTTTGATAATTAGTTAATGGAACGCTACGAATGGTTTATGCATTCTAAATATGTGCAGTATGTAGGCTTGTTTGGAAAACTATTCAGTGCAGACGATATGTGTGGTATTAAACAGGTCCCATACCATAGTAAAAAGTGCTTAAATTTCTGTCTGAATCAGCGTCGAATCTTAAGAGAAGGGGAAACTTTCCATAAGTAATAACTAACTAACTAGTTTTTGCAGCTATGATATTATAAATAATAAGTCATGACCTCAAAGGGAAGGTATTACAAATTAGTAACCAATTTGTCATGCACTCCTTTCAGTTGTGCTGGGAAAAAACGGGTCAAGACTGACAATTTGACTGATTACATAAGAGACGTACATGACAACGCTTTACACGTTACCAAGACTTCCGGCTAATTAAAAATGTAAAAGTAGTTGAATAAAACTCACGCCATACTTTTGTACAGCGAATTGAGCGGCACATGCATGCAATAAATATATATCATGCATCATTTTCACCTGTACACTATATGACAACCATTTTTTGTATAAATCTATAGTGAAGAAAACACATAGACCATACTATTATTCTTGCAGCGAGTAAATTAATTTTTGCTTGTGCAAGAAAAAATTATAATGTATTGTTTTTTACTCTCACTCGTTCAGCTCCAAATGTTCGGCTTCAATTCCCAGCTTTACAGCAATTTTAGTGAAGCAGTCTCCCGGTCCCAGGGAGTGGTTGCAATCTCTATCTTACTTCAGGTAAGATTTGTACTTACTTACCTATAGATATTCAATTACTTATTGAATCCCTAATCTCTAATGTGCTACTACTTTCCCTCTTATCCTAAACGAATTTGGCTAATAAATCATTCACTGCCGTTACGCACACGTATGCTCACTAACATGCAACATTCTCTTGAAGTTTAATATGGCTTGAATGTATCGTATAGCACATTGTTATCTCATTAAAATTTCAGCTGAATTTGCATGCAGTTTTGAAACATCATTATGATCCATATTTCATTGTGTGCAAAGTGTACCTAACTAATAATGAGCTAGATATCAACTTGTACATGCATAAGATATCAACTTGTGCATGCACAAGATCTCATTGTGAAAAATAGCACGTTTGATGCAGCGTTGAAGCGGCGTCCAAAAACGATAGATGTAGTTTTTCGACTTTGTTTGCTAGTTAGTTTGACTTTTTGCGTGGTTTCCCAAATGTAACTTACAGCCTAAACTAGATTACTAGATACTAGATTGTGAACTCTTTATTCCTTTGTCTAACCAAGACGACGTTGAGTAGCCGGCTCAAATGATTTGACACGGCATTATAATAGAAAAAGCGGCATAGGTTAGGTTGGCAGAATCCACACTTTCACTCACTCGCACACAGAGTACGGCTCTTTTTGGCTTTTAATTAGCATATTAATAGCATACTTCCGGCTTTGTGGAATACACATACTATGAGTGGACACCTGCGGGAAACTCTTTGTTTACATTATGTGCTTTAATTTTATGACAACCATTGTTGTGCTCCTTTTTATTATTATTTGGAGCCTTGTATGTGACAAGTATATACTGGACTTGTAATGTGTACATAGTTAGTTAGCTAAGTGTACTACAAGCAAGTCCCCTCTTTCTTTCCTCTCAAAGTCTTTTCTCTTGTTTGCAGTTTGCCCATTTAGTTAGTGAAGTAAGTTCATATTATGGGAATGCATGAATGTACGCCACCCCTTCATGTCTCATTATGTATTTATTGGTTTGGCTGCAATTTGATTCTTACGCTGTACTCTGATCTTAAAATCAACTGTGACTAACCAACTATACCTAGCTAAGCTACTCAACTACCCACCCCAAATCTTGTGGACTTGACGAGATTTTTTCCGTAGTTTTAAATAACGCTAATGCGGGATAGGGTTTGTTTCAAGTTGGACAGGGATTTCCCTTTTTGGCAACTTGAAAAGGTTTTCCCCTTTCCTTTTCCTAGTTAGATTTTTTATTTAAATATTTAACTTGTAGGTTAACTGGGTTAGTCTTTTTTTAACTTTGTATTCTTGTTAGTAATTATTTAAATACAACGAATAATCAACTAAATATATTTGCAGAAGTCTACCTATTATATTCTTCCTTGTAAAATTGAAACGAAGGTTGAGTGGGAACAAAATATCTCGTGTTTCAAGCTACCTGAGGCTGAAATAATAAATTTTAAGTACACACTATAATCTATCCGTTACACATTGAGAACACACTTCTCATTCCCTATGTGTGTATATTTATGCTCATGTATAAAGCACCAACTACTACAAAATAGATAGCTTCCTCAATCTTGCACATAATTATGCATGCGCTGGAATGATAACTTAACCATGAAGATTGTTTCCTGCGTTAATTTGTTGTTTCTGCAAGAGTGATTTAATTCTTGGACAGGTTCTGGGACCAAGCTTGAGTTATGTTTACCAATCTTGTGTCTCATGTCAATTTAACTGTTGCCTTAAATAGTACATGCTAATTTCGACTATTGATGAAAAGCGGAGCTAACAAACTCAATAAAAGTATATTTAGTGAGAAAGATAAATAAAGATGAAAGCTTTGTAAATCACGCAAAATAGTAGCTACAGTTAATTCTGCGAATTTACTATAGTTAACGTGCTATTTATATTACGGAGACCCACAGGCAATCAATCTACTTAGATTCAATGTTATGAATTGTAAATTACTATTGTTTTATCTGATTACAGCTTGGTGATTTATCAAACCCTGAGCTGCGGTTACTGACTGATCAACTAGATAAAATAAAATTCAGTGGTAAGTGACTAGCTTAATAGTTAGTATTCTGTGAGCTATAAATTATGCAAGCTGCTATATTGTCTTTGGGAATTATAATGCTCATTATGCATAAATTAATGAATCCAAATGGTAATAGTATTGTTTTTGTCAATTTAACACTATTATATAAATTTGAATTTAAATTATCAGCTGTTTTGGTTGGTTGCTTTAGTTATTCGCTCACACAATGCATCGATTTTGGATTTTTTAAAGACCTAGCTTTGTGTAAAACAACGTAAGCCTTTCAATTGTGGGATTGGGGGAGCTTACGGCGCATCTTTTAAGCTACACATTACACAACAATTGGACGTAAATAAACAAATTTTACCAGGCCATTGTTGGGTTAACAAGTATTAGGAAGAGAATTTTTTTGAGCAAATGAAGGAAGATTTATTGTTTGCATGTCACGAGGATTTGACTATTTACTTTGATAAGGGCTCTGCTGATGTTGATTTATGTGTCTTACAGGACAGAGCGCTCCCGTTCAGCGACTATCTCTCCAAGCTCTCGTGCCAAATACAGAGCACTACATGACCTACGAAGGGTCAACAACAATGCCCGCCTGCCATGAAACTGTTACATGGATTGTTATAAATAAGCCCATCTATATTACAAAGCAGCAATTGTACGCCCTAAGAAAGCTTATGCAAGGGGATGAGGAGTATCCTAAGGCACCATTGGGAAGTAATTTTCGTCCACCCCAGTCACTCCATCATCGTGTAGTACGCACTAATATTGATTTCAATAAGGTCAGTTCCCAAGATGATAGTTTTAAAATGTGCATCTGTTCGATATGGGTACACAAAGTTGAGAAGAGTAAAAAACTGAACATTTTTATATGTTTTTCAGGGAAACGATTGTTCAACCAGTATGCATAAAGATATGTACTACAAAGGTAAGTAAATTTTTGTATTTCATTTTGTCTTTGTCATGAATACAGAATGAAACTTGTTTTTTTACTACGACCTGGGTCTTTAAAACAGTATTGGGACTAGTGTTTGCAAAACTAGAGGGGTTTTCAAAACCGGTAATTTCGGTATTCATTTTCCCAAAACCGGGAAACCGGTTCGGTTTCGGTTTTTAAAAAAAAAGCGTAGAGTATGATTATTACAATTATAAGTTCACTTGTTTTATTTTTTATATCAA
>Ga0210040_10003407_pt1 | contig 21490 bp, 8 predicted proteins | sample CryGeyCG12114_NA_FD_185462 | JGI IMG/M metagenome (GOLD analysis project Ga0210040, IMG submission 185462) | Groundwater microbial communities from aquifer - Crystal Geyser CG19_WC_8/21/14_NA (SPAdes) (version 2) | ecosystem: Environmental > Aquatic > Deep subsurface > Groundwater | place: USA...
TAGCTCTCCTAATGGGTATGAATGAATAGGGCTCTCTCCCAAGAGACAAACAACAAAACCTACAGGGGGAAAATCTGCCAACAACAAATAATAAAACATAACCTAAATGTAATTCCCTTGGCATGAGCAAATTGGACCGTGCCTAGTAAAAAAACCAACAAGGATAGTCAGTAAATACTAAACACTTAGGATGGGTGCACACTGACTACAGAGTCCTTATTGGTCACTAAGAATAGATGTGGATATAAGATTGGATTGAAGATACATAAAAAGATAATGCATTGATGGATGTGTGATGGAAATGCGATATGCTCAGTATGTTTATGAAAGTTGACAACAATAATATGATCCTTGGTATGAGAAAAACACACAAGTGAGCTAACATGTGCACAGACTAATAGGAATGTACTACTTATTTAGTCCTTCTAAACGACTTTGTCCATAATATGCTTTGAGGCATCCAAGAAATGCAAAAATTTTTTTTGTCAAAACCATAAAATGTGAACCACATCCTTTGCATCCATTAAGGAATGCAGAAAAGGAAGCCAGATATTAATTTTTCTGTCTCCTCACAAAAATTATTGCAGCTAACCAAAAATGTCTTGTGACGTAGTTGCTAGTAGTGGGTACAAGTCAGACATTGCCTCAAAGCTGCTTTCATTATTATTGTCATAATTATTTACATTATTTAATACGAATATGTACGCAAACTTTACATGGACACCCATATAAAACGAAGAACTTGTTGTTGGCACTCATTTCTTGACTTGACACCTCAAGCAAGTCATTAAGAGTCTCAAAAAAGAACTTCCATTTACAGTAGTATAACCAGTGCTAGTCATCAATCTTGGAACTACAAACATGGTCTGCAAATGAGCTGAAAATCCAAAGACAGGATTGCAAAAAAGAACTTCAGCATACATTACAATGCTGTTAAAATAATAACTAACTCCGAGCCAAATACGTACAAATGCAGATCACTAGATTTAAAATTAACATAGTTTTCAATCCAATCATACTAGCATTACTAGAAAAAGAAACTAGTGCACACAACGTAATAAAGGATTAATTTCAAACCTCCATTGAAATTGAAAGAAATAATTGAACAAAATCTGGTTCTACTTGCTTCTTACAGACACGTAAATGCATAGTATCTGAATCTAATTACAATAGCTATACTTTCTGGCTTATCCGGCTTACAGTAGCAGCCAACTATAACCAAAAGTAACTATTCAACATCTATTTGAAAAGCTTTACAATGGGTTCCCGGTAACAACTCAATATGCAAATATGTTCAGGCACTATTATACCTGTCTACAATTTAAACGTAAAACAGCAGCAGTTTGCAGTTCCCATATAAATTTGCATTGCAATTAGTGTTAGAATCCCTGACCGACCACAAAACAAAGGAAAAAGGGGAACGTATCATCAAGGTGCACACAAAATGGAGATAGTCTTAAAGCTTTTCTAATCAAATACAGTAGTGACACTAGAGGCAAGAATTCACACGTTATCTGGGAGACATATCTTACGTCTAAAGAGTCTGGGTGGTGCATGAATTGCAAAAAAAGTTAAGCGACTCTTTTTCTTTCAACACCTACCCAAAGGTTGAGAGACCCATCTTCTTCTTCGTTCAACCGTTTGCTTAATAACTATACTAACAAATATACTGATCATACTGACTAACTCGTATCATGCATACATCCAGAGGTGGCTGACAACCATTTTCATTAATCAGTATGCTCCACGTGCTCGTACACACACAATGCGTGATCATTCCTAGCCCCCCTTCATTGATCGACTTGACTTGACTTCAAAGACTTTCTTTTATAGTATACATTATGAAAATAACCTTGTTGACTTGAACACAGGCAGGCAACAGATCGTGAGCATGAATAACAATAGTATTGATACCACCAGCTAATGCATACAGCCACAGTCATCACTAAAGGGAGTGAGTTAAGAACTAAAAGCTGGGCTCACAGGAAACACAACACATGAAAAAGTGTGATTATGCCGTTTGATTGAATTGAATTCTGTACTACGTACCAACTAAGGATGACTGCTAGATTGTTTTAAATGTTGACTGCTGCAGAAACTCACAGCCAGTCAGTTTTCAATCGCATTGTTTAGTTAGTTAGAATGTGTGGTGGAAACCAAGGAAAGATGAAAAGCCAAGAATAAGGACTAAATACTATTGCCAACAGAGATATGACCCCAAATATATAGCTCTAGAAACTATCAATCACAATCACACATCCACATGGTTTACACTTCACATCCTTTTAGAAAAAAAAACATCTTCCATTCTTAAAACAGTAGGCACGAGGCAAAATGAATTTCCAGATTCCAAAGGTCAATGAGTGTCATGATTTGATAAAGACGGCACTTTTTAGCATACAACAGCTTCTCACTCAGAGAGTAAAATGAACAGTGGGTCGCAGTCTTTTCAAGCCACATGTGATGCGATAAAAACCATTAAAATAGACCGTAGTGCTGCAGATTAGTCAGTAATAGAATTGCAAAACCTTAAAACTTGATATTATTTTGATGACCGACATGAGCTGCTGTAGGTCAAAAAGTACGAAACTAACAAAAGTTTTCAAAGATGCATTCATTTTCCTAAACTTGCAACTAAAGTTCAAGTTACAACTGGCAGCGGTACAAACGCGTGAAACTTACCCTGAAGCATGGATCTGTAGGCTGAATCAGTTATGGCAAACACATGTGGAGGAACCTCGAGTCTTTTCTTCCCTTTATATAACTCCATGATTTTCTCCGTATAGATAGGAAGGCGCTTGTATGGGTTGACAACAACACAGAAAAGGCCGGAATAAGTCTGTAGAAATTTAATATAGGGTTTAGTGCCGCATGTCATTCGATTTGAGGAAAGCAAAAAATTTAATAATTCTACATAAGCTACATATTAAGCTAGAGCTTGCAAGCAGGTTTCATATTCATAATCCAGCTGGTATGTGGTAAATGCAAAATTAAAATTATAAATACATTTTGCATATAGTCAGTGCGCTGAAACGTTTGTCAAAAATTGGAACCATTTAACAATCTTACAAGCATTTACAAGTTACAAGTAACAATTCAACTGCATACAAATGGGTGTTTCAATTTCAACTTAAAATCTATTTCAATTTTTCATCAGTGTAATCAAAACTAAATACATAACAAGTATGAACGAAGCGTGATGGTGGCATTAATCGAATTGAAGCATCAGTTTCCATTTTTTTGTAAACCAAGCAGATAAATATAAGCAGAATCATCAAGTGCAATTAAAATGTTACGTATGATTACGTAAGCTACCAACCAATATAGATGAAGTGGCATCAAGTTATCTAAATACCATAATGCTACGAACTCGCGAATTCCGTGGCAATTGAACGTTCAAATCATGACAGTAATCATTCACAGTCAGTTAGGGTTATAATCCACCCTTCAACTCAAAGATAAAATCCATTTATTTTTTTATGTTTCAGCGAATATTCCGGATGTCTAACTAGCTAAACTAATAACTAAGAGAGCAAATACTTCAGGCAATAATAACTTTTACGACACTAGTTAAACAATCATAAAGCATTCCAGTTTAACAAAAACTTCCTAATGAGAATATCATTTTACAACTCTGCTTTCAAATACTAATTGCTTGGAATTGTATGAACAATTATTCAGAATGAGATCATCAAGTCTACTTTAGGCTCATGCTCAATTCAATGAGTGATATGGTATGCAACAATTGGAATGGAGTGCAGGACATATTTGTGGCACTGTCACAAATCATCTAGTTCTACTCATTTAGCAAAGTTAAAACGCTTGCACGCATTAAAATATTGCCATATAATGGCTTTGGAAAATTAAGCTAACTAAACTTTACTCTGCACATAAACATATTTAACATATGAGCACTATATTTGATTCAATAATCAGTAGACATATTTCTAGCATTCAACATTTACATTACTCATCAAATTGTTGATAATAATAGATAATCCTCAAGTAAAAAGCGCTGCCATAATTAACATAACAAATGCTAATAAAACCAACAAACTAAAAGGCTGGATGAAATCAGTAACGGAATTGTAGGACACAAAATACATTCAATAACGAACCGGCTTTCGCAACTTGGTCACATCAATGCCGAACACAATGAGCCATTAATTATTGTATTACTTTCTCGATGAATGCAATGCAATTTACACACATAATTTGGCAGCTGATCGTATAGACAGACAGACATAAAACATGGGGCACAATTGCATAGCCACATAGACAGGTGATTTATTTACTTTTTGCTTACGCTTTGATGAATTCACCTAAAAATTTATCAAGAGTCCTTTTTTGGAAACTTTGAAATTTAGACTTTGGATTCGAATTAAATTGACACATAAAACATATGCGAAAATGCATTCATTCATACGTTCCTGTCATTACAAAATTACATATTCGGTAAAGATTTGATGGCTTATTTTCTACAAAAAAAACATAGTATAACTACTACTACTACAGTACATAAGCTGGAAATAAGAACATCTAAAAAGATGCATGATGCAAAAAATGTGAGAAATTTAAAAGCAAAATTGTTAATTTTTTCACTTCTGCCGGGACAATAGTCTAGTTAGACGAAAATATTCCAAACCCTGGCTTTCTCTAGTCGTAAAAAACAGAAAAATAGCCAATGCATATTATCTTAGTGAGTTTTGACTCCAAATATTCCAGTATCACTACACTAGATCGTAAAAAATCATTTTGCGCAAGCAAAATGTAAGCAACCATATAAAGAGTTAATGACTCATTCAGTCCGTGTCAACAACATCCCATATACATTATCGCTTACAATACTATCTAAACCCTTTATCATGTTATTGTCTGATATACATATTTGCAATGTGACTGCTTTCAATAATATATGACGTTCTTTGAATTGGGTGACAACGGAGAGCTCGTTTGAGATTCACCTTGTCTGCAATGTCAAATAGGATTGCTTACTTTACTATCAGCACTAGCTAAAATTATGATGAAAAAATTAGCTTACCAATGTAAACACCTGTCTAGATACAAGACTTGGCTTAAATAATGTTATGCGAAATACTAAATATATGATAAGTTGGACATGTGCATTCATGTACACTTTAAGCTCTTTTGACTCTGGGATGGCTCAAACTCTTACTCGAAAGAAAAGTATTTGACCGGATGTGTACTGAGCTGGGTATACTATAGACAGAGTGCAAATTTGCTAATTTACAGATGCAACATTAAGAAAAGGGGGAAAAAATTATGAGTCACATGACCTACCTACGGTACTAATTTGCAGTTTTTCCACAAAGAAGCCTCTGACTGACTAACACAGACGAATAACATCCTCTGTCTTGGATTACACCAGCATATTCATAACATTAGAAGCGTTCGCGTTCGATTGGAATGCATTTCGTTGATGATAGGTCATTCCGAATGAAATGAAAATATTTAGTTCAAAGTGTGATTCACACGTGCAATAGTGCAATGAACATTGATTTTCGGTCAAAAAATTATGAGACATGACGCAAAGTAAATTTTGGGAAATAATGCTCATCCATCAATTCACATCCGGCAATGAAACGGACACTATAACTATAACTTCTGCCAAATTATTGACAAAAACCCAAGCCCAACCACAGTAACAATGGATAAAATAATCCTGATAACAAAACAGCAAATTTTTTTTATGTAATTCCAATAATGCTGAACAGCTGAACAATAATATATTGTTTTTGCAAATTTGCCAAAAAATACTTAACCATGCATAGACGAGCCGAAGAGTTTTGAATACATGATGACATGAAAGATGCAGACGTAAGAGTAAAAATAAAGTTTTTAAAAAGTAACAAAGGTAAAAATTGAACACTTATACTGTATGCGTGAGCAAAAGCATAGCACCACGCTGAATAAGCTCCCAACAATTTGCAAAGCCAGAAATCAGTAAATTGAACTTACATAAATAAGACCAGAGTAGTATCTATCCTTAATATTGTGAAGTACTGAAGCTTCATTTAAGCACGTTAAATCCGCCATGTCTTCCACTTTGTCGAACTTTGGAGGATTCATCTTTTGTATATCGTCTTTGTTGCACATTATTTTTTTCGATGTTTCTATAATTTGCACTTCTACTTCATCACCTTTTTCCCCCTAGGATGACACAAGAAAACATTCATCAAATGTTAATTCCACATTGACAATTGACACAAAAGTTGACAACCTGTCAAAATACGGCAGAGAAAATCTGATTAGCCAAAATTCATACCTTGATGCTTGCCGAGACAAATCCAGCAATTTCATGGGGAACCCAAACAAGACGTTTTTGAGTCCACTCGGCCTGGCTGGCAGGATCATTGACAACATTTCGATCCACCATTAAATACTTTAAATCTGGATCGGACTGATCCAGAAAATCATCCTTGCCAGCCGCCGGGGTGGTGGCAACAATGTTTGCAGTCTTTGCTGACATCTTTACTGAATCGAGTTATCGATTATGTAGAAAATCTAAACCAACAGTCCAAATTAACGAGCTAAGTTAGTTTGTTAGTTAAAATACCTAATGACAGAAACTTAACTTTAGCATCAAGCAAATAAAATCGTTGCTCACATTTGGCACCTTAATCCTTCCCCAGAAGCCTAAAATTTCGTCACCGGCCAACTCCAATCCAACTGACACAATCCTCGTCTCCAATCAATTAATCACAAACTTTAACACCGCAAACAATCTAAAAACAAAATTCTAAAATTAAAATTCACCAATTCCCACAATGGAAAACGCCTTGACATGCATTAATCCAACAATCCCAAGATGTTAAACTACACATAGAACAACAAAATCTTCACATTGCTGACCGTGACGAGTGCAAAAGTTAAACTAATTCGCAAATCACAAACCTCTTCAGACAGGATTGAAAAACAAAGCCGGCGTTGTTCTTTTTGCTTTACCACTCACATTCTCTGAACTAACTAACTAACTGAACAGAACTAAATTGTTGTAAACTTGCGAATCGATTGAAAAATGGACAAAAATAAAACATTAACGAAAGTGATTTATTTATTTTTTCACTCCGTCACTCCCCAGTCGATTCGTTCACTGACTGTGAACGTCTTTCTTCAAACAGCTCGCGTTTTCCCTGGAGCTCTTCCTTCACCAATTCTTTTTTAGAGACAAATCTCATTCAATGTGTATGTATAGGATTGCCTTTCACAACTACAATACGAACGAGACCTGCAACTTTTGCAGCGAAATGAGCTAACACGTTAACGATGAAAAATTTACCAACTGACTGACTGACTCACCATAAAGCTATACATTACATACATACATGGTAATGCACTCACTTATGTACATGTGTGGACAAAAGCCGTTCTGTACAGTACAGAAACACATTTAGCGACCCGTAAAATTTTAGTGCGGTGTGTTTTTAGCTATCCCATTTCTAAAAGCACAAAAAATTACCACAAGATCAAATTAATGAAATTAAGCTGTGGCCGAAAGACGTAGACCGTAGATTCTACGAAATTATGGATTTGAGGCAACATTTTGAAAAAGGCAATGCATGCTCCGTCAGTAAATTTGTTCATCTTATTGTAAACTGGAAGCAATTTTGTGAGGAAATTTTACCTCAAAATAAATTTTATAGGTGATAAAAACGGGTGGAATTTTCACTAACCATATTAGCATATTAGCACTTCTAGCAACTTTTTTGCAAAACCTTCCATGTGTAAGAAAGAAAACTAGCTAAGCTAAAGCTATATAAATTGTCAACGGTCTGTATCTGTACGCTACACTCCGGGCTACAGTATGCTCCCTTCATCTAGCGCCACTTTTCAGTTTCTATGGATCAACAAATTTGGTGGTACCGTTTGTGGACGCTAGAGATCGTAATACCACAGGCTGTCAAAGTGACTTGCTGTAATCCACCTGAAGAGGGCTCTTAAAGTCCATGGATTGTTCGTCAAGCAGCTATCTAAACTTTTTTTAAAACTATTTATGTATGTAGTTTAATACAATTTAGGGATATTAGGTTGAGGAAAAGTCAAGTAAAGGATCATTGCCAGCCAAATGAGGTTTCGGGTTTTCGACTGAAGTTATCATAAGTAAGACAAAGTCTCTCATATGTATGTCTGTTGATCCATGGTTTTTGAAATTTGAATAATTTCCGGAGAGGCTTCCAACAGGAAGGATGATTTTCAAACTAAAGTTTTGTGTAAGAAACTTTATAAGTTTAACTTTAATACTTCATAATTTAAATTTTGTATAAGATAAGTACTTGCTGAAGCCTACACTACGCACATGTAGGAGTTTAATTCAAAATTATAGTGCAAATAGTATGATAAAAAAATATATTAATCTCGTCAACAAACAAAGGACAAAATCTTTTTTTAAATGTATTAACTACAATACTACAATAAGGCACACAAACAAAGACCTGCTGGAAATTTTCATTTCCGAACACATTAAATTTCACATAAGGTTGCACAAAGTTTATGGAATTGGTAGTTGGTACCATTTATATTGTTAAAATACGGCATCCTGTTTAGCAGGAAATTTTATTCTTGTTAGGTATCAAGCGCCCTTTGAACTCTCATTGAAGTGCAATCTCATCCAATTTTCCTTTTCCCAACCATTAGTTATTATGGTTTGATCTGTTCAAATCCTATTTCGATTTCATTATGTCTTTATCGATTTAATGCTGACGTGCACACATGGAGTTGACAACGTGAAGCAATGTGCAGTGCATTGTAGTATTACATGGGCAAGGGTTCTTGTATAGGATTAGTATTTCGACTTAATCGAGCATCCAACTTTAGAGTAACCTAAGAAGTTATTCAAGTTGAGCCTGTAAGTTTTGCTCGCCATCCGACTCAGTATGAAATAGAAAGTTACAGTTTTAATGACGCGCATAGGCTCAATGTGGTTGTTTGATCCTAAAGATGAAAGAGTCAAGCACTGGTAAGTTCAGTTAACAATATCAACCATGCATTTAACTATACACAAGTTCAATTACGAATTGTCGTTTTTTTTGCTGCCTTATAGTTATAGCTCAAGAATAGTACAATAAATGGCTGCTCAATTATTAATCGCACTGAAATCTGATTGACAAAACGTGTATTTTTTCATGCTCTTTCCTACCTACCAATTGACCTTATACATTGTTCTATGGACAAACTATATAGACGTAAATAAATAAAGCTCATCGAGCAGGAAATCTGAAACGATCCAGTGTGCTTTTTGATCGATTTAGTATATTATACGTTAGTATATATGAATTTATTGCTTCACATGCTTTCAAATGGCCAGTATATTATTTGTTGTAACTTTCTCTTGTATCTTATAGCTGCGTCACTACTGGGGCAGAAAATACGGTTGCATAAAAAGAAGCTAAACTCAGCAGAACCAAAAACGTCCGCAGTGAGAGACTTTTGTAAAAAAGATTACACCCATGGCCTTCGATTTAGTTTCCATACTTACTGTTTGATTTAGATCCCAAAAGGGAAGCGAAGCAAAAATGCGTTTTCAGCACAAGTGAAATCATCCATCATCACCCTACCTACATACATAGCACATTCACAAATAATATCCAATATGCATGAAAGGAAACGAAAAAGAAGCAATGCAAAGTCAGCCCGTCAGCATGAATGAATGAATGGCTAATGGGTTGGCTGGCAAAAACAAAGTTACTATACTTTTGACAAATTTCATTTTAAATAGTTTTGAAAATTAGGTAAACTTGAAATTATTATAGCTATATAGTTAGGTAGTAAACGCTCCAAAGCTTAAAAATAATTTAGGTTCCTCCTTTCCCATTTTATCATACGGTTAAAATCATTTTGCAGTATATATCAGATACAGTAAAAACATTCTTTTTGTATTTCCACTCCGTAGTAGTGAAAAGACTCCTCTCAAATTTTCTTTTAAGGCTTCAAACCTGTCTCTTTCAAAGCTCCCAAAATAGCTTCCTTTTACCCAGCACAAACTTTACCATACCATATCCCCATACAACATCAATGAAAACCCAATTTGCACATTATTTACATTGGGTGACATATGATATTTGCATAATCTTGTTTTCTCCGCCCAGAAAAAAAGTGGAAACAAAAAAATGACACGAACACAAAATTATGGCCATTCATGCACTCAACAGAGTCAAAAAGAAGTATTTTCTCATCCCTACATATACATACATGTGAAATACTGTATGTGAAGAAAACCACTCTCTTTCTATGAAATGAATGCCAACAAAAGTGAGGGAGCATAGACAAGGAGTATTATTTATGTATGAATGATGATAGAAACCCGTGCCTTATGCATATATCACAAACTGTATACAACACACTCTCTATGTTTACTCGAGTCCAATCTTTTTCTTCTTTCCTTTACATATCCCATTGACTGCATATGCACACATGTATACGTATAGTTTAGTTAGTTAGTTAGTATGCCCCCAAGAACTTTCCCTATCCAACTAGGTGAAAGTGGCAAAGTAGGCCAGGCAGGCAGTCAGTAGGCAAAAAGAATCGATACAACGACCGAATCCAGGGAGAGGCTCCCATTTCTCAACTAGTCTCACTCAGTTAGTTTAGTTAGTTCGAGTCTATACTTACTTACTATAGCCCCTATAAACGCTCTCTCTGGGCTCCAAAACATTGTCTGCAGTCAGCAACTGACTATCTGAAAATAACTTACACCGAGTTTGTGTGTGTGGACTCGTTTTCTATGTGTATGCCTTTTACTGCCGTCATCATCGCACTATCATCCTTGACCTAAATCAGTTTTCCCCCTTGCAAGAGCAGAGTAGGCTACCAGACTCGCCGAGGATCCTCCTTGCAAAGGACTTTCTCCGCCTTCCCTGGGTAGACTCTGCAAAGCCTTGAACGAATAACGTGCGGTGTCTGCATGTTATGAGAGAGAGCCGGTTTACGGCTCAAGCCCAAACGAGAATTTTGTGAATTGGAGCAGAATTAGAAAGCTACGGTTGCATATACTTTTGATTATGCCTATAGGAATAGACATTTTTTATGCGTGGGACGAACAGGATGAGCCTTTCATTTATATATATAGTATTTAGATCCTTAGTTAGTTCGTTGGTTGGCTACTGCTGCAAAATCGATCCAACAATCAATGTCATAAGATGTGTACCATGTATTGGAGATTCAAGAATACAATGTGAAGGGAACTGGATTATGATTGGATTACGGTTTAGAGTTGTGCGTAAGAATTTGTGGTTTGACTGTCTACAATTGAGAGCTTAATGAAACTTGGTAGTTAAAAAAAATGAGAGCATTTCATTGTGTAGATATAGTTAGGTGACGCTGTTTAACCTTTACTAACCAAATAAATGCCGAGTATTTTGTACTTAACGTAAACAAAATAGCCTCGTGAGTTTTATAGTTTATTGTACTAGAACTAGAGGATTTGCCTTCTAAATTGGTTTGTGTACATTTGTATTAAGTTGGGTTCATATTATTGCTGGCAAGTCGTGTAGTTATGCAGTACGATGTTTGTAAGCATTTAGCATTCATGTGTGGGAGATATTATCTGACGTCACGGGAGGAAAGATGACGTCGGTGTCTCAGCTTTTTCGTGTACATGGGTGTAGCTTTAGTTTTTGGGGTGATAAAATGTTCCCTACATTTTTCATCCTTTGGATAATAAACACAGTAGAATGAAGTATTTTTTGAGTGCTGTCAGTTAATGGTATGGGAGGCGTATACAGGAAAGTGGATATAAACATTCTTTTTGAAGACGAGTTCAAGTCTTTCAAGAGGAAATGAAAATTGGAGCATTTTGGTCTGTTTTCCTTCCACTTATGTTCCTCACTTTTAATAATGCGGATTTTCAAGGTTACGTTATGCGCATGCATGCTCTACTCCAATGCTGCATAGCATACAAAACAATGCAATACTCTCTTGGACTTGGAAATTTGTGGGACTGAGGAACGCACTTTTCCATTTTGTATAAAGCTTTTGTGGGTCTAAAACAATGAACATTGTAGATAGCATGACAGGGATTCCAAATCATACATAACATGGGCTCATGTGATTTCATATTGTAGAGGAATTAGACAGAGTGCTGGAAAACAGTAACTAGTGAGGGTCTATGGCTTTCGTGGAATTAGAATAATTTTTAGCAGCATGTTAGTTATGAGCTGAAGAACTATTCAATATTTAATCAATTTTATTTACACATTTACAATGCAAAACAGAGTGTGTGTACTCATTTTTCGTTCTGTATGTTTTAATTATTAATGCTGCTAAGTTCCTTGAGGATAAACCTTAAAACTGAGTGAGTTCCTACATTTCGCATGATGTTTCGTACGGCATGAACTATATTTTACATTGAGCATATAATGTGTTGTGTTACCCGATACGGGTCCGTACTACATGTCATGTAAATAACTAATGAATTTTTATGTAAACGCTCTTCTTCTAACAACAATAACAACCATGCATGTGTGTGCCCTTTGCTTCAAATAGCAAATTATTATTATCCAAAAGCATTGTTCAAGCTGGACTCAAAATAAAGCTTCTCTAAAAACTAAGACTTGGCAATTATTATTTATTGAAAATTACACTAACTAACTAACTGAGCCAGATACTGCCACCTCAACACACAACTAACACATATTGTATTGCATGCCAACAGCAGACTATATAGCAATAGCTCTAAAGATTATTAAAAGCCCATTGCGTGCACTACTTGGCCAATAGTTGACTCTTGTGTTTTTGTCCATCCTTGCACTACAGTACTTGGCGAGCTTAATATGGAAAAATAAAAATACTTTACGAGCCAACCAAGCTTTTAGCCCATATTGAAACTAACTCGTGATCATGCAACAAACTCTTGATAGGTGGTCATTCAAACCCTTTGGATTGTAGTATTCATCTACAAGGCATTTCACTGATACGCGTATAGCTAGATTGCAAATCCATCACAGAAATGAAAATACAAAAATTGTGCACATGCGATCTGTCTTGCACAGTAGTACTATATTTTGCTTTACAATAGTAAGGTTGCGTGAAATTATATTTTTTCCTCATGTTGACCATGGCAAAGGAAAGAAATAATTGCGACAAAGAACTGGTCAAAATCCATTCAATATTACTTCAATCAGCCACAATTCCACAGCTGTTGAGCAATATAATAGCTGCCATTGAAAACAAAAAATTTAAGTTTTAATAATCTGTCGTAAATTAGATTTCCTTAATAAATGTTCATTTAAGCCATCCAGATAATTTGTTTGGCCAGAAACAACAAAAATATTTGCACATCTGAGCCTACACTGCTCCAGAAGTTGTTTATGAAATGCCTGCTTTCCCGTATTACTAATGCTGCATTCTAAATGTCAAATGAATGCAAATGTAGTGTAATTCCGGCCATAACTAACCGCAACATTACATTCTGTGGTCATAGAAAAACAGGTATACACAACCAACTTTTCCAAACAAACAAAGAATCCAATGGTGTTGACTAATGTTGTAATATTTATAATGTAGAATGCATAATCAGCATGGTTTGCAATACAACCTCTTTTCCAGAGTGACATATATATCGTTTAGTTAGTTAGTTAATTAGTTAGTTACTTGTACAACGTGAAATTTTAAATAAGTCGTTTCTGTACAGTTGAAATGCAGCAAGTTTGCTACTATACTAGTGTGCTGAATACACATAATAATTGTGTAAACAGTGCTACCACTTTTTGTGGCCAACTTTTTGAATACACATTCAGATACATTCTTTGTCCACAAGGTTTGGCAGGTCCCAAACTGGATTTTGTTCAGCAGTTCGTAAATTTAGCATTAGTCCGTTTGCAGCTAAGTAACCAACGCAATAAGCTTGAGTAGTTTTAGAATTGTGTGCCAACTATGAAGGGTAGTCAGTGAATGCATATCGTATTGTTTGCCTATTGGCTCAAATGCATAAAGCGAAAAAAATGCTAACTCGTGGAGGACAATAAAGGACACACACATTGTAGCTATAACTTGGTTTAAAACAAGTTAAATAGAAGATGGAAAGAGACTTGTTTTTTTAGCTCGCATAGCTTATGTAATGCATTATGCATTTACGTGTTCACATATCTGTTCTAATTTTGGCTCCACCAGGTTTCCTTGTACACTTTTGCAGATACTAGAGCACAAAAAAACAAAACAAAGGACGGCATAATTCAATCAGTCAGCTTCTTTATGAACAAAACTGCCTTTATTAAAAATAAATGCTTATATACATATTTATGTGTTGCTGTGAAATGAATTCTTCACATGACATCTATAAAAATTACAAAACTGAATATAACGCCCCAAAAAGCAGTCAGCCATTCTGGAAAATTCAAAAAATTCTGTTGTCCGTTGGGTTGACTCATTGAATGCATGTGAAACCATTTTTAACTGGACCCCAGTGAGGGTTTACAATGTAAAAAGCTCCTTAATTATGTGTACTCCAAGACTCCAACACCAGTTTTTGGATCTTATCACTGAACATACTGGTGATGCGTTTTTTAATCTAGATATTGACTGTTCAAGTGCTCATACAAATCATTTGGCTGTATAATGATAAATAGCAGGGCAAGTGTAGGCATGTGACGACGAGCGATTGCCGGAATTAGTAAATAATATTATACATGTTCCACAGATAAGGACATTATCATGAGGAGCGTAATAATAACAACAATGGCTGATTATCATTGTTCCTTCGACATTATGCACTGACTGATTGAGTAGACAGTTTGACGAAATTTATCATTTCCAGAGCCTAGTGCATTCGATTCAATCCATACAAAATATATTCAGGGGTTTGAAACGCATATTGTGTAGATGTATGCTTATGGATTAAAATTTTAACTGTTTGTGTGTGTGTATGTACGCATATGAGTTTTGTAAGCTGGCAAAAACAACACTTCCCGTGAATAATGTGTGGTAATAACAATAATCAATGTTTTGAAATCATTCTACCAATACCAATAGCTAACTATTCATGATGGATGGAAAATTTATATAGTGCGATAGGATAACGATAAAAAGATGAGGCGGAAAAACGATGCTCATTATGCTGGCTACTTTTTCATTTCCCAGCTCATTCCCCATTATATTTTTGGTTAGGTAGATGAGCAGTACTAATGGACAGTTTCAACCTTTATCCTCATGCAAAGCTGGACGCAAATTGCTTCTATGCCTAGATTCATATTATCACGTTTGGGTATACAGTGCATGGTGCAGCATACAGTAATGGAGCAAAATTAAACCACTCGGTCTAATACGTCAGTGGGGTTTCAGAATGCTTTGCTACCCAATTTCTGGATGTTTTTAATTGCTTTTATAAGTAGTTTATGAGTTTTTACTCATTTTACAGTTTTGCACACGATATCCGGCGTACATTTGGTTTAAAAATTTTGAACAATTAATTTACACGATACATAATTTATCTCAAATTCATTGCATTTTTATTAACACAGTAACTTTTGTGCCTCACATTTCAAATAAGTTGAGCATTTTCATATTGTGAATTTTTAAGGCTTACTGTTTGGTGAATTTTAAAAGTCTTTACTCTGATTCTCATTTGTTAAACTCCATTAAACAAAAAAAAATTCAAACTGATACTCAAAACTATTTAAAATCTTAAACATTTAAATCCATCCTTAGTAATATCACAAATATCGACTATTCATAGTACCCGTACTGTTAATAATCTCCTTTATTTACTACACAATGGACAAAACGATGAGAATTCTCCGTGCCAAAAAATCCAGAAAACCTCTTTTTCCCATGCTTTAGATACAGATAGTCACAACGTTCACATTGCATCCCAATTTCTACTTCTATACCACCACACCATTCATTATACACATGGATAGGCTAGCTCCTCCGTTTGTTATTATTGCTAACAGCTCAACTCGAAGCCCGAACGGTGCTGTTCTACTACTCTACTCTTGTGTGTGCATGAGTCCTGCCCAATGCTGCTGGTACACATCGTGAGCATTTCTGGTGCTTCTTCTCCGTGTTTGCTACCAATGTCTATCGTTCATATACTGTAGTTCCATAGGTCTCCATGCAAAAGCTTCATCCTACTTGTTCTCCTGCTGTTGGCTCAGTCAATCCATATGAAAGGAGCACATTGGCAGCACTCACTCTTTAGTTGTTTCATTCCCATCCAAGGGTGAGGCTCTCGTCGTCATCTGGAATTGTCTCCATACACCACAGTGATACATAGAAGGAAACACATCTTGCAACAATCCGCGCATACATTGTTGTGTCCACCAGATTGGTCAGCCTATTTGCTCGTCTATAGCTAGCTAACAATACGCGTTAATAGTCAGTCACACCTGGACTGGTACTGCAAAGAAAAAACACTCACTGATACTCAGTTACGTCTCGCAGTAGACTAATACACACACATACACATATACAGTACTATTTTTCCTACATATTAGTAGTAGACATAATATTTTTGTTACTCTGATCACTACTACTGCTGGCTCCGTTTAAAAAAAGTTAACTATCAGACCATTACACACTTGGCATTTGGATCAAGAAAAGAAGAAAGTCTTGACATCTCAAAAAAAAGGTATGTTTTTTGATTTGTTTTCCAACAGCTAGAGTTTTGCAGTCTAGTATACTTGTGGAGAGTAGCATATGCACACAACTTTAATAGCACAAGGAGGAGAGCTCTTTGTTTTGGCATTTTGTTTGGTAATTTTACGCTACAGTGGTGGAAAAGCTCACAAGTCATCTTTGTAACGTAAACAAGGGCTCCCACTTTCTCTCTATTCAGTTTTCTCATCATTCTAACTACAATTACTTTCCTTCATGCATGAAATAGGACAGTGTGTACCTGGCGTTTGGTGAAAGTACGTTTGTTTGTTAGCTAGTTAAATAGTTACGCTACGTTTACGTGGAGCTAGTTTCCTGGAGATCGGCGAAACCATTTTTAAATGTCAATCAATCATACCGTTAGTTTTTTATATTGACTAACTAGCTAACTTACTTTACTTACATGCGGCTAGGCAGTCATATTATTACAATGGTAGCGGTTTCAACTTTATCAGCACGTATCCCAGCATTTTACATATACTGCTTAGAGCTCATTTAAATTCATTCCATATGCATCTCATGTCCTCTAAACACGTTAGCTAAAAGAGCCAATCATACAGTCGAGTGTTAAGACAAAGTAAAGAACTCACATGATTTAAAAGACCAACTGAAGCATTCATATCTTAAGGTACTTTTGCATTACATTGCATGCATGCACACCTCACATTCCAGCTTTGGTCTGGAGTCCATATCATTCCATCATAGGTTGAATAGTTTGATCAGCCCATACTTACTACGCACTTACAAACTTACTATCTATCAACTCATTTACCACCGTTTATTTATTCATCACTTCAATCGGTTCCATTCCCTAACTAACTAAATCATCATTTCACACCCAATTATTTTTCTCTGTGTACAATGAGCACATGAAACAATCCATCAGAATGTAAACACATATGAGGCCCTAAAAAGAGTGCATGTAACCAACTGACTTGATATTTCTGCCTGATTGCTTCAATCCCTAACCCTGGTATTAAGTGGCTTACTCATGATTACTTACTGGGCCTACTCGCAAAAGGCTTTGCCAAAACTGTGCTCCATAGTTTATTCGTTATAGTTAGTTATTTGGCAAGTTACACTTGCTGAAACCTTCCTCTCTTTCTCTCTCTCTCTTTTCCCTGTATCTTCATTCAACTTGCACGAGTAGGGTACTAGCTAGCTTAAAGTTGTCTATAAGAAAACATAAGCTGAAATCCGAGGAAGAGAGAACTAAAGGCTCTAGCTAGCTCCTATTACCATTCCAACGTGGCACCGTATTCCCAAAACAGGCTAGGCCTAGGAAACTCTGATCGTGAGAGCAGGTTCTTTTTCTCTCACAGCGAGGATAGTCAGTTTAGTTAGTATGTGAGAACGCTGAAAATTCTCAACCCACTGCTGTGAGCACCAGACGTGCACACACACATAGGGAGAGTACACATAAACACAGTTTTGGCTATATTATGTGTGTTTCGATGCTCTCCAGTGAAAAGCCCTTGAAAAGGCGGCAAGGTCACACCGTCCATCCATCCATGTTATGAAGCCAGTACTTGCCTTTACTCCTACTACTTGCATTGCAGATAGCTATAGTTTCAGCACTGCGGTACTACTGTTACTACTATGTTAGTTGTACAATGTGTGCAATGATTGTACGCAGTTTTTTTCACTACACCGAGATGAGTTAATGGCGAAACACTTATTTTTTGTCATGCTCAAAAGCTATATCTGCTCTACAACATTAGCTATGAGCTATGTGTGTACATTTTTGTGTATGTGGGCTGGGCTCACCATTTGAAAAATGGATGGCGATATTTAGTTAGTTAGTTTAGTTTGGAACGTATGAGGACAGAGAGAGATATTTTAAGTCCAGTATAAAGGTAAAGCTCGGACAATAAAAATAATGATCGATAGGAATGCTCATCTGTATGCAGCACTTGAGTTTTTGTGGTCCGAGTTTTAGTTGTGCAATCAAACCACGTGAGGCAATAGTTAGATGGATGGACAGTTAAACTGTGCAGTAAATATATCAACAGCAGCATTGATGCTATTATTAGCATGCATAAAAATGGTGGAACAATGAGTCGTAATAAGTTCTGGAAAATACGAGTTTCAAGAGTAAGGAGATAGCTAATAATAATGTGAAGGATGTTTAAGTCAAAGAGGAAATTGAGTTGACCAGTATTTTTTATGCATTGGGTCGGAAAGCCGATTAAAATTAAACTCTTACGTATCCAGCTATTGGATTTATTTAATGAGGCACATCGTAAGAATCTCATACAGCTTTTAGCTTCCATATAGAGGAACCGGCAGTCACTGGTTCAGTAGCCATTTACTTTGAAAGACTGCAATTTATTTGCAATGTAATTTACGTCTACAAGTCCTGTCATCCGTTTATAGTTCACCTTCAGATTCATGTGTGTGTCTGGTCATCCCATAATGAGTCTCTTAATTGTAGTCCTCATACTAATAACAATAATTATTGTTATTGTTATTGTAATCGCTCAGCGGAAATCTAAGCATATTATGCTAAAGTTTAGTGCCTAGCATAGAACTACGCCTAGTTACATTTTCTTCTGACTTACTACTACTGCTATACTACAACGATAATGAATGCTAAAAATATGGTTTTTAAAACCATTTCTTTGCTCATTACATGAGCTTATATATAGTTCCTAAGCTAGAGCCTCACCTCATTAGTTCACAGTTTGTTCTACTCAGAAGAATCAACTTGCAGACTATACTTAAGTAACTATTCTTAAATAGTATGGACAAAGTTTTAAACCTGTAGCGTTAGTTAGTTAGTTAGTTAGTACGGTACCTAAAAATTTGTTTGATAAAAACACACTGTTTAATTGGACGAATTTTTCAATGCGAAAGTAAAACTATTATCTCTAAGCAGCAGCGCAGCTGTTGGACACATTAATTTGTAGCGATAGCTTCTTATGGCAAACGCTGTGTCAATCATGTCCGTCCGTCTGTCCGCAATTACAAACTTTTATTTACTAATGTTATCGATAATGCTGATTTAAAATATGACAACAAAAGTTGAAGCACATAGTTAGAAAATGATAAAGTAGTATACAGTTTATGTCGCACATTATAGTGTATAATTAAATGCCTGGTAAATCGGTTTTTGGAATGCATAACATTTTTAACGGTTCTTTCACACTGCATTGTTATTTCTACTGCTAGATACTTGCATCTGCTTTTTAAAATGTCTTGATTGATATGAAAGTGATTTTATACAGTAAAATAAAGTTGGTTAACTATGGTGCTATGTGTGTAGACTGTATGGTTGTTTAGCATGAGCAATATGGAGATAAAAATTTACCTTGGGTAATAACACAGTTTGAAAATTGACAACATGATACGGATGGCAAGAGCAGTAGTTTTGACTAATTTGAAACAGGTAGCAGCAAGCCTGATGAGCCCACGCACTTGAAATTAGTTAGTGTGCGAGTTAGTAACTAGATAATGATAATTAGGTTCAGCAGACTCGCAGAGACGAGCTGGTGATCGACAAGAGAATAGTAATGAAGATGATTACAATTTTGAGCTTCAGTCCTGTATGGCTCTTTAGTATCACCATTAGTCTGAAAGAGGAAACTTGTGCAGGCACTAATAATAATGAAGGCAGCTGGAATTATTAGTAAAGTCAGTTCCTCGAAATGACGTCCATGGAATGGAAAATCAAAGTCCTCCTAATGAGTCGTCATGGCTATTTTATTTCAACATCCCCTATGTCTCTGTCTCAATGTCCATTATCTATAGTTTATTGTTAAGTCCTGTTTTCCTTTGGTAACTATAACTACTGTCCGTTTCAATGAAATACGGAGTAACTTTTTTCAATGGTTACCTGGCAGAGTTTGTTTATCATTGAGTAAAAAATAAATAATACATAATAATAATAAATTCGTCTTAATCTCATCATGGGGACTTAAAATCTAGAACATATTTTGGTTGCCCAGGCAATTTTTACAAAATTGGCCTTTTTCACGGTGATCATCCAACAAGCCTAGATAGCCAATTTAACATTAGGAACTCCGTATTTCATTGAAACGGACAGTAACTGTGTAGAGTTAGAGTACATTCGGTGTAATTTCTAATAGTTTGTTGAATAAGTATTGACTAATAGGGTTTTATGTTTTTGGCTTCCCCAAAAAGTTTTCCTTTTCCTTATTAAGTTTTTTTATTTCGATGTTTAATTTTTAGGTTATCGAATATAGTCATTTCTACATTTTTATTCTTGTTGGTAATAAATATTTTCTCACTAGCTGACTTGCTAAGGATTTTTATGGAATCAATAATAGTATGGAAAATTAACGTACTCATACTCACGTTTTCAAAGCTATTACATGCTACAATTGGAGACAGAGTATGTAGAAAGGGCAGATTTTATTTTTTATTGCTTACGGACGAACTGCGTTGTTGATCCATTTCTAGGGATCATCTATTCAATTTGTATATGTCGGATCTGGTTGGATCCAATGTTGTTGGTTGTCAAGCTATTATAAAAAATCTAAAGGCCAAAATCGCCTACTCACAGTTTCATACTAATATTGCATTTTCTGAAAATCTCTCGAAATCTCAAGAGTGGGCTCACAGATGTAGAAAACAAGTTAGTGAGGAAAAGTTTGAATCCTTTCTGCATTATGTGCTTTCTTTTTTCTCGTTAGTGTTGTCGGTTAGACAATGGAATAAATGCATTGTAGCAATAAAACTCTGAAATTAAATCCTTTTGAACGACAAGAGTCAAATTGGATCCATTTATTCATGGAACCAGCTGAAGAAAAGATAGTATTGTTTGTCGTGTGGTGTGAATGATAAGATAGTAGTTCAGTTAGTACAAATAAATACAGAGGGTGTAATATTCCATATGTTGTGGATTGGGATTCTGAGAAAG
>Ga0210040_10003409_pt1 | contig 21474 bp, 1 predicted proteins | sample CryGeyCG12114_NA_FD_185462 | JGI IMG/M metagenome (GOLD analysis project Ga0210040, IMG submission 185462) | Groundwater microbial communities from aquifer - Crystal Geyser CG19_WC_8/21/14_NA (SPAdes) (version 2) | ecosystem: Environmental > Aquatic > Deep subsurface > Groundwater | place: USA...
AAGATAATAGAGTTACGTAGCTAGTAGTAGTAATTAGTATAATTAGAAGTAATTAGTATAATTAGTACTAATTATACTAATTATAAGTAATTAAGCTAATTAAGGAACTAGAACTTACGAGTATATAGATATAGGACTCTTATATATAGTTCTATAGTTCTATAATTAACCTAAGTTATACTAGAACTCTATTTATATATAATAGACCTTACTTTAACTTATTTATATACTATCTCGCCTAGCTTACTTAAGTAGAATAAGAGGTTCTAATCGTACTCTTACTAGTTATATAAAGGATAACGCCTTATAATAAATACCTTTAAGAATAGATAATACTAGAAGTATAATAAAAGACTAATAAATAAAGAAACTAAAATATATTTATAAAATAAAGATACTATTATCTACTTTATTAAAATATATAAGAAGTATATATATTATTAAAAAGAAGAACGAATATATATATATTACTTTAAGAACGACTTTAAATATTAATATTATAACTCTATTAGTAAAGTAATAAAAATACTATATAAAATAATAATAAGTAAATATTAACTATATTATAATAATAACTATCTCTTTATATAAATAAAACTAAATAAAGAAAAGCTTAAAAACTAGTAAATTCTATTATATTTAAAGTTATATTTTAATTAATAATAAGAAGCCTTAATTATAAGCTAAATAGTAGCTTTTAAGACTTCGCTACTTTATTTATTTAAGAAGATATATACTTATTATTTAACTAAAGTAAATGAGAGTCTACTAATATAATCTTTTAATTTTTAAATAGCGACTTAAGTATACTTAAAGCCTTTATCTTACGTTAAATTATTCGAGATAATATCTTAAATAACTTAGTAATTAAATTTTAGATATTATTATCTCGCGATTCTAATAATACTAATAGAATTTATAGTTAAGCGATCTTCTTATATAACCTACGATACTCTTATTCTTTTAACTTTTTTCTTTCGCTTACCTTAAGGAATTTCTTTAAAGAGAAGATACTATTATAATCTTATTAGTATAGTATATACTTAATATACTTTATTAAATACTCGCGATTATAATAATATAGCGTATTATTATTAGCGTAGGCTATATATAATACTATAGCGACGTTTTTAAAGATAATAATAAATTAGTATAATATTATACGCTAGTTTAATTATAGATAGGTAAATAGGATAAATATAACCGCTAAGCGACTAGTATAATTAATAAACTAATTAAAAAAGATATTCTTTAAGTTAAATCTAATAAAGTAAAAGGCCTTTATCTTTATAGCCTCTATTCTAGCTAGATTAAGGGTAGCTTATATAAAGCATATAAAGAATATATACTACTTTGAATATAGCTACTTATTTAGATTAACTCTTTATAGCTAACTTATATTTATATTATCTATTATATACTACTCTATATCTTATTATATTTAACTTTACTTAAAGTACCTCTAAGGCTTTAACTATCCTTATATAATTAGTCTTAAGGAGTACCTTTAATATATAAGCGAAAAAGATACTTAAAGCGACTAAGTTTACGTTTTATAAAATAAGAAGTTTTTAACTTCTTAATAATACGAAACTACTATATTATTAAATTATAAGAGAAAAACGAGAAATATAATAATATAAAAGCATTTACTAGTTATATATTTATATAAACGTAAAAAGACTAAAAAGAAAAAATTCTACGAATTATAACTATAAAACGATTATATAAAAGATATAAAAAGGTCTTATAAAAAAGTTTAGTATATAAGAGCTTAAAGTTCTATTATATAACTTTCTAAGAAGATAATATATTGATATACTATAGTAAGACTTCTTATTTAAGATTATAAATATAAGTATATAAATAAAACTCTTCTTTATATAATTTAATAATTTTATAATTAATTTAAATTACACTAAAACTTTATTTATATATAATAAATCTTACTTTAATTTATTTATATACTATTTAGCCTTACTTATCTAAGTAAAAGTAAAGATTTTACTTATACTTTTACTACTTATATAAAGAGTAATACTTTATAATACTTATAATATAAATTATACTTTTAGTTTAAGTTTATATAAAATTATCGCTTTTTTAAAAGTAACTTTTCTAATACTTAGTTAAGTTTAAATACTAAAAAGATAACTATAAAATCGATTTTACTTATAGTATTAACTACGTTAATAAATAATGAAATTAGTATATAGATATAAAGAAATAACGAAGTAACTTAAGAGTATAACTTAAATAAAATTATTTATAATCTTATTATAAAAGTAAAAGGCTTTTAAATACTATCTTATCGATTAGCTAAGTTAAAAGTAAAGCCTAGATTATAAGCTAATTAATAATATTAGCGAGCTTATATATTAGCGAGCTTATAAATATAAAGCTTTTAGAGTAGTACTTTTAAATAAAATATACTAAAACTCGTTTTTATTTTTATTATTATTATTATTATTTTAAGTAGTATTCGATATATTATAACTTAAAATAAAAAATAATACTTTAGTTATATAAATAAAAAATAATAAAAGTTTAAAAAGAAAATTTTTATATTATTATATAGTATAACTCTATCTTATATACTCTTAAAACTAGAGTTTTATAATATACGCTTTTAGGTCTAGCGCGTATATATCTTACCCGTTACCTTTATACGCAATATACTTCGCCTTCGATTTAATTATTCTTCTTACGTAACTTTAAATATATATAACTCGATCTTACGAATTTAGCGCTATAATCTATATAAGAATTTAATAACTTATTAACGCTATATAAAGATATATAGTAAACGAAATTTAACTAAGTCGTTATTTAAAGTATCGAGTATTAAAGTATTAACTAATATTAGTATTTATATATAGCGTAATTAGCTCGCGCGCCTTCGTACGCGATAACTTAAACTTAAGGTAATATATTAAGAGTATATAGGATAAAATTAAATAATACAATTAATATTAAAATAGCTATAATTACTTATATTATTAAATTTTATAATAAAATAAAACTATTTTTTAAAATAATAGTAAATAATATACTTAAGAAAAAAGTATTATATTTTTATAATATAAAGACTTTTATTAATAGCTAATTTATATTATTAAATAATCTTTAAGCCTTTTAAGATACTTTAAAAAGATTTAAGTCTTTTAAACTTTATAATTTAAGTAAAGATACTACTTCTTTAATTAAGTTTAACTAGTAAAGGAATTTATCTTATTTATTAAGCTTAAAGTTAAAATACTATTATAATAAATAAATAAGTAAGATATATTATTATAAGCCTTTAAAGAGATTCTTATAAATACTAAGAATTTTAATTAAATATAATATTTAGCTATTCTTAAATATAAAAGCTAAAAAGAGTTCTTTATTTATAATATAAAAGTTTAATTTACTATTATATTTAAGAAAAAGCTAAGATAAAATATTTAATATAATAATAATAACTAATAATAAAATAGTAATAATAACTTTTCTTATATATTAATTTATAACGTAAATATTATAAGATAGATTCTATTAATACTTAGCTTTAATTTTATAAGAAATTTTCTACTAGCTAGTAAACTTTATAGTATTAAAAGTAACTAGTACTTAGTTTTTATTATATAAATTTATAATAATAAAATACTATAAGTATTTTAACTAGTATAAGTATTTAAGTATAAAAACTTTATTATAAGTAATACTATCTTTCTTTTTATTAAATATAACTTAGGAATAAAGTAAATTATTAATAATCGCGTTTAAATATTTATTTAAATTTTAATAGAATTCTAATTTATTATAAGCTAGCTTTACGGTTTTTTATAAAAGAAAAAAGCGTATAGTACTAAAGAATATATATTATTTAATTAAAAATTTAACTAATTTAAACTTAGTATTAGTATTAAATATTATTAGTTAATAACTAAATTTAATAAAAAGAGATTTATTTAAAAAATAATTAGCGTTATTTATATAATATAATATAATAAAAATTAAGTATTAAATAAAGATTTAAAGTTATATTTTTATACTTAAAGCTTAAATATTAAAAAAGAAACTAAGCTATAAGCTATTTACTAAAGTTAATAAAAGAGTAAAGCTTAATATTACTTAATAAATAAAAGTAATAATCTTATCTTTATATTACTTAATTTAGCTAAAAGGCTAATTAATCTATAAGATTAAACTTAATAGTAGCTTTTAAACTAAATTATCTTATATTATAAGTTATATTATAAATAAATAAGAAACTTTAATCTAAAGTATTACTTATATAAGTATAAGAGAAGACTAAAAATAAGAGATTTTATAAGAATATATAAATATATATATTCTTTTTTTATTTTTACTTACTTAATATTAAAGCTAAGATAAATAAGTATATTAAATAAATATATAAGATTAATCTTATTTATAATAAATATAATAATTTTATATTAAAGAAAGAATATAAAAGATTTTAATATAAGAGTATTATTAAAGCTAACTAAATAATAGTTAAAATAAGTTAATAAAAAAAATAGTAACTAGTAGTACTAATAATAACTTAATACTTAAAAATTTTTAAGTTTTTAATTTACTCTTATAATATATATAATTAAAAGTAATAGTTATTAAAGAATATATTAGTACTAAAATAATAATTATTATAGTTATAAGATTAAAAGTTAATAAAGCGCTTAACTTTAATAAAGTTCTTATATAAGTTATAAATTTATATATAAAAAAGAGGTAAAAGAGCTTATAAGATTTTTTATTATTTTTTTAAAGTTTAATTACTATTTAAAAAGAGTTTTAATAAGTAGTTATAATAATATCTTTAAAGCTAGAAAAGTTTAAATATAATAATTTAGTAGTATATTAATTAATTATATTATATAATACTCTTTTAAAAGTAGTAAAACTAGTAGTAGTAATAATAACTAAATTAAATAATTTAATAAAGGTAAATACTCTTTTTTTATTAGATATTTAATATAAAGCTAAGCTAAAGCGCTTAATTAAAACTACTTTTCTAAATTTAATAAAGTAGATTTAAGTAATATAAAAAAAATAAGTAGATAATCTTCTCTATTTTATCGCTTAATTTATTTAACGCGTTTAGTTACGTTTTATACTAAAGGCTTACTTACGATTTTTAAAGATAAAAAGAATTCTAAAAAAGCTTATAAATTCGATTAATAGCTTTTTAAATAAAGAAGATATATTACTAAAAAGATAAAGGCTATATTTAACTATAAAAGTAAACTTAAATAAAAAATCTTTAAAGCTTATTAATTCTATTAGTCTTATATCTTTTTTATATTATAAATCTAGTAAATATATATAAGTATAAAGCTTAAAGAGTATACGTAAAAGCTTTTATAAATAGTATAAGTTTAGTTACTTATAGCTAGTTAGTAAAAGTAAAAATACGCGTATATATAAAGTTATATAAAAGATACTTAAATTAAAGTTAAATATATAAATTTAACTCTAATATCTTTAAGTATATATTAATATACTTTATAAAAAGAAGAAAATAATAAAGTAGAAAAGCGATTTTATAATTAAATATAAGAATAATAAAATCCTATAAAAGATTAAACTTCTTAAAGTTTAAGTTAACTTAGAATTAAGTAAAGAAGCTTATAATTAAAAAGTAAGAACGAAGATTTATAAGCTAATAGTCGCTAACTAAGTCTACTTAAATAATAAGTATTATCGCTTATAAAATAGTATATAAAATAAAGAATAATAGTATAACTAGTAATAATATATAAAGCTATAGCTTAGTATAAGCTAAAGAGAACTAACTTATAAGAGAGATAAATAGCTAGAATATTATAAAAGATTTAAGATTAATACCTTAAAGCTATAATAAGCGCTTATAAAATAACTATAATAAAAGTTTTAAAAATAAAACTAAATATTAAGCTACTAAAATTATATATAAATAAAATTATATTTATTATAATATCTTAAAAAGTACTTATTAATAGTAATATTAAGATTTAAAATAAACTTTAAATTATAATTAAACGGTTATATCGCTAGTTATAAAGAGAGAAAAAAGAGTAAGATATTTAATTATTATAATACTATAAGTTTTATATAAATAAATAAGATATTACTATACTATATAAGTAAAAAAGAGAAAATACTAGGTTTTATAACTCTTTAATAAAGCGCTACTAACTAGAGTTAAAAGAAAAAGAAAAGAAAACCTTTATAAAAAGTAACGAAAAAGATAATTAACTAAAATAAAAAGCGTTTATAATAAGTATCTTTACTTAAAGCTTAACTATAAAACTACTTAATATTATAATAAAATAAGAAATTAATAATTAATACTACTAATTTATTTTTATATAAGATAAGTAAATATTAATTTTTATAAAAAAAGAAGATTTTAAAGATAATAAACTCTTATTATTAATATTATAAAAGATAAGAATAATAATAATAATATATATTATTTTAATTTATTTATTTAAAAAGAAAAAAAGAGTAGCTTAAGCGATTAATAATATATTATAATCGCTATTAATAGCGATAAAAATATACTTAAAGATAATAAAGATAATAAAGAAGATTAAATTATTTAAATAATTTAAATATTATAATATAAAGAGAGAAAAGAGAAATAAAGAAAAAAAGATAAGTAGAATAATTTTCTTTTCTTTTATAATTACTTATATAAATAGCTAGTTAGTTAATTAATAAATTTATATATTATAATTAACGATTAAGTAGACTAAGTAGATTAATTAATTACTAAATAAAGAGAAGGCTATAATAATAAAGACTATAAAGTATTATAAGTAATTTATTATAAGATCGTAAGGCGTTAAGATCTTAAAGTATACTTTATAATAATACGAATTCCTACGAATTTAAGTAAATAGTTAGCTATTTTATAACTAAAGCCGTCTTTATAAGCTTACGCTAAGCTTTATAACGTAAAAGTAATTTAAAAAATAAATAGATTTTAAGTACGAGTTTTTTATAGATCTTTTTTAAAGATATTAAGACTATAAATTATATATTTATATCTTTAAATTAATATACTATAGTATAAAAATTTCTAGAACTAATTTTACTTTAATTAGTTTTATTTACTATATTATCTTATTATTAAATATTTAATTTAAAGGTTGTAAATTTAAGGCTAGTTTTATTTTATCTATAAGCTTAAGGCGATAAATAGTATAATAAAATAAAATAAATTATATATTTTAAGTTAATATAATAAGTAATTATATTTTAGTAAATTTAGTATTAGTTAAGTACTATTAAAGCTTTATATATATTTTAAACCCTTATACTACTCTTTATAATCTATTATATATATATATATAAGTTAAAAGATAAAGAAAAACTCTTTAAAAGTACTTAAGTTAGTACTTTATATATTAATATTAAATAATTATATTATCTTATTATAAAACCTTATATAACTTATTATTATAAAATTACTTTAGTTACTTTAAAAGTTTAATTTCTTTAATTATATTAAAGCTTTCTTTTAAGAAATACGTATACTTATATTTAAAAGTAGACTTTTTAAATAAATTTTACTAAACTTATATTATATACTATTTAATACTCTTATTATCGGTAAAATATACTCGCTTAAAGCTTTTTAAAAATACTAGTTTTATATTTATATAACCTTATATTAATAAATTATAATATCTAGTATACGAAATTTAAGCTTCGCGCTAATTATTTATTTTTCTACGTAAGTAAGATTACTATCTTCTTCCTTAACTTCGTCGCCTATTACTACTACTAACGAATAGATAGATAATAATAAAACCCGTATATATTATACCTTAATAATTAGGTATAAGATATAAAAAGATACTATAATCGAATACAAAAGCTAGTAAACTATAAGTCTTAAATACCTACTTCTCTTTATTTAGCCTACTATATCTTCTCTCTTATCCCTCGCGTTTACGCTAGTAGTTTTCTATTCGTAAACGACGATAAGCTAAATAACGTAATATTAAAGGCCTTATTCTCTCTTTATCGTATAAGGTAAAGTTCTCGACGCTATATTCTAGAAATATAGCGCGTAGAAAAACCTTAAAAAGTTATATACGTATTCGTATTATAGATTTCTTTTTTACTAAGTTTAGCGAACGTACTATAAAGAATAATTATATATCCTATTATTATCCTAAAACGTCTTATCTTCTACTTCTATATAAGTCGTTATAATATAGTTTTAACTTCTCTACTTTCGCGATTTATATTAACTATATCTATAGAGTCGCTTAATTAATAGTATCTTTATAATCTTAAGCTTCTCTTTTACCTAGGTATACTACCTCTAAATATTATCTTCGCGTTAAGCTATTACTAGTATCTAGATTCTCGTATTTTAATAAACTATATAGCTCTATATACTATATCTTCTATATCTTTTACTAATATAATAAACCTATAACTACGCTATAGTCTAGTAGGTCGACTACCTCGTCTATACCTAAACGGTAAAAGAATATCTTTACTAAAGCGTTACTAAGGTATTTATAGTTTATTAATAAATTCCGCTAATACGATAATAGTAAGGTCGAATAGTATTTAATAGTATCGAAAATAGGCCTTTAGTAGCCGAGAAATCCTACTCTTTAATAGCTTAGTTATAATATATTCTCGCGGTAGCTATATATCCTATATACTATAGTAATTAAGTAATACGAGTAAATAATACTCTAGACCCTAGGATAATAAATATAAATATAACTATAAATAAATTACTAGAGTATAGAGAAACCTATTAGATATCTTAGCGTCTATTATTCGAACTAATAAATAGAGAACCGTTAGAGATATTCTACTACGTTAAACCGTTCGCTAATAAGACTAGGATAAGTAGTATATCGCTAGTAAAAAATATAGAGAAATTATAAGGATATCGTATTAAAATATAACCTTACTCGTCTAGTATTTTATTCTTATAAAGGATATAAAATACTATTATAAGGCGTAATAAAGTCTTATTTAGTCTTATAAAGTTCGTAAAACTATCTAGAATATTACGTAGTTATCGTCTTTTATATAAGTAATTAGCCGATAAATATCTTAGTAAAACCTCTTCGTCCTCGTTAATCCTTAAAGAACTAAATATTTAGTTCGTATACGTACTACTTTATCTCTCTTAAAAGGCTAGTAGGTATAGGATATTAATAGAAAAATAATAATTTCCTAATTATATTAAGGCTTATTATATAAGAAGGAATAATTAGTTAGTAAATATTTAGTTCTATAAGTATCGATAAGGACGATATATATACTAAGGTATTTTTCGAGGCGTAACTCTAGGGCGTATAGTGTATAACGTATAGTATATAGTATATATAACCTTATAAAATTATATATTACTTATCTTAGCTACTAAAATTTACCTATAAGTATAAGTAATATAGGATATTATAAAAGATTTTTATTACTATTATTATAGTTACTTATTTATCTATTTAAGCGATATTAAAGCTACGCTAGCGAGTAATATAGTAAATTCGTAGTATTAAGTTTACTACTCTCGCTTATAATAGCTATACCTTTTACTACCTTTCGTCGCTATCTTAAGATCTTACTATTTTAAGATCTTATCGTCTTAAGACCTTACTTATTTATAAAGTAATTCTAGCTTAGTAGCGTTAGACTTAGGTCTCTATGTACCTCGCTCTTAGAGAAGAGAAGACTCTAAAGCCTTAAGATAAAGAAGTCTTTAAGTTATCGAATAACTACTAGAAATAGCTATTCGGTTAGTCGTTTACTCGTAGCTATATCTTTATAAGAGGTAAATACTATAGTAGCTTATCGCGTACTCGCTAGTATACTTATAAATATTATAATAAGAGAAGTCGTAATAATAAAAGTCTTAAGTTAAAGGTTCGTAGGGATTATAGCGATTAGATCGTTAGTCTCGCGAAGAAAAGACTAGAGCTACTAGCTATAAGGTTTTATACTATCTTACTCTTTAAAAGCCTATAAATAGCCTACCTAATACTATAAGATCTTAGTATAATACTTAGAGGAATAAGGATTATTAAGAGTATAAAGTTAAGAGGGCTAAATAGTAGTAGAAGTAATAGCTAGCTACTAATAAAAAACCTTAATACTACGAATTATCTATACTACTCGCTAGCGTAGCTTTATTATTAATATAAAGTAGTAGTAGTAGTAATAATCTCTCTTATATTTAATGTATACCGAGTAAAACCTATTCTATATACAATTTACTATAATAACCTAATCTATAACGGTGAGGCTAGAGTTACGAGACTATACACTATACGTTATACACTGTACGTTATACACTATACGCCCCGGAGACACGCCCGTTTTCCGAGCTAATTACTTTTACAAAAGACGATAGGCGCCGAGATAAACAACTAATCGTAGTCCGTATTTATCTTGTTTTAACTCTCCGGCAGCAGGACTTTTTGCAGCACAGCCTAGCTGCATAGATCTTTTTAGGGAAAATCGCTACTCTTATGGGCAGACCGCTCTTTGAATGTCGGAAATAATGTAAGCGATAGCACGAGTGAGGAGGTACGTACTGTGCAAATGTGATACCCTTAGAAGGCATAAGGAATTTAAGTATCCCAGTCACTCTTTTAGATAACCAAAATAGATTTCAGCAAGCACTGATGCACAGGTACCACTCTATTAGTAGCAGTGCACTTATTACCTAGTGTCTATAGCTTCTACGGCTTGAACTATGGAAGCTCTAATCCCTGAAACGCATATTGCTGTCGCTGACGATCAATTAATCTATGATAAGATAGAACCAGGCAGCTTTCGACTTTTAACACTTGAGGGAAGCACCTGTGTTTCAGATCCCTCCGAATCATCCAGGTATGATTCCGTTGGAACTAGAACAAGACAAAGTCTGCGATCAACACTTGGAACGGAAAAGAGAGAGCGAGCCAAGGTGAATATGAATATTCTAAGCGAAGATGATGAACATCAGGGTCTCCATTTCAGATTAAAGACCTTCCGGCTCCCACAACCAAGATACACCCGCTTAGAGGCGGATGTGCAATGGACACTCGACCGAAGCCCAAGCTACTGTGCTGTTTCTTACACTTGGTCGCAGAAGAGGAGTCGCCGGGTAAAGAAAATCTTCATCAATGACCATAGATTCCTGGTGGATGGTGATTTGTGGTATTGCCTTGAAGCATTGTCGAAAATCCGGCCATTTTTATGGATTGACGCCATCTGTATCAACCAGAAGAACATTGAAGAGCGTAATGCTCAAGTAAGAAGAATGGGCGCGGTGTACGAAGGCGCTGACAATGTAAGCGTGTGGCTAGGAATGCCAGAACCGGCCTGGCCTCCACGTGCAAGTACTGACATGAATGCTGGCAACGAGACCCAGCAACGCAGGAATATGGAATTATCAGAAAGATCGTGGTGGCAAATGTATATTGGCAATCTGGCCAACAGATCATATTGGTCGAGGATTTGGGTGATACAGGAGTATTGGCTTGCAAGACGGATCACGTTACATTGTGGTGAACATCGTCTACATGAAAACTCCTTCAACAGAGTTTTTTCGTGGGCTACAGGTATCGATCTTGCAGAATTCTCCATTGGTCTCGTATACTTCGACATAAACACATGTACGAAGGACAGGGAGGAGAAGCTTGTGAGAGAGAGCAAATTCCAGGCGCTAGATCTTTTGATGGGCAGGCGAGTGTTTGCTGGTCCTGGATCGGATTGGATGCCGACCCTTTACGACCTGCTCAAGCTGAATCCGCATTCAAATTGTCATGATGCTCGCGACAGAATATTTGGCATTCTTGGTCCGTTGCAGGACATAGAGAGGCAACAGTTGTTGATGATTCATGGTTTCCCAGATTACACGTTAAGTGAAGATCAAGTATACGCGAGCATTCTCTTTCATCTCAGCTTTGTGGCAGGCAGACGACCGGTGCGACCAGTTTTGCAGGCTCTCCGGCTGCCCGAGCGCGAGGCACAACAAATACTCAAATACATGAAAGCCATACCACACCGTGAGCTTCTGAACCGTTTGCGAAAAGGTAGATTTGCGGCCTTTCTCCCAAAACGGCTATCGAAGCGCAAAAGGAGACGCAATCGGATGTTCCACGAGCGCTGGCTCAACCATATCTCCATGGATCTCACATTGAATGATTGGAGTGGTCTACGATCAGGTGTGTTAAACAACATCTCCTACATGATGGCACAGTATGAGAAGTAAAATTGCTATGAGCTCGGGGTTACGAATAGGTGCTCCGAGATCGTTTTAGGGAGCTTATATATATGCTGCAGCACTAAGGCAGTTCAGTTAAGCCTTACGGGAATAGTCTCTCGTTCTTGTTAAGGGGACCTTAATCGTAAGGATAAGTTACTATAGAGCCTCGGTATCCTTAGGAAAGGCATTTTTACAAGTCTAGCTTACGTAATCTGCTAGCGACTTAGGTTACTCGTTAATGAAAGAGCTTTTTAAAAGGTATAGATTTAGTAGGTTTTAAGAGAATAAGTATTAAATATTCTATTTCTATATATATAGTCTAGATATTTAAGATGGTTAAGTAGGTCTACCGAAATCCCTAATACGATATATAGGCTCTAAGAATTATAATATAGGCTTTAAGACCCTTCTCTTTTACTCCTAAAGTGCGCTTTATATAAATTCCTACTTATATAACTCTACGTATAGTTAAAGTTAATTAATACTTCTCTAATAGGCTACTCTACTCTTATATAGTATTAACGAATTCCTTAGATAATTAACTAGTATACGCCGGGTATAATATTAGGGATTACCCTTCTTTCTTTTCTTTATTTCTTTCTTATTCTTACTCCTTCTCTCGAGTATACTAGCTAGGTCCTATACTAGGAGTAATAACTATATTAAATTATCTTAATTTTACCTCCTTTAGCGATACTTGTATTTTACTAATAGTACCGTTCTCGTCTTTAATTAAGAGAAAGCCTTAGCTTATACTAAAGTCGGTACTAGCTTCTTCTTTAAACGAGGTAGAGGAGATCGAGTTTCTATATCCTAAAATATACTACGTCTACGGCTTATATTATCTATAGTTCCTTATCCTATATACTCCCGAAACCGAGGTTTTAATATATACGCTTTTAAGTTTAGCGTCGAAAAGCGTTTTCGACTAATCTGATAACTCTAACCGTAAATAAACTATAGAATAAGGTAATCCGTAGAGGCAACCCTAATTATTCGTCCGTTTCTTTTATACGTTGCACCGTTATAAAGAACTCGTCGAGTTGTATATAATATATATAGTGCACCCTATTCGGCCTAGCGTAAGTAGGTACTAGAGGAAGAAGAAAATTTAAAACTTATTCTTTATTAGAGAAACTTCCGTAGTCTTTTAGCTACGATTATATAAGTAGTATCGTTAAAAAGAGCGCGTCGAGTTATATATATATACTATATCTTCTTTTAGATTAGGCCTAGCGCAAGTAGGTCTAGAAGAGAGAGAAGATTAAAAACTCTTTCTTTAGTAGAGGAACTTTCTTAATCTTTTAGTTATAATTACGTAATTAGTACCGTTAGAAAGAGCTCGTCGAGTTATATATAATATATATTATACCGTAATAGGCCTAGTGTTAGTAGAATAAAAAGAAAGAGGAAGATTTAAAAAGCTTTCTTTCTTAAGGTAACTTCCTTAATCTTTTATTTATCCTTACGTAAATAGTACCGTTATAGCTAACTTAATTAGCTCTTTCTAACGGTACTACTATTACGATTTAAGAGATATAATCGAGCGGCTAGCGGGTTACTTATATATTATAGTATAGCTAATATATATATAAGTAAGTTAAATAAGGAAGCCTAGTATGTAAAGATAAGATAATAGAGTTACGTAGCTAGTAGTAGTAATTAGTATAATTAGAAGTAATTAGTATAATTAGTATTAATTATACTAATTATAAGTAATTAAGCTAATTAAGGAACTAGAACTTACGAGTATATAGATATAAAACTTCTATATATAGTTCTATAGTTTTATAGTTAACTTAAGTTATACTAGAACCCTACTTATATATAATAAACCTTACCTTAACTTATTTATATACTATCTTACTTAGCTTACTTAAGTAGAATAAGAGGTTCTACTCGTACCCTTACTAGTTACGTAAAGAAAAACGCCTTATAATATTTTAACTACTATACTTATTAAGCTAAATCGTATATAAGTATAAGTATAAAAAAGCCTATACTACTAACTTAACCTACGTTATTAACTAAACTTACGAAAAGTTTTAAGTTACTTAGTATTAATAGTACTATATCTATATTAAGGTTAAGCGATAAACTAAGTAACTCCTTTATTACTAATCTCGCTCTTATAGGTATTACTAATAATAATACTTAACTTAAGATTAAAGAACTTAAGCTATTTAAAGATAATTAATTTAGGTTTCAAATCTTTTTATTATAACTATAAGTATATATTAAATATAAGAACTTTAAAAGACTAAAAGACTAAATCGTATAAGCTAGTACTCTCTTAAGAGATAAACCTACTAAATAGTTTAAAGCTTACTTAAAGAACTACTTTAAGAACTATATCGAGAAGAGACGAAAAAATCGAACTAATAAAATATTTAAGAGAGGAATTAATAAGTTCGTACTAGAACTCTAAAAGCTTTACGAGTATAAAGACGAGACTTAAAAGACGTTAAAGAAATTATATTCTCTTAGATAAACCGGCTCTATTACTAACTATACCGCCGAATTCTAGCGACTTAGTAATAAGTTAAAACGAAATAATAAGACTCTTTAATTTAACTACTATTTTAAACTTAAGGACTTTATTAAAGACGTAATTACTAAATAAGAAAAAGGAGATCTAAAAAGCCTATAAGAACTTATTAAGTTCGCTAAAAACCTTAATAAGAGGGTATAATAATAAAAGATAAAAAAGTCTTAAGCGCGTAAGTATAATACTAAGCGGTTTAATACTCGAGAACGATAAAATAACTAAGTAACTAAACGCGATCTTAATACGATAAACTAGGAAGCTAACGTAGCTATAAAACGAATATTTAAATAGTAAAAGCGTAATAATCGCCTAAAATAAGAAGCTAAGGCTAAAGAATAGCCTAATTAAGGTAAAGGTTATAAATTAGTTACGACTAAAGACTAACTTTAATGTTCTAAAAATGCCGAATACTTCTAATATAATAAGAAAGAATACTATATAAGAGAGTATTAAGGTATAAGTAAATAAGCTAATATAGTCGAGAAACGCTCTAGCGTAAATAAAGCTTTAGTAACTAAGAGAGATACCTTACTTAATAAGTAAAATAAGAAACTTAATATAAGCAATACTTAATACTTAAAGTATAAATATATATTATAAACCGTATATTATAACGATAAATATTATATATATAAATCCGAGAAAGACGAATTAGGATAGTATTTAAAGAAACTAAGAAAAGCTAAGTTACTAGTATAATAAGTTAATATATACTAAGTACTAGTTCTAGTAAACTAAAACCTAAAGGTAATCTTAAGTAATCTATAACGAATAATTATCGAAATATAGTATTAGTAATAAATTAAAACTAAGAAAGATAGCGCGTTTTATAGCGCTATTACTTATAATCTTAATAAAGAACGATAGCTAATTTCTATATACGTAGTACTATAATACGAGTTTAATAAATAAGAACTCGAGGAATACTCGTTTAGTAAGAATAAAGTTAGTAAGATAATTAATAAATATACGAAATATATAGAAAAACTAGCTATAAAGGTTAAAGAATACGCTAATTAGTTAAAAAAAAATAAGACCCTTTATATACCTCTATAATTTATTAGAATAATAAGTAAATTATTATATAAATAGATTAATAAATCTATATAGCTTATATAATAGTTAATAAAAGAACCTTAAGGTAATATCGATATTATAAATCGTAACTAAGAGTCTATAGCCCTAAGGTACTCTATAAAGGAATATATAACTATATTATAATAGATATTTAAAGAGATTCTATCGTATAACGAACTTTAAATAATTAATATATCGCTTAATATTTACTTATAGAATTATAACTACTACTATATACTAAAAAAATACTAAGATTAATTATAAAATACCTTAAGTCTAAATATTTAACCTTAACGAAGAAAGATATAAATAATAACTTATAGAGAATTCTTAGAATATAAAAAGATTATATATAAAGACTAACTAGGGAATTTAAATAAAAGAAGAAGCCTTTAATTAAAACCGCTACTCTTATCTAGAATAAGAAATAAGTTACGGTACGAACCTATAAATAAACTAGACTAGTATAATACCTTAATAAGAAAGGAAGTATTAAAGTATATATACCTAGTTCTATTTTATAACTTAAGTTTAACTATATTACTTTAAATATTAAGGGAAAATATATAATCTAGTATAAAGATAACCGTACGCCTTTAGTAATCTACTCGCTTACTTAGATTTAAGAATTACCTTATATTAATAAAAAGCTATAAACTAAGATAGAGATTATTACGAACTTCGTAATAAAAAACTCGTTAATAAGCTTTAACGAGAAAGAGAATATTAATACTATAATTATAAAATAAAATAAAGATAAAATAGTACTTTAAATTAATTAATAGTTTTAAGACTAGTATAAGGATCTAATATATAAGTAAGAGGCTTAGTACTAATATAAATATTTTAACCCTAATAGCTTAGAAAAAGAGGAATATATTAAGAATATATAAAGAATCTATTACTTTAAGAATTATAAAATAAGCTCTAATTTATATATATATTAAGGATATATAATATAAGATAAATAGACTTTACTACTATTATATTTTAAATATCTACTATACTAGAATACGCCTAAGGTAGAATAATATACTAAGAGATTAAATATAATTAACGAAGTAATATTAAATTTTAAATTAAATAATATATTAAAAAACGATAGGGCCGTTATTAAAAGAGATAACTAGTAATAAAGTTAAAAAAAGTCTATAATCGAATAACTAAGAATAAGAACCTTAAGTTGATAGAGGTTAACGCGTGTATAAATAAAAAGATCGTTCGAGTAATAATTAATACAAGCGCTAAAGTTAACTTAGTATTAAGGAACTTCGTTAACCGCTATTTACGAGGTAAAGAGTAAATAAAGAAGAAATCGTTCCTTCTTAAGAGGATAAACGAGAACTATAATAAAGTATCTAAGGAAATCTAAATAATATAAGTATAATATTAAAAGAAGTACTACGTAATAGACCTTAACGTTATAAAAAACCTTAATAAAGAATATATTCTAGAACTAAACTAGCTAGATTAAACTAAATTTCTAATTAACTCGTTAAGAAGGTAATTAATTACTTAGCTATAATTTAAGTTTAAATAATATATAATAACGATTTAAATATAGCTAGTTTATCGACTAATAATTATAGAAAAACAGGTAAATCGAATAGCTAAATTAGAAAACTAAAAAATAGAAATAAAGAAAGTACTAAAAGAACTAAAGATACCTTACGAATATTAAAATTATAAGGATCTATTCGTTAATAATAAAATACGAAAAGCTTTACTAAAATACTAACTATAGAACTATAAAATACTACTAGTAAAAGAAAAGAATCCTTTTAAGAAACGTATTTATCCGCTATTTAAAGTATAAAAGATAAAGTTACGAAAATATATTAACGAGAATATAAAAAAGGGATTTATATACCCTTTAAATTATTAACTAGATACTTTATTCTCTTTATATCTAAGAAGAACGAATCTCTTTAGTTATACGTTAACTATTAAAAACTTAACGAGATTACTATTAAAAATAGCTACTTTTTACTATTAATATCTAAGTTATAAAATTAACTTTAAGAAGCTAAATAGTTTACGACCTTAGACCTTCGCGGAGTATATAATTTAATCTATATAAAGAAAGATAAAGAGTAGAAGATCGCTTTTAGTACTCGCTATAAACTCTATAAGTACTAAGTAATATCGTTTAACCTTACTAACGCGCTTATATTATATTAAGTACTTATTAACGAAGTACTATACGAAGAACTTAATATCTTCGTAATAGTCTACTTAAACGATATACTAGTATTCTTTAAAACTAGAGAAGAATATATTAAGTATATTAAATAAATTATAAAACGACTTTAAGAACGAGAATTAAAACTTAAGCTTAGGAAGTATAAGTTCTTTAAATATAAAGTTCTATTCTTAGAATCTATTATTAGCGATTACGGTATTTAACTAAATCTAATAAAAGTATAATCTATACTAAACTAGCTAAAACTAACTAATCTTAAGGAACTATAAAGCTTTCTTAAGTTAACTAACTATTACTAACGATTTATAAAGGAATACTTATATATTATCTTACCTCTAACGGTATTAATAAAAAAGGAACTATAATTTACTATAAAAACTAAGGCGCTAGCCGTATTTAAAAGGCTTAAGAAGCTCTTTACTTAAGTACTTATACTAGTTTACTTCGATTTAAAAAATAAAATTATTATTAAAACTAACGTATTAGAATACGTAATCGCTATAGTAATTAGTTAATTAGATAATAAAGAAAAAATATAACTAGTTATATACTATTCTAGGAAAATATTACTAGTAGAAGTTAACTATAAAATTTATAATATAAAGCTACTCGTAATCGTAAAGGCTATATATAAATAAAGAGTATATTTAAAAGAGTCTAAATACTCTATAAACGTATACTTAAATCACTTAAATCTAATATACTAGAATTCTTTAAAGAAGTTAAATAAAAAATAAATTAGATAAATTAAAACTATAGCGCTATATAAGTTTAAAATCTACTACGTTAAAGAAAAGGAAAATACTTAAGCTAATACTCTTAGTAGAAGACTAAACTATACTAAAGAAGAAAAAAAGACTATTAAGTACTAGCTCTTTAAAAAAGAGAGAAACGTATTAGTATATATATAACTATAAGTTAACTAAGTAAAAAAGATACTACTCGATTAGCTAATAAAAGAAAAGATAATTTAATTATATTATAATAATCGAATAGCGAGATACTTTAAAGTAAAGAAGACTCTTAAACTTATATAAAAGAACTAAAAATAGCTAGATATATATAAGAATATTAAGATACTTATTAATAACTATAATATATATATAAGAACTAAAGCCTTTAGATATAAATTATATAGAAAGCTATAAATATTATAACTACTTATAGAAGTATAAGAAGAAGTTATAATAAACTTTATTAAACTATTATTATTATCTAAAGACTCTATTATAAAATAAAAGTTTAATATAATTTATATAATTATAAACCGTTTTATAAAATATACCTACTTTATACTAACGCTATTAACTAAAAAGTAAAAGAACTAGTATACGTATTTATACGAAATATATTCGTAGTATATAAGATACTAGCGAAATTAATATTAAATAAAGATAAGCTCTTTAAATCTAAGTTTTAGTAATTACTAATAGATTAGCTAAAAAGTAAAAATAAAATATTAACGGTATTTTACCTATAGACTAATAGATAAATAGAAAGAACGAACTAAATACTAAAATAATATTTAAGAGCCTATATTAATTATAATTAGAATAACTAGGTAAAACTATTACTACTAGTATAAATTACCTATAATAATTCTAAAGTTACTACTAGAATCTTACTATTCTATATAAACTACGAATTCTACCTAAATATCTAACGAGAACTACTTAATCTTTAATTAATAGTATAATAAGTAACGGTATAAGTTAATAAACTTAAAGAACTATATATATAGCTATTAGTAGAACTAGAGTTTCTTATAAAACGAATAGCTAAATTCGTAAATAAAGAAAGATCTAAGAGACTAAGCTTTAAAGAGAGGAGTATAGCCTACTTTTTATAACGTAATATTAAAACTAAAAGACTAAGCGATAAGTTAGACTTTAAGAAACTTAGACTATTTAGAATTAAAAAAAAACTAGAACTAGTTATATATAAACTAATATTACCTAAAGATATATAAATATACTTAATCTTTTATATAATACTCTTAAAGAAAGCGCTTAAGAATACTAAGATCTAAAAGTTAATACTACTAGATTAAGAGACTAAAATATAAATCTATAAGATAAAGAGTATACTTAATATAAGATAAGAGAAAGATAAAAAGTTATATCTTATTAAATAGATAAATTATAATAATACCGATAATACCTAAAAACTAAAAGAATACTTAGACTTAAAAATACTTTAAGAACTTTAAACGCTTTATTCTAAATAAACTAACGCTACTAAACTTAAAAAATAACTAGTTAAGTACTAGGTCGATTATAATAAGAAAAAATAAATATACTAAAGGTATTAAGTTAATACTTAAGAAATATAGTTAAAGGGCTTTTAGAAATTATTAAGAATACCTCTAGAGATACTTTAGGTATAAGAAAATAAGACTAAAGAAGAAGGCGCGTTCTTCGTAGCTTATTTAGCCTTAAAGCGCTTTAGTACTTAAATTTATACCTTCTTTATCGTAATTATATTCTTAGCCTCCGCTTTAACCTTATATAGCTTCTTATAAACGACGAGCTCTCGATTAGCGGCCTCTTAATAAGCTCGCTTTATAGCTTATTAAGCCTTAAGGGCCTTTTTTACCTTACTAAGTAACTAGGCGCGCTTAAATACTAAACGCGACTACTTCTTTTATATAATACGTACGTTATAGGACTTCTAACTACTAGAGAGATAGTATTTTCCGTAAACCCTTAACTTTATATAAATCTTATATTCTAAACCTAAGCGTTAATAATTAAAATACGCTTTAAATATCTTATCGCCGAAAGAGTTAATAAAATTACTAAGTTACTTATAATAAATAGTTAAGGATTCTTTTACTAACTATTTATTAGAGCGAGGTAGTTTATTATCGGCTTTATATTTTAGTACTAATATAGTTAGCTATAAAATAAAGAAGAAAAAGAAGAAAATATAACGCGAGAAGAGAATAAACTAATTATATACTTATAAGAATATAAGTAAGCTAAAAAGAGAATAGTATTACGATTTAAGAGATATAATTAAGCGGCTAGCGAGTTACTCGTATATTATAGTATAGCTAATATATATATAAGTAAGTTAAATAAGGAAGCCTAGTAAATAAAGATAAGATAATAAAGTTACGTAGCTAGTAGTAGTAATTAGTATAATTAAAAGTAATTAATATAATTAGTACTAATTATACTAATTATAAATAATTAAGCTAATTAAGGAACTAGGACTTACGAGTATATAAATATAAGACTCTTATATATAGTTTTATAATTCTATAATTAACCTAAGTTATACTAGAACTCTACTTATATATAATAAACCTTACCTTAACTTATTTATATACTATCTCGCTTAGCTTACTTAAGTAAAATAAGAGGTTTTACTCGTACTCTTACTAGTTATATAAAGAAAAACGCCTTATAATAACTACTT